>Ga0214544_1000735_pt1 | contig 63102 bp, 30 predicted proteins | sample CNSS3metaG_FD_160074 | JGI IMG/M metagenome (GOLD analysis project Ga0214544, IMG submission 160074) | Root nodule microbial communities from cowpea collected in UCLA plant growth center, Los Angeles, California, USA - CNSS3 | ecosystem: Host-associated > Plants > Roots > Nodule | place: USA... | reverse complement strand
TGAAATGTAATAAAAATAACAAATATATGGACCAAATTGAGATTCAGACAATGATTTGACACGTGTCACCTTACTGACTTGACACGTGGCACAATATTGACGTGACACGTGGCATGAATAATTTTCAAAAAAAAATTCAAAAAATTCAAAAAAAAATTTTAAAAAAATTAGAATTTTTAAAAAAAAATTAAAAAAAATGTGGAGCTGACACGTGGCACATCTTTAACACCTTTAACTCTATACTAACGGAATGAACCTAATTGTTACATATTTTCAAAAATATGGACCTAATTGAGACTAAAAAAAATCTTAGGATCTATTTGAGATTTTTCAACAAAAACATGGACGAAGAGAGTATTTTAACCTAAAACAAACGACTAAATAAATAAAAAAAATAAAAAAAAGCTAAAATGAAATAAAAGTACAATAAAATATATTAAACTCAAAGAACGTAGAATAAAACAGAACAAAATGAAAATAAAACCAAATAAAGAAAAAGAAAAAAAGTAAAATAAAATAAAATAAGACAAAAATTCAAAATAAAATAAAATAAAAAGTTAAAAATGGATATAAAAATAATATAAGATAATAACAATAGTAATAAAATAAAATAACATAAAAAATCATAAAATAAAAGTAAAACGAATTTAAAATAAAAACAAAACAAATAAGATGAAAATAAAGTAAAATAGAAATATATATTTATGCTCGATTAAATATTATGTTTTGTATTTTTTTTTACTTTCTTCCTAAATATTATCTAGGTCTAAAATTTATTATTATTATTTTTTTTATCCAGACGAAACGAAATTGGGTGTCGAGAATGCTAAGAAAAGTATCTTAGATATTTCTCGTGAATTAAATCTTTCTCAAATCTATTTTGGTTTGTTATGTTATTTTTAATATTACAAACATTAGAATGATATCTTGTTATAGCTTTTAGTCTCTAAAAAAAATAATAATAAATGAGTTATAGGAACTAAATATTTTCGTTTGTTCTTGTATAATAGTTGTATAATAGTGTCGAAAGAAATTGTGTTTATTTCTTTTTATATATGTCTTTTTAAAATTTCAAAATAGCACAACTTTTTAGTTATATCTTTATTTTTATCCTTATTATGTATCAAAAGTAACTTCGAGGTTAAATTTTGCATACCAATACATCATAATGACACTCATAAACATACAACATATAAATAAAATATAGTAAATCATACAAAATAAATACACTTAGTCGACTATCTTTTATTACTCCCTAAATAAGCAATATATGTCGACTCCTTCTCAATAAATTTGAAATCATTTCATTACCTTCATATATCACGATAAATCAACAAAAACTACTCTTGGATAAAAGGAATATCCAAGATCGTATGTTCATAAAACACACAAAAGATGTTGATTCAAAAATGATGATTGCTTTGAAGAGTATAAATAAATTTCATCCTTTTCAAGAACTATAAACCTATACTTTTCTATAAATTAATCAAACCAACCCCATATATTGTAATATAAATCTACGAAGAGATCATGTCAAAACCATTCATATTAAAAAAAAAATTATTTATTCAGTACTAATAAACAAAGAAAGACTAACATTTAGTACTAATAAATTATAAAATATTTTAAATTTTATTATAATTTATTTAAAAAATGTTTCCGTCATTTATTTAATTTAAAATTATATCTCTCAATCTAAATGAAATAGTTGTTACGCTTAGGAAAAGTGACATGAACAAAGGACAACCCTCCATAGTGGTGATTCAAGATGACCTTGAATTGAATAATCAATACCCAGAAATGCAAGCAATATACTAACTCTTTTGGGTTCACAAATGTAGTTAGTAAGAATTTGGTATTTTATATGTAGTTGTTTATCGTTATTTGAGTTTGATGGCATAAACTGATAATTTACTTATTATTTTTTAGTTTATACCTTACGATGAACTAGATTAGTTAAGAGTTAAATTTTTCTTTAAATACTGTTAAATAACTACTATATTTGTTTAAGAAAACTGATGTATTTTAAACAAAAAAATTATTAGAGCTACAACATATATATATATATATATATATATATATATATATATATATATATATATATATATATATACTATTGTATTATTTTGACCTTATAGTATCTTAGATATGAATGCAATCTAGATAAAATCAAACTTTAATTATATTCAACAACCACTCTGTTAACCAAATTATTGAGTTTAAGTTTATTAATATATAATTTTATAAAAAAATATTGAATTAATTCTCATTTTGAAACTTAGTAACCGAGTTATTGTGTAGAAATAAAATTTGGATTTTATCCTGCATTTATGAGATTTAATATCTTTAGCAATAATTGTGTATACATGAATAGGTAACTTAGACGCAATTGCAAGAGGAGAAGGCAATAGTGCGCACTGTCTAAACACATAACTAAGAGGAGGCATGAGATAAGTGAGAAAACCAAACTTTCCAATTTTAGTTTGGTTTGTGCAACATGCTAATGTCTTTTAGTGACACTTATGAGTAAGCTTCCATCAACATTCTCTGCACCCTTTTTCATTTTTCACCGATTAATGGAATTATCAGACCCACTACCCACACCCTTTTCTGCACTTTTTGTCTCCATTTTTCTCCTATATTGTGTCTTAATTAATTCATGTTAATCAAATTTGGCCTTAATATTCAAATTGATATTTGCTTCTTATATATATTCCAATTTTTTTATAGTTAGTAAAAGAATTTTAAGTGTATATATACCATATACTCACTACAACAAAAATCACTTTAGACATAAAATTATGATATAAATTATAAAAACTGTGGTCTAAAGATTAGACTACAATTTTTTAGGTGTGGTATATGTGAGTGTAGTTATAAATAATAGACAACGATTTTTAGTATGACAATATTTTTAAAACCGTTGCTTAAAATTCTCACAATAGACAATAATTTGACATGTTGATTTTATACCTTACCTATGTTTTTAGACCACATTTTACTAGTTTTGCCTATATAGTTTAAAGCAACAATTATATAATTATGGACTTTCATGATATTTATACATCATTTATAAAAATATTGTTTATTATATGTTTAAGCTACATTTATTTAGTCGTTATGGTCTAAACTATAAATTATTGTAGTGACTCTTAGTAGTATGATACTAATTTTTGTTTTACGTTTTATATTTGTATTTTTATTATAATTCAACATTAATTATATACAATATATCATTGACAATTTAGAGATCGATAACAGAACAAAAATCATTCTTCTCTTATTTATTTTTTCCTTATTGTCATTATTATTTTACATTGGTATTGAATTGTTAATATAGTATCATAGTCAAAAAATATTATGTTCTTCTTATTTTGGGATAGTTGAAGCATTACTGTTTCAAAAATGGTAGTATTTTATGGAAATGGGTTCTCTTTTGACTATGTTATAAAGATAAATTAAGTGCTTCTCTTATATGCATGAGTCTTTTCCTTCTATACCAAATAGGAAAAAAATAATAATTATACCAACATTTCATTTGAGGAAAATATTACACATAATGATGTCTTAAGAGATTCAAAGAATAGATATACTACTTTTATTACTTTAATGAAAATACAAAAGGGTCATTCACATTATTAAAATCCTGTAATTAACATAGCTTCTATTAAATTAAGTTTGTGCGAGATTCCATGATATTAAGAAGTAATTACAAACTTAACTATATCATTTTATAAATTAAGTACAAATTAATTTTATTGATAAAAAATATTTTTTAAATATTTATAATAATTTAATTTTTATTAATTTCTTGTAATATTTTTTGTAAACAAAATTATTATTTTTTTATTAATTTCAATTATTTAATTTTATATATTGCATATTTTCCAGTTAATTTTATGCGATTTCTAAAAGTATTTTTCATCTAATTTTATTTGAGATTTTATTAAAATTTTCAAACTCGAACGATTTATAACTTTTTATTGAGTCTTATAATTTAAAACTATTTTTTTTTAATTGAATGACATGGTATTGTTTTACTTCATTATATTCTTTTCTTGTTTCACATCGTAAAAGGTATGAGATTTTGTTATTAATATAAAAAATTTATTACAATAATATTATTTTACATTAAAAATATTATTTTAATATTGTTTTATATTAATAATAAAACTTTATATTTTTTTAATGTTTAACAAGACAAAATAATTACCATATAATTTAATCGGTGAAAAAAATTATATAACATAAATTCAATTAAAAGTATAAATTTTTAAATGCAAGATATATAAATATAAAAAAGTTAATAGACATTGAAAGCACCTAAATTTATTAATATCTCAAAACTTGATTAAGCCAAAAATATATGACACTAATTTAATAAATATTATAAAAATTAAAAGAAAATAAATATAAAAGTTATAAACTAATTTAAAAATAAAATTAATTGAAGTGATAACAAAAGTTACAAGCTATTAAAGTTTGTTTACAAAGTACTCTAAATTCAAACTAGTTTTTTTTTTTTTTTTTTTTTTTTTAAAATAAAAAAATTTTTTAAATTTTTTTTTTAAAAATAAAAAAATTAAAATAATTTTTTTTTTTTTTTTTTTTTTCTGTAAGCATAAAAATTAGTTAAAGTTTCTTGTCAAATATAAACCAAAAACACACTCAAAAACAATATTAAGCTTCCACCAAATTAAAAGGAATACTTCTATACTTATAAAATTATATGAAATTATTTAAATAATTTAGAAAAGAGATAAAAGAGTTTAATCATTCAATAATTTTTTAAATTATTATCACTATTCTCAGTAAGTCCATATATTTCATTCAATTTAACTGTTTTGAAAATGAGTTGCATACCTCTTTTCAGGTAAGACAATGAAATAAAACGTTTAATTTTCATAAAATTTTAGAAAGTTCTATTTTATTTTTTATTTTAAAAATAAACTTAAAAGAGTTTTTATATCTAAATAAACTTTTGAATTTAATTACAAACCTAATTAGTCTTATTACAATATCAGGAATTTTTTAATGTTTTTTTATTTCTTATTTTGAACGGACATCATGTCTTTAAAAAAAAATGCACCACATGATTTTTCAACAAAGTCATGGAAGTTAGTGCTTGATATTTGTTTTATTTAATCATTTTGTACCCTTAGAGGTAGAAATCAAATCGAACACATTTTATAAGAAAAGAAAAAGTTGATCTAAAATTTTTAAAGAATGAAGACCCTAGACTTTTTTATATTAAAAAGTAGGAGAAATTTAATTATAACCTGATTAATAAATATAATTGCAGTTTATGCAATGCATGAATCCATCAAACGTCTTCTTCCTTTAAGGTGAATAAAAATAGAAAAATAAAAAGAAAATATGAAAAACAAGAAAAAAAATATAGTCGATTGATTAAATTTTTTTATGCATAAAAGTGTGCTAAAATATATATAGTTAATTACATTTTTTAATTATAAAATAAAAAGTAATAAAATATTTATAATATGATTAATTATATATATGTTTATTAAATAATTACTGATACCTTATATAACTGATTATATTAAATTATAATTTTCATGTAAGTAATCCTTTATTCATATTTATATTTTAATCAAAAAATAAAAAAAATTACTTTTACTTATTTCAATTTTTAATAGAAATGAAGTTATTCTATTTTTATTTTCATTCTTTCAAACTACTAAACCAATGTAGGTTTTGATTATAAACATTTAAAAGATAAATATTGTTAAAAAGGTAATGTAAGAAAAGGTAAAAGAAAGAAAATGCATTATAATGTTGTTACAAAGAAAAAAAGTGTAAGTTACTCCATAAGTTTAAAGTAGAAGAAGACAAGTTCTTCACCGATGGTAATGGGAGGAGGTTGAATGAAGAATCTGGAAAATTGACCTAGGAGAAGACTTTTGGCACGTGTCAGGCGAAGCAAAAAGTGTGTGGTATTTTGACACTAACAACTGGGAAACAAACAAAAACAGCCTCTTTCAACCATGGAATCTGCATCCCAATAAAACCCTCCCTACCTCACAACACAATTTTCCAACAACAAAACTCGATATTAACTTCTCAACTCTTCTCTATTACACTCTCTACTACTGTTTTTCAAGTGCTTAACAACCCACTTATCCACTCAGATTCATTTCTATTGGTGGCGGTGGTTGGTAGCGTACAAAACAGAACCATGAAAAATGTGTGCAATGTGGTGCAGGCCATGAAACCTACCCTGCTGATGCTGGTGGTGCAAATAGCATTTGCCGGTGTTAATATCTTCTACAAGCTTGCCGTGAATGATGGCATGAGCTTGAGGGTCATTGTTGCCTACCGTTTTCTATTTGCCACCACTTTCATTGCTCCACTTGCTCTCATTCTTGAAAGGTACCATTCGTGGTTCAATCTGATATACCTTTTTTATAATTTGTTACACTCACTTGTCTTTATACAATTTATTATTATTATTATGATGTTCTTTTGAAGAGCTTGATTTTCATTTCTGGGTGAAAAACCTGGAGCAATATATGAAAACGAAAGTTAATGAAGAGAAAGAGAAAAGAAGGTGACATTGTTTTGGTGGTTGATGATTGGCAGGAAGAAGAGGACAAAGATGAATCGGACCATACTGTTTCAGTCATTCCTTTGCGGCTTATTTGGGTATACGTTGTCGTTTAACTGTTCACATGCGATTTTCTTGTTCCTTAGCTATCTCTTCTCTAGACAACTTTGATTTTGAACCAAATACATGTCATGTCATGTAAGATGATGATGAGTTTTGTAGACTGTGTTTTTGCACCATGAATTTGTATAAGTAGGTAGCAATATTTACGCGTTATTCTTCTGCATCATCGAACTGTTTTTTTCAGCTGTCTCCCCTCCTCCGGCAAGTTTTCAGGAACTTTCCATGAATAATGTCTTTATTCTATTTATTATAAATTATAAATATACTACTCTTTCTTTAACTGCAATAATTTATTACTAATAAATACCGATTCAGTTATTAAAATTATTTTTCTTTTATCTCTGTTTGGCAATACTTTTTTTTCTTTTCAAAATTATGTTTCAAACACTCCTTCTTACTTTCATATATCTGATTCTAATAAATGACATTTGGAAAGGTTTAATTTAGATGATTTTAATTAAATAGTCTTTCTTAATTGGAAAGAGCATGATGTGAGAAAAAGAGAAAAAAAATATTAGAGATGATAAATATCTTTTATGTGATATTAAATTGAGTATATTACATTTTAATATACACTTTTATTCATAGTAGTCCTTTTAAATTACTCAAGGTTTATAATTTATTAGATAATTTAAAAATCGTTAAATATTTTTTTCACTTTTTCTCTTCATTAATTGTTTTTAATATTCACACAAATTCACTTCTAATATTGTTTTGATTATATTTTTTTATGTCCTTTAGTTCAGAGGGTAAAAAAAAATACAAATTTTAATTTTATTAGATTAAGTAATTTTTAAAATACATATATAATATGTTTATTTATTTTTAATATTTTTATTTATAATTTATATTTTAATTTGAAAATATCTGACTTAGTCAATTTCAAATATTCAATCAACTAAATCTAAATGTGTCTTTCTTATATTGAATCTTCAATAATATTATTAAGTTTTTTTTGTTATATTTACTTTTTCTTATAATAAACTGTTACTCAATTTGTTAGATCAAGAATACATATATAATATGTTTATTTACTTATAATATTTTAATTTGTTGTTTTATTTTTTTATATAATATTTCACTCACTTAATTTTAAGTATTCAATCAATTAAATCTTTAAATTGTGTGTCTTTCTTATATTAAATGTTTAATAATATTGCGTTTTTTCTTATAAATTTTATATTTATTCATCTAATCTTATCAATATCCCTGAAAAGTAAATGTAAAAAATTGAAAAAAAAAATGAAAAAAAAAGAAAAATTATAAACTCATATAGAAAATATACAAGCTAATTAAAACAAGTTATCTATAATTTAATCTGTTGAAGTTATAAACTAATTATTCAAGATCTTATTAATACAGGCAAATAAATTTATGTTCCTCTTAAATTAAGTTAAAAAAACCAATTTTTTGCTAAAGACGGGTTTTCTTGTTTTATTATAAAATAAGTGGTAATATAAAAACAAAAGGTGAAATTTAGTGATTGAATAACTTTTGTTATTTGTTATTTTTTTTTTTTAAACGAACTGGTCTTGATTTAACATGCAGGGGATCTTTAGCTCAGAATTTCTACTTGCAAGCTCTGTCGTTAACATCTGCAACATTTGCATCTGCAATGGCTAATCTTGTACCAGCCATAACCTTCATCATGGCCGTTTGCTTTGGGTAAACTTAGTATATTCCTCATTTTTTTTTCTTCTCAAATTCTCCTGAATTCACTTTTAAATTAATTTAACTTAATTGTTTAATTATTTTCAGTTTGGAAAGATTGAATTTGAAAACAACACCAGGGAAGGCCAAAATAATGGGTACATTAATTGGAATTAGTGGGGCAATGGTGCTTACATTTGTTAAAGGTAAAGATATTAAGATAGGAACCTTTCACTTCAATCTTTTGCATCAGAAGGGTGCGCACCCGCAGGTGCATGCCACCGCTGGTGCCAACATCGTCATGGGTGCTTTGTGCGCACTGGCTAGTGGAGTCAGTTATGCGTCCTGGCTCATCATTCAGGTAAATAAATTTTTTTCGTTGTTTAATTCAGATTTTCTTTCGTGTTTTTCTCATAAACTTTTAGCTTCTAACTTTCTCATGTTGTTCAAATCTTAATTTTTGTTTTGAAATTTAATTTTGACCAGGCGAAGATGAGTAAAAAATACCCTAATCCGTACTCTAGCACTGCGTTGATGTCACTGTGGGGAGCATTAGTGTCCATCGTGTTTGCACTTTGCCTTGAGAGGGACTGGAGTCAGTGGAGGTTGGGTTGGAATATTAGGCTTTGGACCGCAGCATATGCGGTATTAATCTTTGCATAATTTCGTAAGTTTTTTTATTGTCTAAAATGTCAATATAGGTTCTATCTTTCTATGATTAAATACAAAATGTTGTTGTCTGAATGGTGTTGTAGGGTATTGTGGTTTCTGGGATTATGGTGGTTGTGATTTCATGGTGCATCAAAATGAGAGGCCCATTATTTGTCTCTGTTTTTAACCCTCTGATGCTAGTGATAGTGGCCTTGGCTGGTTCTACCATGTTGAAGGAGAAGCTACACCTTGGATGGTATGTAGTGTTTTTAGAATTACAATTATTCAGGTTAATAATCCAATCATAAGGGTTTAGCATTTGAATATGCAATGATGTTGACTGTTTCAGAAATGAATTTGTTTCAGCATTATTGGAGCAGTGCTGATTGTGGGTGGCTTATACATGGTTTTATGGGGTAAAAGTAAAGAGATGAAGAAAAGTGATGAATTGGTGGCAGCACATAGCCCCCATGAGGAGGAGTCTGTTAGGGTGGAAGTAGTAGTGAGGGGTGAAGTAGAAGATGAAAGCAAGCAAAAGAAAAGACATGAGAATGATGAAAAGCTAGAGCAGAATTCACATGTAGCAAGTGAGAGTAACCAAGGAAGAGATGAGGAAAAATCTAATACTCTTCTATGTACTTAATATGCTTATGCTTTAGATTGTACTTAGGAATAGATACGGATGATTCATCCATGGAAAGTATATTATCCTTTTCTAACCCAAACCAACTTGCTAATGTCATTTTTAGTAGTTCTGAAACATTGAAAACACTTTTAAGCAAGTTAACATGAGTTTTAACACCAAAACATAGTGGCTACTGGGGGGTTCAAAGAAAAATGGGCTAGCCAGCCCATTATGGAAAGGAGTGTAGAACTAAATAAGGTGGTGTAATTAGTAAAAAAGGTGTTGGGCTAGCTAACTCATTGAAAAACGCGTGTTAAAATAAAATCAGTTGGTGTAGGAAGTGAAAAGGTGGCTTCTCCCTGCACCCCCAAACCTTATCTTGTACCCCCAATAATTACCCTTATGATCCTAATCAAAAGTATGAAATGGATTCCGAAATCCGTTTTATAAATTTTCATGTTTTTTTATGAAACGGATTTCGGAATCCGTTTCAGAAAAGTATGAAACGGAATTCAAAATCCGTTTCTAGAAAAAAAATTAAAATTTGTGAAACGGATTTCGGAATCCGTTTCAGAAAAGTATGAAACGGATTCCGAAATCCATTTCTAGAAAAAAAATTTAAAATTTGTGAAATGGATTTCGGAATCCGTTTTAGAAATGTATGAAACGGATTCCGAAATCCGTTTAAAAAAAATTAAAATTTGTGAAATGGATTTCGGAATCCGTTTTAGAAAAGTATGAAACGGATTTCAAATTCCGTTTCAGAAAAGTATGAAACAGATTTTGAAATCCGTTTCACAAAAAAAAATTTAAAATTTGTGAAACGGATATCGGAATCCGTTTTAGAAAAGTATGAAACGGATTCCGAAATCCATTTCTAGAAAAAAAAATTAAAATTAAAAATGTGGTTGTCGTTGATGTCGCTGTGGGAGGGGTCGAAGGTAGTGTCGAACTCGACGGCAAATGAGGTTGAGCTGGGGGAGGGTTGGGGGAGGCCCATGGAGAGGGCGGGGAAGTGGGTGGAGGAGGCCATGAGGAAGGCGAGGCCTTCGCCGGAGGGGCAGGAGGGAGAGGAGAGGATGGAGAAGGAGAAGCGGGAGGAGAAGGAGGCAGTAGAGTTGGTTTTGGGGTCAAGAAAATAGAGAGTCAAAAGGGTAATTATTGGGGGTACAGGAGAAGGTTTGGGGGTGCAGGGAGAAGCCCCCAAGTGAAAAAGATGTGTTGGGGTCCATTTGGAGATGGTGTGTGAACGAAGATTGAGGGGGTGTAAGAATTAAAAAATGAAAACCAAATAGACTCATTAGCTAGAAAGGCTATGCTAAAGGGTGTAAATTGAAAACGGGGTGTAAATAGTATAACTAATTATTGGGTTAAGTAGGTTTTTAGTTCTTGAACTTTGGTCCAAAATTGGAATTTGTCCCTAATCGAAACTTTGATAAATTTTGGTCCCTAAACTTTAAAAATGAATGAATATAGTCCTTTTAACCCAATTTTGTTAATTCTTTTTTAAGTTTCGAACACATCTATCAGTAAATATTGGAGTTATTTACACCGTTTGACACATTCTCTACTCAATATTTACTGAGAAATTCGTTCGAAACGTAAAAAAAGTTAACAAAATTGGATTAAAAGGACTATATACATTCATTTTTAAAGTTTAGGGACCAAAATTTATCAAAATTTTAATCAGATACGAATTCCAATTTTGAGTCAAAGTTCAAGGATTAAAAACATATTTAACCCTTAATTATTTATTTATTTTATTTATGTAAATAAAATTATTTTTGTACCTTTTATTGAAGTTAATAAAACACATATTATTTTATCCTTTTTCTAATAATTTTGTTATTTGAATAAAATTGAGTGCTGAAAAAAAAATGCTGAAATTATAGTAGTCCTTGAAATCACAAACAAATTTAATTCGCTTTTGAATCATGCACCAAAGCAAAATGATTTAATCCACTATAAATCACAAACTAAGGTGCACAAATCTAATCCATTGTGAACTAAACACAAAAATATATGAATTTAAAAATTTATCTGTGTTATAGAATAGTTTCTTTGAAATGTCAGTAAAACAGTGATTTATAATGGTTCTTAAATCACACACTTAAGCCCAACGAATTTAATTCGTTATAAATCATACATTAAAGTGAAATGATTTAATTCATTATAAACCATATATTTAAAGTGAAATGATTTAATTCATTATAAACCACACACTTAAACGTATACATTTAATCCACTATAAATCACTGTTTTAGGGACATTTCAAGAAAACCATCCCATAACACATAATTACATATTCATGTTTAAGAGAAAAAGTCCCTCTCTTACTCTTAAATAGCTCAAGACGAAGCAGGTATAAGGAAGCAATTAAATGACGTTGATACTATCATAACTATGCAATAAGCTAAAAGAAATAAGAAGCAATGCTTAACAGGTGACATTTTTTAAAACTTTGTTTCTATACTTCCAAATAGTATTAATGTTAATATGGTAATTACAACAGTAACTACCATCCTATAATTATATTTAAATACAAAAAGCATTGGTATAAATGGTATTATACCACAAAGAAAAAATATCCTACAAATAATACTCCAATTATTTTTAATAATTTATATTTAAGGTTGTCTTGAGATTGAGTTATCTCCTTATTAGATTTAAGTTGATAAGAGATTAACTCAACCATAAAAGTAAAAAAAGTTACGCATATCCAATTAGTAAACCCTACTCTAACTACATTTATATATAATACTTGTATTAACAACTTCACTACTAATTATTATACCTATATGTGTTATACTTTGGATGAATTTTCTTATAAATCTCTCTTCTAAAACATTATGGATCTCAGTGATATCTTATACATGGTGAATAAGAAAATTAGGTAAGTCTAACAATGAAGAGTTTACTTTATTGCAGGATCTTTAAAGGAAGAATTCAACAACAATAAAATATTAGTTAAATCACATAAAAAAATCAGTATCTCTTCAAATTAATAAATTTGATTTTTTTTATACAATTTTTTCGTTTAAAATCAACTTACATTAATATTTAGATTCCTAATTTTATTATTTTAAGTGATAAAAAAGTACTATAGGAAAAAAAGCAATTGGTGAGTTTTATTGTTTCAAAATATATATATATATATATATATATATATATATATTGTATTTTATAGTTTTATTTTTTGAGAAAAATAAATAAGTGATAGCAAGTTTTGTTGTTTTTAAAATTATAAAAAACTGTAAGCTACTTTTACATGTAATCGCACGTCATAGATCATTTATAATATAACTATTGTTATTTTTATATTTTATTAAAAGATATAAAAGTAATACCTATTTTTCATTATTATTTTATAAAATGAATATATTTTCTGAAAAAAAAAAGAAAAGTATTAAAAATATTTTTTATATTTTTCATTAGTATTTTACCATTTATTTTAAACTTAACTTTTTTTCTTTTTTTTTAACTATGCCTTTAAACAAAAAATAAGACTTTGACATAAGATAAATAAGGCCTAAGGGTGAAAAACAAGAAAATAATTTATCATGAAAAAAACAACAGACAATTCTCATGCTTAATCACTCCTCTTTGGTGAGTTAATAGTTTATCATACCCTTGCTAATTTAACACTTTTCTAGTTTTAGTACATTTTGTTCTTTCCATCAAATACTTCTTCCTCTTGTACCTCTTCAAGCTTTATTTGGATGGGAGAATGAATTTGAAGAAGTGGATATGATAGAAAAAATGAATGAATGTGATATTAGTTGGATTAACATAAAGATGATAAAAAATTAATTGATTTGTTTATAAAAATTAATATATGCATATCAAATCCTATTTGATGTGATGTTTAATAAAATGTATTTATTTTTGAAGATTTCATCTCTTGAGTTCGATAAAAGGTGATACACGCATCACTCATGCAAAGGTAGTCTTATATTTTAGAAAGATGGAATGTAAAAGAGACTTTATTATATATCTAAACTTTTTTTTTTTGAAGTTTTATGCTTAAGACCATATATTATGGCATTATGGTTTATGAAGCATCTCTACCATTATTGTATGTGGAAAGAGCAACTTTATGCTGAGCTGTATATGCCTATATAGGATTTGCAGAAATAAAACTTTGAATAGACAACACTAGGCTTCTCATAGATGACAATGACCTTCATTTACACGCCTTAAAAAAATATAATAACGCTGCTTAGATGCATTACCAAAATAAAATATACTAAAATAATAGCAAGTATTGAACCTTAGCTTTGACTTATTACGCGGATTGCTGAAAAAAAAAACTTTAATGCACCTAATTTTCCCAAATAAATGAAGTAAGTTGTAATAATTGGTAATCAGAGGTTGAAGTGCGTGCAGCTGAATCATGCATTTTTTGATAAAAGAAGATAAATGAAAAGGATGCAGAGAATTGACTTTGGTAACAGAAGAAAAAGAAAAGTGATAATCACAAGAGTCATGAACTGGTTGAAACGTGGCCAACTTATTGACAAGTTGCCGTCTACAATATGAATTTCTATGTCTATTTATTTCAACCTCATCAACACCTTTTCTTCTTCACATTAGCATCATTATAAAATAACCATTTATGTATTTGTGTAGAGAACAAATATCCATTATATTATATATATATACACACACATATGTTAGTGTGCTAGCTTATATATAGTATCATAGTCCTATTTCATATACACAGTTGCACTTGCAGTGATGATGATGGTGCTCTTTGTTTTGTCTCTCTTATTCTTCTCATTCTTAATGGTTTGTTCTGATGGTCAGCTTCAAGTGGGTTTCTACTCCAACACTTGTCCTCAGGTAGATTCCATTGTCCGCGACGTTGTTAGAGAAGCTGCTCTCTCTGATACCAACATGGCTGCTGTTTTGCTCAGACTTCATTTTCATGACTGTTTTGTTGAGGTAATATAGTTATATTATTGATAATAATAACAACATAGTTTTTGTTTGTATGTATATATATATAACATGCTGCAATTTCTTCTGGTTTTAACTATTGAAATGGATGGGATAATTTCAGGGATGTGATGGTTCAATTCTGATCGACAATGGTCCAGAATCAGAGAGAAACGCATTTGGACATCAGGGGGTTAGAGGGTTTGATGTGATAGAAAAAGCCAAGGCACAATTAGAAGGTTCTTGTCCTGGTGTGGTTTCTTGTGCAGACATAGTGGCATTGGCAGCTAGAGAAGCTATTGTCTTGGTACTTACTAACTTCATTATTATGAGTTATAATTCATGCTTTTTCTCTTGTTGATTCAAGAGTTTGTTGTTGTATATGTTTATATCAGATCATGTTTGATATGAATGTAGGCGAATGGACCAACATATGAAGTTCCAACGGGTCGGAGAGATGGGTTGGTTTCAAATGTTTCTCTTGCAGATGACATGCCAGATGTTAGTGATTCGATTGAGCTACTCAAGACCAAGTTTCTGAATAAGGGTCTCACTGTCAAAGACCTTGTTCTTCTCAGTGGTATTTTCTCTCTCACACACTATGCTATCTTTATGATCCTGAATAGGTGAGATCATGGTTGTTGAAGAGGAAAAGTGATATGAACCTTGGCAAGAAAAAGCAAACTAAAAGACGTGCAATGGCCGAATTACCAAACCTATATATGAAACTATTTTAGCAGATGTTACTGTCCGCTTTAGTATACAAAGAAAGCAAGTGAAGAAATTCTGAACCAATTTGGGAAATTGATGTCGAAGTCCTAGGAATTATCAGAAGACAACTTTTAATTATACCATAAATTATAACAGTAATTATACCAACAAGGAACGAAGAAAGAGAAATTGTGATGAAAAAGATAAAGAAAAAATAGTATAACTTATTGCAGGAATTGTTTTGGAACACGGTATCTTTTGTTCAAATATATGATATGAGATCATCATTTTTTTAACTAATCTCTTCCTTTTTTGACAAATTTTCACCATTCAAGAAACCTTGACATAACAGCTACCACTTTAATTTATTAATAAACTTAGTACCTATATGATTCTGAATAGTTAGTTGCATATAGTCCATTTATATCTGTTTAGCATAATTTCTGCTAAAAGATGTATCACGTTTTGTATTTGATAGATGATATATAAATGTTACATGTGAGACTTGTTTGTTTAATTCATGTCTTATCAGGAGGAAGAGATATTTAAGTTTACATAGCTGTAAGAATAGGGGTTCATTTGAATGGTATTATTATCATTCTGTGTGCCAGCTTTCATTTCCCTTTTCTTTTATACTTAGCTTTGGTTTCATTGGTTTGGTTTCACCTAATTCATTGACCGCTTAAAGTTTCGTATGAAACCCAATGCAAAATGGTGGCAGATGAGACAGTTCTTATCTTACAAATGGTGCACATGCAGAGTTACAGTTGCAATCCACATTAATTGGTATTAATATTGATAGAGATATGTATGCTTGTTTGTCCCTTTCTCTTACATATTTATTTTTTGTATTCTGATTACTTGAGAACCTATAAATACTGAATTTATGATAAATTAACTAGGTTCTGTTATATGACAGTGACAAATATGGTGTGGTTAAAGATTGTAAAAGTTAGTGTTTTGTTTTTGGTGTAACATTGTGATTTTTGAAAATAATCAGGTGCACATACAATTGGAACCACAGCATGCTTCTTTATGACTAGAAGACTGTACAACTTTTTTCCAAGTGGTGAGGGATCAGACCCATCGATTAGTCCAAATTTTCTTCCACAGTTGCAGGCAACGTGCCCTCAGAATGGGGATGTTAATGTTCGGCTAGCCATTGACGAAGGTAGTGAACAGAGTTTTGACGTACACATTCTGAAGAACATAAGGGAAGGTTTTGCTGTGTTAGAATCTGATGCCAGACTTAATGATGACATAGCCACAAAGAATGTTCTTGACTCTTACTTTTCTCCATTTGGTCAAACGTTTGAGCCTTCTTTTGAAGCTGACTTTGTTGATTCATTCGTGAGGATGGGTCAAATCGATGTCAAGACAGGTTTCCTTGGAGAAATCAGGACAGTGTGTTCACAATTCAACTGAAGTAAATAAGCAACCAATAATGAATTTATTTATGGCTTCTGGTTTTGTTATTTTTTTTAGGTGGAAATCTTCCTCTGCTTTATATTGTGATTTTATATGTTATTATAATAAGTGTTTTCAAGTTTTCAATGGGCACTTCATTTGTGTAAAGGATCACACCCATGGGAAAATTTGTGTAAATGTTGACTGGGATTTAAGTTGTTTTTTAGTTGCTGTGGGTTAATAATAATGGAGTTCGTCGATTCTACATTTGCTTCATGGTAATTTGTTTAAATGCCGTCTGTATATCCGAGTATAATCAATATTTCGATATCTGTCTTAATCTGATATCTGTCTTAATCTATTGTTTTTATGACACTGTACGAATTTCATTCGCTATGAATCATGCATTAAAGCAAAATTATTCACCGAGGCATACATACATTTAAAACATCACGTGTGTTATGAAATAGTTTTCTTAAAATGTCACTAAAATAAAGTAATTTATAGTTATCCTTGAAATCAAATGGTGAACAAATATAATTCGTTATAAATTATACACTAAAGCAAAATAATTTAATTTACTGTAAAATACGCATTAAGACACACAAATTTATTTCATTATAAATCATTGTTTTATTGGCATTTCAAAGAAAACTATTTCATAATATAAATTTACATATTTATGTTTAAGACAACAATTCCTCTTGTTGCTCTTAAATAGAAAAATAGAAGAGGTCTAAAGGGACAATTAAATGATATTGATGCTATCATAGCAATTTAATAAATTAAAAGAAGTAAAAAACAATGCTTAACACTTAGACAGTTTTTAAAACTTTGTTTATATACTTCCAAATAGTGTCAATGTAAAGCTGGTAATTACAACAATAACTACCGTTCTATAATTATATTTATACACAAAAAATATTGGTATAAATGGTATTGTACTACAAAGGAAAAAAATCCAATAACTAATACTACAGTTATTTTTAATAAGATATATTTAAGGTTCTCTTGAAATTAAGTTATCTCTCTATTAGATTTAAGTTGATAAGAGATTAACTCAACCATATAAGTAAGACAAGTTAGACATATTCAATTAGTAAAACTTACTCTAGCTACATCTACAATACTTGTATCAACAACTTCACTACTAATTACTATACCTATTTTTGTTATAACTTCAATGAGTTTTCTTACAAATCTCCCTTCTAAGTCATTATGATCTCAATAATATCTTACACTTGGTGAATAAGAAAATTAGGTAAGTCTAACAATAAAGAATATAAAAATTAGGAATTAACTACTAAAAAGATATGCAACTTTGATTGTATAATTTTATTCATTTATAAAGTAAAAAAATTACATATACATTGAACCTATCATAGTTTAGGTATAAGGAAGGAAAGATTATAAAGAATATTATGTATAATCATATATGTGTTAATTTGTTCGTCTTAGTGCGTGATTTATAACAGATTAAATATGTGTACAATGTGATTTATGACAGATTAAACTTGTGCGTCTTAGTGGATGGTTTATAATGGATTAAATATGTATCCTTCTGTGGGTGATTTATGTTGGGTAAAATTAAATGTGGATAGTTGGAAAAATGCTTTAAGATTAGAAGTTCATTATAATATTTTGATAGTATTAGGTAGATCTATTTATTGTGGTTTGATAGTAGTTATATTTAATATAGTTGAAAAGTTATATCTAAAGACATATAAAAGGCCCATGTACAAAACAGAACAAGTCATAATATATAAAGTGTTTATCCTTATAACGTATTAAATCTGGGCACATCAGTACTTATTTTTAAGTGGATTAATTTCGTTTATTTCAGAATGTAATTTATAACGACTGAAATTTGTGGTGAATCTTAGTGCGTGACTTATAAAAAATTCAATTCCTTCGCATTAGTACATCATTTCAAGGACTACTATAAATTACGGTTTTACTCGCATTTCAATGCACATAATAATTACTAGAAATAACTACTAGAAATTTCAAATTTTCATACAATTTTACAATATAAATCAAACCCTGATCCTCTGTGACACACATCCAAATCTTTAATATTTTTTTAATAAAGGAATTCTAGGAATTGAAACAGATAGAAAATAAAATTAAAACGCAACAGTCATGGCAAACAAATTAGATCTTAGGGAAGTTAAGAAAAAACTTTTTCATAGTTAACAAGTCAGAGGAATAATTTGTATCTTATACAGGATAATGATATATAATTTTTTTTAATGCAAAAACTCTCATGTTTTGTTCTTTCTCCATGAGGTGTTGATGGATTTGTTTATGAAGATTTAATAGGGAAGAAGTAATTTGAATTTGATTTACATTTTTAAGTTAAAATCTTGATATATTAGATTTATGGGTATTTTCTTTTTCTTATATAGTGTTTATGAGACTTAGATTTCAACTTTGATTATTTCGGATCTTGAGACATATATATAGAGAGAGTAAAGATATAAAATAAATAAGAAAGATAAATAATAATTATCTTCAGCAAACGTGTTCCACTTGTTATTTTTATAGTCTGCAGTGTTGGTGGTGTTACCCTTTACTACATTGTGACAGTTTTACAAAACCCAAATTGACTGAGGATTGTGACCACCGTTCAGCCTTTTTGAGGCATGAATTAACATTTGAGTGCTCTAAAAAAAGCCATATTTGTTCGTTTACGTAATGTTTTCGTCATATTCACCAAGCCGCCAAAGGTTGTTAGCTATGAATAAAATTGTCATTCTCATTCGTGATTACAAAACTTACATGAAGTGAAAATTAATTAAAAGATAGGAAAATTTAGCCTGGACTCTCATTAGAAAACTTTTGTCGTTAAAGTGGGCGTTGAAAAGGTCAAAGGGTGAAGTTAGCGTACCAAATATGGAAAAGCCCAGTTGTAATGAGTAGAGTGAAACTGGTTTCAAATGGGTATTAACGCATACAATAATATCATTGCATTTCTTTTGTTTTCCACGTTTTTATGCTAAAAAAACGGGGAATGCTTACCCAATTTGAGCTTAGGGGTTGTAACCAAACAGAGTAACAAAGAAAGAGAAGAGGAATTCGAGAACAGATAGAAAAATCTATCTACCTTTTCCTTTCTTATCTTCTTTTTTTCGTTTTCCTGTAACAAAATCTGGCATGAAGGTTCCAACAAAGACAACATTTTATACATGCCAGAGATATCCGTAAACATTTGTGATTAAGACAAAAAAAAAAAAAAAAAAAAAAACTTCCCAAATCTCAATAACTTCCTTCTTGTTCTCTCCAAGCAGGTTGAAAATAAATTTGCAGGGTTTGAACATATTTAAGGGGGTAATATTGAAGTTTGGGTCTGAAAAGGTGAGGAAATTAGAATATCTAGGAGGTAATAAAGCAAAGCATGCCACAAAGTTCAAAACTGAGAAGAGCCCTTGGGGCAGTGAAGGATCAAACAAGCATAGGCCTAGCGAAGGTGGGAAGCAGCGCTTCACTTGCAGACCTTGATGTGGCGATTGTGAAGGCAACGAGGCACGATGAATACCCTGCAGAAGAGAAGTACATAAGGGAGATTCTGAGCCTCACATGTTACTCTCGAGCATTCATCACTGCATGTGTTAACACCCTTGCAAGGCGTCTCAACAAGACTAAGAGCTGGACTGTGGCTTTGAAAACGATCATTTTGATCGAAAGGCTGCTATTAGATGGTGATCCTGCGTATGAACAAGAAATTTTCTTCTCCACTCGACGCGGGACTCGTCTTCTCAACTTGTCTGATTTTCGTGACAACTCCAAATCCGGTTCATGGGACTTCTCTGCGTTTGTGCGCACGTGTGCGTTGTTTCTAGATGAAAGGCTTGAGTACAAGATGCAGAGCCGGCGGGGGAGACGTGGCATGTATAGTGTTGATGAAGATGAGGAGAGAGAAACAGAAACAGAAACAGAAGAAGCAGAAATAGAAAAAGAAAGAGAAATGGCTGTAAGATCCACACCAGTAAATGACATGAAGTTAGAGCAAATCTTTTCCAAAATGCAGCATTTGCACTTGCTGCTTGAGCGCTTTTTAGCTTGTCGCCCCACAGGTTTGTAATTGGGATTATTGGATGAAAAAAATTTCCTTCCAAAGTGCGTCATTTATTATCTTTCATCATCATATTGAACGTGTTTATTTAATCTATCATGAAGGATCAGAAATGTCTTCCAGTTAGTGTTTACACATTAGACATGCATAAAACAATGTTATTGGTTATTTGAATGCAACAGGGGCGGCAAGGAACCATCGAATTGTGACAGTGGCTCTGTACCCGCTCGTGAAGGAGAGTTTTCTGATATATTATGATACAACAGAAATACTGAGTATCTTGATTGATCGGTTCCCTGACATGGAGGTACGCGAGTGTGTGAAGGTGTATGACATATTTTGCCGCGTCGGGAAGCAATTTGAGGAGCTAGACCTCTTCTACGGATGGTCTAAGACCGTTGGAATTGCACGCTCTTCGGAGTACCCTGAGATTGAAAGGATCACGTTAAAGAAGTTAGAGGTCATGGAAGAGTTTATCAAGGACAAGTCCGCATTAGCACAATGCAACAGACCTGAACTACTAGAAAATACGAATGAAAAAGAAGAGGAGGAACCGGAACCGGAACCAGAGCCAGAACCGGAAGAGGATCCTAATGCGACGAAGGCACTACCAGCACCTGAGGAAATCAAGGTGGAAACGGTTGAAGAAGTGATGGAGGAGCCAAAGGAAGAAAAAGTGGTGCAGACAGAGGGTGATTTGTTGAATTTAGGAGATGACACGATGACTAGTGAATCACAAGGGGATAAACTGACCTTGGCCTTGTTTGATGGAGAAGCAGCAGCAGCAGCGGCACCAGGTTCCACACAAGCGCTTCTTCCATGGCATGCATTTGATGAAGAGGCAGATTGGGAAACAGCACTTGTTCAATCAACATCGAACTTGTCGAACCAAAAGCCAACATATAGTGGTGGCTTTGATGCATTGTTGTTGGATGGCATGTATAAACACGCAGAGATGAATAGAGCCATGCAGGGAGTAGGGTATGGGATGAGTGGAAGTTCTAGTAGTGTGGCACTTGGTTCAGCTGGAAGGCCTGCAATGCTAGCATTGCCAGCACCCCCAACAACAGGACCTGGAGATTCCAATTCCTATTCAGATCCATTTGCAGCTTCTTTGGCTGTGGCACCTCCCTCTTACGTTCAAATGTCAGATATGGAGAAGAAGCAGAGGCTATTGATTGAAGAACAGATGATGTGGCAGCAATATGCAAAGGATGGCGTGCAAGGACAAACAGCATTCGCAAAACTGCACTCTAACAATACTAATCATTTTTACAATGGAGGCTATCAGCAAAATTACACCAACTTTTAACAGAAGACAGGTTTTTCCTTCGTTGGGACCTGTCCCTACCCTTTCACTCTTTCCCCCTATTCTGAATGGCAGAAAATTTTACTCATCACATTAGAAACACATGTTTTCATTATTTTATTAGAATACGAATGCAAAAAGACATTAAAGATTACCGATGCTAACTAAGATCGCTTACAAAATCTAATGGTGTTAAATGTTTTCTTTCGTTGCCCACTTCAGAAAGCTAGTAAAATACTGTTACGAACTTTTTCCTGAATAAACCCACCCAATCGATTTGACACGAACCGAATTTCATCCAGATGAGTTAAATTTTAAAATACTAAATGATACTAAAACCTATCCGTGTATCCAATTAATAATGACATTAATTATTCAATAACTCAATTTTTACTATATACAGTAATGTTTAAACAGTACAACATTTCAATTCAAAAACAATTGGCAATGTCTTCTGGTTACTTCAGTTCAGGTTCTATTCTCACTGATAATCAAAATTCAATTGATTTTATCATTGAAAGTTTGCTCTCGATTTAATTACATAAATCCCATCAAATTCGTAACAAAATATTTTGCCATTACTCCTTATAAAGAAAAAAAAAAGGGTACAAAATTAAACTAAAATTAGTTTTAATTTTTAAGGATTCATTACAAACATCGTCCAATTTTAAAAGCAAAGTTCAAATAATCAGTCATCAAATTACTCAACGTTTCTTGTTTACTTGGTTATCTCATTTCATATTTCTATTAGTTGTTCTTACTCCCATCATCTTAAAGTAGAGAGAACACAAGTATGTAGTCATTTTACCTTTTCATTTTAATCTTCAGCGACATCTAAATGTAGAGACACATTGTCAGAAACCAAAGGAGAAAAATAAAATGACAACTACAATAAAGGACGGATTCATCGACAAGATCGCTTTAATGTATGATTTTGTCACCCGTTCTCCTCTAAACCCAAGTCATACAGATCCAATACAGTACATGCTACTTGTACCAGTTATTTATACAAGCTAACATAATTTCCTAGCACACAATTTAAGATCATATCATAAATACATTGAATTAACATTTTATGTTTGCTCTTAGTTTAGCACCTCTACCCCAAAAGACAGACTAAAAAATGTAACTACAGACAAATATTCTACACTCAAAGGAATTTTACGTAAAGAACCTAGAAATAATTATTCGCAAACTTATTTAAGACAAGTGCAGACAACTTAACTAAGTATCAAACTCCAGAACAAATTTATTGCACCAAATGGCAAAGCCACGAGAATTGTTGAAGGCAATGCCAACTCACTAAAATTCAAGGCTGAAACTTAGTCAGAGGACTCACTAGAACTCACAAAATCATGGCTCCTCTAAATCAATGGCTACTTATACAGTTAGACACGATCTAAAAGTGTAAGAGGAAGGGGATGTAACTACAGCTTCACAACTATATAACCATTCCTTAGCTTAGTTAACAGTATACGTATGGACACTTTGAGGACTGCACTTCACATATATGATCCCAAAACACTATATCTATCCGAGGCACCCCCGAATAACTAGGTAACCCAGAAGCTAAAGAATAGAGACAAGGCATACGGACGAATAGATGAAGGCTACCATAAGAGATAATCAAGAGAAGGCAAACAAATACTCACTAATATCAGTGATAGTTTTCATTTCTCGATCACATAATAAGGTATTGCGAAATAATAAATATAACTAGCAAATAAATCCACAGAGAAACAAAACATTCCAACATTGCAGAAACACAAAAGCTGCAAATCCTAATTCTCAACCTAGAAAAGAGATGTTCCCTTGCCCTTCTTGTCACCACCAATCTCAAAGTGCTTGCACCTCTGCACAACATAAACAAAAACAACAATCAGCCACATACATCCCAAGCCAAAAATACACCAACCCAAATAAAACGTAAAGTTGTTCACACCGACCTTAATTGGGTGTTGGGAGACATGTTTGCAACCCTGACATTGCAACCTCAAGACAATCTTCTTGGTGGTCTTAGCCTATTAAATGAAAAAAAAAAATCATCTATCAGCAAACAAAAATAAAGGTTTTCAATTCTATGGGACTAATAAATAGGACGCAGATAAATGAAAAGAACAAAAGGAGTAACCTTCTTGTGGAAAACAGGCTTAGTCTGTCCACCATAACCGGATTGTTTGCGATCATAACGGCGCTTTCCCTGAGCAGCAATGCTATCCTTACCCTTCTTGTATTGGGTAACCTTGTGCAGAGTGTGCTTCCTGCACTCCTTACTCTTGCAGTAAGTCTTCTTCGTTTTTGGAACGTTCACCTGTTCACGGCGAAAAACGTTATACCAAAAACGACCTAACGTCCAATTCAATTCAATAGAGGCATATTCCTCAATTTCAAATCCAATTCACTAAGCTAGGGCTTTGGAAAAATTTAATTGATTTCGAAAGATAAAAAAAATATCTAAGGCCGATGAGTTGGTGATAGCAGAGTTATCTAGTGACGGTGAATAACAACTGAAGTGCAAAGATGGAGGAGAAGGTTACCATAGTGACGGCGCGTGCGATCGGAATCTGAAGAAGTAGGGTTCTGATGTGCGCCGCGAAAATAAGGCCACCAGTGATAATGCCCTGCGTTTTAATGGCTTTAGGAACTAGGGTTAGACGGACTGGACCAGGCTTTATTTTTTTGGAAAAATATTACAAAGGCCCAATTTGAACTAACGCTCACCCGCCCCTTATCCACTCCTTTTAGAATATACATCCTTTTCTTATTTTCTGTTACTTTTTAAAAATTGAAATCCTAAAAATAATATTATTAACAAATAATATATATATATATATATATATATATATATATATATATATATTAATTTTTGTATAGTTTCCGTGGCTGTAAAGTGAAGACAATGTGCTCAATAGAGGATAAAATAGAACAAAAACAATAATAATAATAATTGATAGCATATTAAGTAGTAGGAAAAAAATTGGCATTTGCTTTGAAGTTTGAAACATATCCTTAATCAATTTTTCACGTCTAAAATTAATATAATAAATAAGTGAATGAAGGTCTTTTTCCAATTTGAAAACATGGATATATTTTAAATTTTTCATGTCAACTGGTTGCAAAAGACGCTAAAACTAATCACTTTAGCTTTGACATGATCCGTGTTAGTTTGATGTAAATAGCATAAAAGAGCATTCAAAACACTCAATATATTGTTTGAAGTTGATGTGAATTCACCAACAGTAAACTCTAAACCAAATCCATTGTTTATTTATCAACTAAAATTAAATTGAGTAACACATTATGATCCGATTGTGTCACAACGTTACTTTGTTTTGACATTGCAAAAAGTTTTTACCATTGTTCAACATCCTTCATGCTCTGTGTCAAACATAATCAAAGCCATCCACTTTTGTTTGATAACAGATGTTTTGGTTGATCAATGTCAAGGCAAGTAGATGTCTGGTCGTTTAGCTGCTTTTGTATTAAACAATCTTACTATCACTTGAATTTTAAGTGCTTTTCTATTAAACATCACTGGCTTTGATTAAAAAGACATGTGATCTCCGTAAAAAAAAAAAGGCTGTTAAAAGTTTTTTTTTCATGTTTGTGCTATTTTTCTGTGCTTCGCCATTTAAGTCTTCTTAAGGAATTTATTTAGAAAATTAATAGCAAAAGTCATTAAAGAAGTTTTAAATAACTTACCTTGATATCTACTCATAAGGTTGTAAAAGATTTACTTTACAAATTGGGAGAAGAACTCTCATGATTAGAATATGTTGTTATTATTAAAACAAATCAGCATTCTATTTCAACATTTCCAAATCAATCCAATGTCAAGACAATTTTCTCGTGGAGACGCCCAATCTCATCCCTACAGAAACCAAGGTCTCCAGTGCTCTGGTGCTATTAGCCAGAAGATCTTCATCAATTGCAATTGAATCCTGCAAAGAAAAACAAAAATGTCACTGCGTGCATATATTCCAATCCAATCTTCAGCTAAAAGCTCTGTAACGATGAAGTTTCAAAAATGGTAATAAATATATTAATTCTTTAACATCAATTGTATATTTGCATTGCATCAACTATAACCAAAGAAATGGTGGACTTTAGTAACGTAGTTTTCTTAAATAACATTTGTCCAAAGTTCATTCATATAAATCACATTTAAAAAATTCACAAATTCGATCAGAAGTAATTATTACGCGTTAACTGGCTCTACACTCAATATATTTTACCAACAAGTCATTGGTAGAGTAGTTAATGGATTTTCCCTTAAATAAATTATCGAATTCAAGTCTTTTGAATTTGTGAAGGGAAAATACCATAAAAAGAAAAAATCCATTAAAACTACAAATTTTCACTAATACCATCCATAGCAAGTGAGAACGCATCAATCTCCATCATCATTTGTACAATCCTATCAAAACTTGAATTTAAAAAAATCAATTATGGCATCCTCCTTCAATCTGAATATTACACTAATTTTGGCCTGTATATATAATAGAAATGCCAAGGAGCATGCATGCTAAACTTAGTAATATAGTTATAGTTTCAAGTGAAACATTTAAATTTAATTGGATAAAGGATTTTCTAGCCCTTGTCTGATAGTCTGATAGTTTTTCTTCAAACAAGAATGACATGATAAAGACGAATCATTTGTATGATATACTAAACATATAAATCAGGTCAGCAATGTCAGGAATAATAAACACCATGTCCAACGAAATAAATTTCAAACATTCTCACAATAAAAATACCAACCTTTTCAAAAACGCAAATGACAGTGCTCCCACCGAATGAGAAATATCCAAACTGTAAATTAAGCACACAAATGCCACTTATAAACAAAGACAACATATAAGAAACGAACAACGGTAACAATTGTAACTTGACAAACCTCATCTCCCTTCTTGACAGAGTCACCCTTTTTCTTTGTAAAATTAATGCTACCAACCATTGTCGCTCCTATTGCAACAAATGCCACCTGAATCCAAATTATAAGATGGTGGTCAATACAGGTTTGAGATTATAAAATGGTAGAGACAACAAACTATAGGTAACTCGGGAAAAAAGTATAAGGAACAAATTCAGAAGGATACAGTCAAACAAAAAATTCAGACACAACCAACCTTTCCAAATTCAACTGTTGAAATTATTGAAACAACTCTCTTGTTGTCCGTGAAAACATTACAGTACTTGCTATTTACAGCAATGGGATTGACCTGAAGAGTACGACACTATCAGGAAAAATAAAGTATGAATTGACAAAAAAAAAGAGTATATATATGTGTGTATATTGAGAGAGAGTTTAGTGGTTATTTATACACTTACAGTGTTAAAGAAATCTATATTATCAAGTTGTCAACCCATAAAAAACCACCAGTATGAATTGTAAGGAGATTATAGTAAAAATAAAAAACTGACATGATAATTTGTGATTGGAAGAGAATGTAAAATTACTTTACACTATCTGTGCGTATAACCTATTTTCTCTATATATCTATCTATCTGTGTGTGTGTTTCCTCAAGTTATTATTACACATACAGTATACAAGCATCCGGGGATATCTACAAATTGCTCAACAGTTCCTGATACTGGAAAGTGGAAACGGTGATAATCCTGTAATAAATACATATTAGAATTAAAATTTGAAATCAAATTATATAAAAATTTAAAATAACTTGGAAAGAAAGCAACAAATACCTGTGGTGCCAAACGGAAAATCACCATTGTTCCATCAACAAAAGCGCTGGAACACATATCTTTCCCCAAAAGACCTTGAACTGAAAACTTTCGACCCTAAAAAGAAACAAATAGTGACAAAAACATTTCTTTTGGCATAAATAAATAAAGTGAAAATATTAAAGGACAAGAAAATGAGGGATATCCTAACATTTTAGGGAATATAATTTTCTTTGCCTCTAGCTGGCAACAATTTCATCAATGGGCTTAGCTTAATATTATATTATAACTTCTTGGAAATAAAAAGTGATGAAACGGAAAAATATCATAAAGAAAAAGCAGTGAACATAGTGATGATAAGTTAACTTCCAGTTACCACAAACACTACGGAAATTTCATCGTTAAAATTGTTTAAGCATCTAAATTGTTTTGTATGTTACCTATCAAGCTTGATTTCATGCAAAACAGTGCATGCCAAAAACAAACCTGAGATTGTAATCTCATATTTGCAAAACCATTTCCTCCCTGCCCCCCATCTCTGTCCTAAAGTAAGGTGAGTCAAACAGGCCCTAGTTCAATAAATAAAATCACAATAATATCATCTTATTTAATTCCAAGCTGAAAATAAGAAATACTTTCCAGCTTCTAACTGATTTTGAAATTTGATTGTAATATATTTAAAACAAACTGCATCATCGAGATCAGAAGTCTTCCATATTCAAGAGTTGTAAGAAAGAGGTGAAGTACCTTGATCCAGAATCTTTTACTATCATCAACTGATTTAAATGCCGAAAGACGGCAATCAGCAGCACATACAGCAATGTCATCACGTTCAGCAGAAACTATTGGTCTAGAATCAGGCTTTAACTCTCTAATGAAAAATTCATTGAATGTCTGCACAGACCATAATTTAAGATCTGTAATAATATTATGTGACAAAATAATCACTACTGTTTAAAATCCCACACACTTTTCAGCACACGCATTGCTCCGAATTTCCGTTCATCCTTACTCCAATTTTTTGTACAAACAAATTTGTATATTGCTAGCTCAATGGAAAACAAATTCTTTCAATTCCCCCTTAAATAAACTTATGTTAAGATCAATAGAGAAGATCTATTCAACTAGAAGGCAGTTGAGATTCTACAACAATCTAACTGAAACGGTCAGGGTGGAGGCAAGATTGACATAAATTGTTGGTTTCAAGACTGGCTGGGAAAAGTAAAATTCAACGAGTTGATATACTTAAATCGGGAATAGAAGCTGTTAACAACAGAAATGTTTGGGGGTTCACAGGAATGGGGGTCATCGGATTATTTTAAAAAATAGACAAGAGAGCGATGCTACAAAGCATGGCAATAGCTTTAAGGAAACATGGGACAAGGTTATGTTTGTTGAAAAAAATTAGCAGAATATAATGTTTAACTTCATTAAAATTAAGATATAAGACTGTATGCATATGATGAAATGAAACAACGTTAGTTTCAGCATAATTGAACTGAACAGCAAAGCGTACTAAAACAACTAACAGGGTCAGAAAGTGTTGTCCGAAGCAATTATGCATCAATAACATATCAACTAAAACTCATTACAAAGTTTGGCCTACCTTAAAGTGTTCCAGTGGATACTTGACCTCAGCCAAATTGATTTGATCCTACAGACAACACAACAGTTACATTTATTATAAGAAGAAAGTAACAATAGAAATACAAGTGCAGCGCACGAAGAACTAAAGCACAAAACAGAAAAAAGAAAGGCACCCTAATCGGTTTGTAGAATAATTATTTTGTCTCCTGACTGAAAATAAACTAAAGAATAATGAACAAAATCAGCAAAAAGTAGTTCAAAAATACTTGAACAAAAAGAACACTCATACAACAAAATTTTCGAATTTAACCCTAAATACACACTAACTTTTGCATCATACATGATTTTCGAAAGAAACCATAATGTTGAATTACAGGGCACCGTAATAAATGAAACCCTGGTCAAAACTTAGTCAAGAGGCACTGCACAACTACAAACTTTCGTATGTCAAAATCAAAGTATGCGATTCACAAAGAACTAAGAGAAGCATTGTTACACCTTAAAAGATTCGATAAATCTTGGAATATCTGCAGACGATTCAGGTGAATCCATTCGTGCTCCCTGCTTTTCAGAAATGCTTTGCAAGAGCTCCTTCACCCCTGCATACGATAGATTCACTAATGTAAACACAAAAAGTAACTCTATGAAAAAGAAAAAAAAATCATTCAAATCCATTTTGAATCTATAAATTGGCCACAATAAGCAGGTTTCAAGTGATCCGAATGCCATAAAGATTCATTATGACAAATACTTTTCCAAAGAACTTCCCATCATTTATAATTTTTAGAATAAGTTGTCTTAAATAAAATTTATTGAAAAGTTACTAGTTTCTAGATATAACTTTTTCTATCCTCTTCTCTTCACTCTAGTACATTGTTTCTGATACCTTGAAAGTTAATTATAAATATAAGATCTTAAGAGAGAGAAAATCAACCTCTCAAATTCATTATCTATTCTTATGTATTTTTCTCAAATATAATTTACTTACAATAAACTAAATCATCTTAAAGAATGGCAGCTAGATCTAATATCTGTACAGCAATTTTTAACAAGCAATATTCTATAGCATTAACCCTACGAACAACAACACCTCAGCAACTGCCACATGGCCCACAATAGGGAGTGGTGATGACTAGCTAATGGTGAAGCTATATATAAACGAAGCCAAGCACTTCTTTCAATCATTAATAGTAATAAAAAAAATTATACCTATATCCATTAGGCCAAGGCCTATTTTAGACTGATAAATGGCTCTCATTGACAAAACAATCTTTTTGTCAATTATTTCTTCAACAAGCCTTTGAGACTTCCGATCATATACCTGATGTCAAAGAAGTTAATACTAAATAACAAGTTGAGAGGGTCAAGAGGCACACATCTAGGTTTAAAATTACCATAATTGACCCATAGAAATAGAATTTAATGAAATTTCCTAATTTCTATGTTGGAAATTCCCTCACAGAATCATAATCCCAATTGCATTCATATCCATGGAATTCCATAGTAACTAAGTTGATTCATTCCGGTCAACTAGCACCCTAGAATTTGTCAATTCCTAACTTCCATACTGAGAAATCACCCTCCTCATTTTTGCTACTGCTGCACATACTGTCAACATCCCAACCATTACCCACACTTCTCATCCCCTACGCACCATATTCACACAACCAGTGCTGTAGAATTAGGAAATTGGAATTGAATTTAGAATTCTAATTCAACGTCTAATTATTTGTATAACTCAAAAAAAATGAACAATCTATAATTCCAAAAAGAAAATGGAATAAAAATAAAAATTCTAAACCATTTTTCCAATTCCATAGTCCAAAGATATCCTAAGGATATATCTATTTCACTGCCTTGATGGAGATGTATGGAGATCTTAAGCCAACACAATTCAAATTGTCCATAATTTAAAAAGTGTTATGCATGACAAACATTGATATATGGTAACAGCTGAAAAGGGTGCTAGGATGATATGTGTTAGTAAGCATGGAAGCCTTTCTTCTAATTCTGTTGGATGTGATTGGGCAAACCCAGTCATTATCAATGCAAAGAAGAAATTTCAAATAGGTATGAACCTCCTGAAATGACTCGAAACATACACTTATGTCTAATATATCATATAAATGTACTTCAATTGTTAAATAAAAAGAAAAAGGAAGTTGGTGGAAAATATCGTGGACCAGGATATGGGATGCACTTGATCCAGATCGAATTCCAACATCATAGGATGAGAAATGGGCCCATTCGCTCAGTTTGAAGAACCACCTATATAAACAGAAAGAAAAAAACAAGTAATTTTTGTTGTTGTCATATGATGCAAATCATAAATACATAACCCTAGTAAATAAAACTGAGGTATAATCCATTAGGTCAATAAAGACTATGCTCTCTCTCATACCCTGTCTGTCATTAATGCCTAAATTAGCAGAAATTTGAAGAAATTTACCCATAAGAAGCCTGCTTATCAGTCAAGAATCCTCCAGTCATCACCTGGTTACCAGTCCCTTCATCAAAACAAAGAGTCAAGTGGATCATGCTGTTCAACCGGTCAGAAATCTGAAGAATCTCACCACACACAGGACAGCAATTCAATAATGGTTCCCTGCAATACCAGAAGCTATATAAGCAAAATAAAAATAAAATAAACTAAAAACTTCAAAGTAATTCAAATAAATTAAAATTGTAAATCATCAAATCATAAAAAATGATATAGAGAGGCCAGTTAAATTACTAAGTACCGTCGAACTTCTAGCAAAAGAAGACAACAGTCATACAAAATTAAAACTTTTATCACTTCTAACTTAGATAGGACATTACTGTTCTTGCTGAAAAGTAAGAAGTGAAGCCAACTCTTCCATGCTCACAACACCATCTCCATTCTTGTCTGCTGCTTTGAAGAGCTCTTCTTTCTGGTGAAAAATAATGTATTGATGATAGAGTAAAACTTGTACACATAAAACTAGTTATCATATTATAACTCCGTTTCAATATTCGCATGGTATAGATTCATTATTTTAACCACAAGTTCCACACAAGCTTGCAGGGAAGATTTGGACTTCAATATAACCAAATTCCAGGTTCTAACTACTAACAATCAAGATGTCACTGGTTGATATAAAGTATAGAACTTGAAAATAGAAGGACGGCAAATCAGACTCAAATGTGAAAACCAGGTACACAAGCAAATTAAAGATAGTTTGGAAAGATAATAATTCATAAATATAAGGTAATGTGAGCACATTAAGTGCAAAATAACCACTCGGGTATGAACCTTGCTGTTTGCAACTTGATTGCCAAAAGCATCAATTAGATCAGAAAATTCAGAAAGTGAAAGCATCCCATCTTCATTGTAGTCCTGCATCAAACATCACTTCTCAGGTTGATATTAAATGTTAGACGGTGCAACATGAGAACAGTATATTCAAATTACAAAGACGATAAAAAATTACATGTTGTGCTTTCCATGATTCGTAGATTCCAAATACTCTAGTATATATTCAATCAGTTATAGCAATATGTACAACATCTTACGAATGTGTGTTAATATTGAAACAAGGACTCGTAGGCACAGCCATAATGTGGCTTAATATCACGATATCAGTACCCTCATGTAAAGGAATGAAATTATACATCATCACTTTTTGCGTTACCTTCGTATGTCTTTTTATTTAAGCCACACATTAGCACATGTTATCAAAAACAGAGGGAGATCAAACTTACCACTATAGATAGAATGCGTTTAACAAAGCCTTTCTCCGTTTCAATTGGATCCTGTTAGTATGCGCTTATTATAGTTAGAAACTCCTACGATACACAAATAATATTAGAATTTATATCATAAGCCATATACCTCTACAGAGCATGAAATGGAAATGTTGCCAACCACTTTTCCAGGCACTGACGGATCTAAAAGGTTGAATACCTCAGCCTCAGGATCAGAATCCTGCATGATCATATCATTCACAACAAAAGTGTGTAAAATGATTAGTGCTGAAACAACAAAGAATAAACCAATAAACCAATATATTAACAATTCTAAACTCTCTAATTTGTCTGTTTCCTCACCTTGGTCAGAAATTCAAGTAGATCAACCTCACAGTATCCAACAAGAGTATTGCTGGAAAGTTTGTTCGTCTACATGTGAAAAAATATTAAACTTATATCCAGTATTTAAGGTAAACATTTGCAAACAAAATAGGCAACAGGAGATGCAGAATGAAAACATTTCAAAAAATTTACTCTGTACGGTATATTTTAAAAAATAGGGGACACCGACAAAAAAAAAATGCTTTTGAAATGCAGGAGAAATATGGCGCAAGATTCATTTTAATCTGACAAAAGTGACATCATCCCCCAAAAGATGTTTTAGAGTAGTTCATATGGAAGGAAAAGACTAAAAGGTCATAATTCTTTTAACATACCTCGAAGACGGAAATTCTTGCAACATGAGCCCCATTCTGTTCCAAAAGAAGTTTCTTTTCCTGTAGAAGAAAAAATCAGTCATACAGAAGAAACATAGTTTGAAACACCTTTTCAGCAAAATACTTAATTTGAAACAGTAACAGTTTAGAGTACTCACTGAGTTCCAAACGGGTTTGTCTGTGCTGCACCAACGATAATAAAACGAAATCAATACACAAACCACAAACTATTAACAAAAAGAATAGACGTCGCAGAATTGACAAATAGTGGTTGTGAGATGAAGAGCTTAACCTGTCAGAGGTGCTCGTACGAAAAGTCTGTTCTCCGAGAGAAACGCACGCAATCCATTTATCTTTGAACTCCATCTCCGCCTGCAACACAGAATAACAAGAAGAAGAAGCAGCTGCGTTAATTAAGTAAATAGTAAATGGAAGATTAAAAAAAAAAAATAGCAATGTGCGTACGCTAAGGAGAGCGAGGAGAGCGATTCCGGCGAAGTTATCGGCAGTTAATGGCTTGTTAGCGGAAGAGCCGTTGCCGCTTTGACGGCGGTGGAGGTGACGACGCAAACGCTCTTTGAAGCGAGCACGGCGCGATCCCTTCGGTTCTGACAATTTGGAGTGTTCATGACCCATGCCTCTCTCTCTCCCTCTCTCTGCTAGCAAATGTTTCAATCCAACGAAGAATTGGATGACGAAAACGTTGATTAGGTCTCTTACTGATTCTCTTACCGTGCTGAATGAGGTTGAGCTGAGTAACAAGTTGGTCAGTAATGGTGACCATTCATGGATGCACACATGTTCAACAACCACCTCGATACACGGTTGAATCATGAATGTTGCTAGTGCGCTCCACGTCAGCACAGCCACTTCATCCAACCCTTTTAGATATTTTAATATTTCTATTCATACACCGTATTTTTTGCTTTTATATGTTTTGAAATTTATTTAAATATGCTACTGATTTCTACGATCTTATTTTTTTACCATTTTAATTTTTACAATATAAATTTTATTATTTATTTCTTGTGATGGTAATTTCATTGGCAAGGAATGAGGTGAGAGACAAAATATTGTATTATTAAAACATGTCATACATAGTATTTAAGACAGTTTTATGACTTTCATCACTTAAAACAAATTGAATAAAACCAAATCAGGATAAATTTATTATATTAAATAATTAAATAAATATATTATAAGAATTATTTACGTATACAATATAGAAATATTATTATAAATTCATACTTGTTAGTTTAAAGGATATCTTATAAATATTATATCACTTTTGTATACCGATACTTAAAAAAGTTAAATATATTTTTGGTTCTTAATGTTCAGTAAAAATTGAAATTAGTCATTCTCTGAAACATTGACTTAATTTAGTCATTTTAACAAAATTTTAGTCATTGACTTAATTTAGTCATTCTCTGAAAATTTTGATTTAGTCATTTAAACAAAATTTTGTTAAGTTTATTTGACATTTAAAACATGTTTCAAGACAATTTCTTAGCTAGCATTGAAGCGAAAATGTGTCAAGCGGAGTAAACAACTCAAATGCTCTCATGAAACACGTTTAAACGTTAAATAAATTTAAAAAGATTGGTTAAAATGACTCAATCCAAACATTTCTAAAGTTTGAGGACTAAATTAGACCAAAATTTTAAAAGGAACTAATTTCAATTTTCACTGAAAGTTAATGAACCAATAAGATATTTAACCCTACTTCAAAACATAAACAATTAGTACGTTTTTAATTGACATTATATTAACTGAAACAACAAAAAGAGAGTTAAGAACCAAAATGAAAAAAAAAATGGATATATTGAAAAATCCTAATAACATATTTAGTATTTTAATATATTTATATAATTAAAGAAATATAAACCACACTCTTGAGCTTCTTCTTAAAAAACTTTTTTTTTCTTTATTTCTCAACCATAAGAACATGACATCATGAGCCTTTGTTCATTCAGTTGTATACAGTTTCTTTCTATGAGCAAGTGGGTAATATTAATACATATATTCTATTTGAATAATTCAATTTATCAAGGTTAACACTTTTTAATTATTTGAAGTCTGACCTTTAGCAAGTCTTTTAAAAAATAAATTAATCTTACTATGGTTTCAATATGAATATTAAAATTTTAAGTGTATGTTTAGATTTAAGTTAAAGAAGTAAGTTTTCTTGAATGTCAATGGAAATTAAAAGTATGTATGTTTTAGATTTGAATCTATTAGTCGTTTTAAATTCTAACATTCAATGAAACAGAAATGCTTTTATACTGAATAAATAGATTTAATTTTCAATACTTTTTAACTTACCTTTCAGATTTGAAATATGAAAACAAACACAACCTAAGTTACCATTCTTGAACAACGATGATTTTATAATTCTTTTTCATCTCTTTAATTTTGGAGTTTAACTGAAAAAACGAAAATAATGAGAGTAAACAAAAATAGAAATAAAAAAATAAACACAAATTTTAATAAAAATATTGATTGTAAAACTTTTAAAAAATGAATGAAAATAAAATTATAAATATTTTCTTTAAAAAACAAATAAATGGTTAATGAAAATGCCACTTTATTCTTACAAAATTACCGTTTCACTTTTAATCCATTTTTACTTAGATTCACACTTCATGTATGGCGTGAAAAGAATATAATAAATTAAGTAGTAGATAACAATTATAATGCATCATGCTATAATTTTATCCTAATTTATAACTATATATATATATATATATATATATATATATATATATTTGTGTCTTTTTTTTAAATTTTTATTTTACCCTTTCTAGTGTAATAAATTATTTAGTATTTTTACAATAATTTAACATGATCTTACAATTTCGTCTGCTTCTATAATCTATAACAATATATAAAGAGGATTCATCCTTTGGTGTCCACATTTTAAAATACCAATTTTACAAAATCGTCTATCTCTCTCTGTTTCTTCTCATCTTTATTTATTAACGATTATTTTCTCATCTTTTCTGATATATTTTACTTTATTTTTAATAAATATAATTTTATTTTATATATTAACTTAATAACATTGCAATATCATCATCTACTAATATAATATCACACAAATTTTAAAAATATGTACACACAGACGATAAGCCTGTGTTTATGCTAGTAATACATAGAGAGGATATCCTCTTTTGTGTTTATTGTTTTTAATTTCTATTTTACCCCTTCTAATATAGTAAGTTATTTACTATTTTTACAATAATTAATCATGTAACCGTTATTTTACAATTTTTTTTCTTTGCAACAACATCATTTCATAATTGTTGATTTTTGAAAGAGGAAGACTTCTGTTCCTGAAGTTGCCCTGCATTGCTTATTATCTTTGTTTTGAAAAATTATAAGTTGCAAATATAATAAGCAAAAGTTATAAGTTGTAGGTCATAAGTAAATCACAATATTTAATGTCATTTTTTAATTATTTAAAATTCAACAACTTATGGACCATGTCTTCTTCAGACAATTAAGAAGACTCCTTCATGGATAAATAATAAATTTTATTTATTACTTATACATAAATTCAATTGCTACATAATATTTATGTTATTTACATATATATTAACAAAAATATTTACTTTTTATAAAATGCAGGAAAGCTGAAACACATCCTAAATATCAATCTTTATTTAATTAAAGAAGAGTTTAAAGATGTAAATCTATGGTACTTTAATTTACTACTGTTTTTTTTTACATCATATATGTAGTAAAGATATATTTCACTTTGTTAACGAATATAAATTTATTGTATACGTGGACTTTAAATTTTAGACACCCACTAAAATAGTTTGTATATTTATAGACAATTACCATTGTCTCAGTCACATATAACACATTAATCTCAAATCTTGATCAAATGTATTAGACATTTTGATGCACAATTTTACGAATTTATTATTTATTGCTTTCTTTTCTAATTAATCTACATATACTTATATAAATTGCCTTTGATTATTCTCAAATATTATAGATATAGATAAATAGTATAGATAATGATAATTATGCATCATACCATAAATATATCATAACATGTTATAAATTATAATATAATCTATATATATAATAATAAAGGGAAATCTTCTTTTTGTGTCCATATTTTATAATATCCGTTTTACCCTTAGTTATTTTAAAAATTAATTATTTTATAAATAATTTACTTTTAATCATTTTTCTACAAATATCTTTTGAAATCTCTTTTGTCTTAAATCATTAAATTTTCTTTTTACATATCTTATTTTTTATTAATTTTATATTTAACAACTATTTAAAAAATTATATATTTGTTATTGATCTTAAATTTCTTGAAAATTAAAAAATGCGAATACACATACGCGACAACGCCTATGTATTTGCTAGTATATTAGAAGACGGTTATTTCACTTTCCATGAACATGAAAATATTTTCTTTTATTGTAGATATTAATTTAATTATAAAAAATTACTGAATTTAAATAATAATTATTTAAAATAATAAAATATTAAAATAGTTATTTTAATTTAAAAATAAATAAATTTAAATTAACGAATATTTTGAAAAGTAAAAATAAAATGTAGTTATTTTAGTTTAAAATAACATTTATTTAAAAAAAAATAAAAAAGAAAATTGTGTACGATAAATCTGTTTATATATAGATATAAAACAATGTCACTTAATTTAAGTCATAATTTATTTATTTTTATTATTTAACGATCTTAGATCCTTAATTATATATATTATTTTCGTGATCGCTTATCTCGTTTGATCGATCTATGTTTATCTTTATTTTTATATTTAATTTCAATTTTCTTGAAAATTATGAATAGTTGAAAATAATCTCATATATATCAAAATATATCATTTACGAAAATTAATATATAGTGAATACTTTAAAGATATATCTTATGTAGTTCTATCGAAGATGTAAAATATGATTCGGATTTGAGAAGAATTATTTCTTTTATTTTTATTTTAAAATGGATAACAATTATAAAGACATGAATTATTGCTTACAATATATGAATTAAAATTATAATCTGTATCAAAATAGAGAAGAGAAAAGATATTTTTTTAATTTATAATAAAAAAAATATCAATTTTTATTAGATTTGAAGTAAATTAATAAATGATTATTTTATAAAATTAATTTTACATTTATTTTATTATTAAAATAAACATCTCCGTCGTAACTTAAATTCATATAAATTATTAACACCATTATTTTTTTTTATCATTAATAACTATAATTTTTAGAACATATAATTCATATGGTTAACGATTATTTTGTTGAACTAAAATCTAGAATAAATTTTTTTATAACTAAAATGAATAATAAATAATTGTTAATATATAAATCACAATATATTATATTTAAAATATATGATAAAATTATACTTTTAAAATATAAATCAGAATTATAGATTCAAGATAAATAATTTTTATCATAATAAAAATTACATTTAACTCTCTCATCACTTTTTCTTTAAATTAAATTTAAATTTAAAATATAAAATAATGATAAATTGAAAGATATGTCTTATTAAGATAATTAAATATGTGAAATTGATAACAATATTGCTCTATTAAACAACTCTCAAAATAGTTCCTACAAGTCCAGTTTGATACAAATATTCTATTTTATATTTTGTAGATTTCCTATAGATATTTTAATAGATAGAGATAAATAATCATAAAAAAATTTGGAGTGGTAAAAATATAGATAATAAAAAATTTCATTTATTGTAAACCATTAAGAAAATTATATAATTACCTTATCATTTATCATTTTTAAATTGAACGCTATCAAATCGCAATACTTTATACCAATGTTACATAACTTTAACAAGATATTCAAAAATAGGAAAGAATATTACCTTATGATATATACTATATCTTTGAAGAAGATGTATTTACATTACATAAAAGCACTGAGTAAATATAGGCATAACAAGATAAAGAAATTAATAAAAAGATAAAGAAATCTTAAAGATAAGCACAGGAATAAAAGATTCAGAACTTAATGTGATCTTTTGAGCTTATATAAATGAACCCAAAGTCAGAATATAATTAAAGTGAGTGAGTGAGTTTCGTAATTAGTATCCTCAGTTATTTCTCAGCATTCGTATTCTCATATCATGATTCGTATTCTGGGGTTGGTGGTGCCTCTATCGTTGGCATCATATGTGTCGTACCATGTTTCAGTGTCCATGTTGTGTGATGCAACTGCATCTCGAACACACGTGGTGCTGAGTTGCACAGCGGGATTCCTCATTTGGTGTTACATATTATTATCGTTCTGTCGCCGATGCAAAGAAATGTTTGTATCAGATTCAGATGATGATGATGATGACGAAGAATTTGTAGACATTGAGACTCAAGAAATACGTAGAATAAGGGAGCTTTGGGAAATCCTAGAAGCAGCTTGTTTTATCAACAAAGCCATGACAGCATTGCCTCCTGCTGAATGCTTCTGTGAGGACCAAACCAAGGAATCTCGGTCTGATAATTGTTGTATTTGCTTGGAAGAGTTTAAGAATGGAGACTTCATTCAACCGTTTGGAGTGTGTCGTCATGAATTTCATTCCTCCTGCGTTCAGTCTTGGGTGCTCGCTGGAAACATTACATGTCCACTTTGTCGTCAGAAGTTGCCAATTAATGTTTAGAAAGACCATCAGAGTCTTATGTTTGTGTTGTTTTTATAATTCTTCAAAATGTGGAATCACAGAAACACTTGTAATGTATACATAGGATATAGGACTGGTTTGTGCCAGATTTTTACAATAAAAATCATGTGAAATCTAATAGCATGGATTCGCATTTTTTTTTTTCATTTTGGTTTTATATAGGAGAATGAATTTTTTTGTGTAATGAATCAGTGCTAATGAATAAAGAGTTTGAAGTTTAAATTTTCATATCTTCGAGTAATTAAAATGGCGGAAACGATTGCGAAAATTACAAAATAAATATGATTACTTTGAAGCCATGGAGATATATAGGGTTCTGGAAGTTGTTTTGACGAGGTGAGAAATTATTGGAGGAGTTGGTATGATTAAAGAGGAGAAAATGGGATACATAAGATGTGAATCAATTTAAGAAATTCATGCAATTTAACTATGTATATTATAAATTTAATATTTTTTAACTCAACAATATAAAAAAGATAAAAAATTAAAATAATTTTTAAATCATAATATATAAGATACGTTTTACATTTTTAAGTTTTCTATGCCATATATTTTTAAAATCTCATATATATATATATATATATATATAAAATCTCATTTAATTATATTTTATTTTCCCTTTCAACTTAAAAATATTTATTATTTATTATTATGTAATATTTTTTTCGAAATAAAAAAATGTTTTCAATGAAAAAAATAATTTATATTTACATAACCTCATTTCTTATTTAAAATCTATATCTTAAATTATTCAGTACAAAATTTATGTGAATTCAAGTTCTATGATTTCGAGTATAACAAAGATGACTTGAAAATTTTGAATCTACAATGTAATTAATATATATTATTTCATGGGAAATTAATGTCTAAGGAAAAGTAGGTAAAAATTAATATAATATATTCTAGGACACCCTTAAGGAAAAGTAAGTAACTGAAGTCTTACAAATTTGATTTGTAGGTGATTTTCATTTATATAGAATGTTCATTATAATGACTTACTCCGATAAAAATACTAGGGTCATTGTATTGAAATTAAGTGTATTTGATTACATGAACTTGAGAAGTATCACATAATAAAGAACACTTTTAAATTTATTGTCATAAAATTTTAGATTAAATATTTTTTTTTTTAAATTCATCAATGATATATTTTTTATTAGTGTAGGAAATAAAATATTTACCTTTCTTTTATAAAATGTACATACAATTTTTTGTTCTAATAAATGTCACACTGATCCATAATTATACGATGTATTAAATTAAATGAATAAATAAAATAAAATGTGTACAGTGTCCCGAATTTAGCTGAGAAAAAGTGAATAAAAGTTATTTATTTATTTTTACGGTAAAAAAGCAATTGGTTTTTATGAGTTGTGTGGTCATTCTTACGTCATCCAACAGTGTTCATATTGGCCTACTGCGCTTAAAAAGGGAATGATAGATTGACCTTTTGCCCCCTCAAAGCAATTTTTAACGAACCAAATATACTGTGGTGTATGCCACGACAAACTAATATTTTAACGTTAGTCAAACGCACTACGGACGGATATATTCACATAAAATATAGATTAAATATATTTTTATCTTTTAATTTTTAATAAAAATTAAAATTAGTTTTTTTTTTAAAATTTGACCAAGTTTAGTCCTTTAACTTTACAAGTGTTTATATTTATTCTTTTTAATCAATTTTTATTAAGTTTATTTGACGTCTTAAACATGTTTTAAGACTGTTTATGTCAGGTTTTACAGAGGAGGGTTTCACCGGGAAGAACACTCTCAACCCAAAACCTCCGGGGAGAACAACACCAATGAGACCTGAGCCTAACCACATAAGACACTGACACCACTCTCAACCAAAAACCTTAAGGCAATGGGTTTATGGGCCTTGATCCTTATATGGTTCTCTACTTTCTCAATTCTGGTCAATGTAGGACTTAGACTCACACTTGGATTCCTAACATGTTTATTGACTAACATTGAAGCATGAATGTGTCAAACACTATAAAAAACTCAAATGCTACTATGAAACACATCTAAAACGTCAAATCAATATAACAAAATTTAGTTAAAATGACTAAATCCAAATATTTATAAGATTGGAGGACTATATTGGATCAAAGTTTTGAATAGGGACTAATTTCAATTTTCACTGAAAGTTAAGAAACTAAAAACATATTTAATCCTAAATTCTACAATAGATAAGAAATGAATATGAAATATCTATGAGTGCAAATATTTTTTATATTTGTATATTAAAAAGGTGGATATACGTATTTTTCAGATATCCATGCTATATTATAATTTAAATTGAAAAATATTAATTTTGAATGAGTTATTTTTTATTTTATTTTTTATATTGTTATTCAACACTATTTAAATCAAATTTTTATTTTATTTAAAATTTATGAATGTTATATATTATATTTATTTAGATTTATGATTAAAATATGTTGTTAAATACTTTATTTTTTTGTAAATATTTATAGATATTAAAAAAAATATGTGAGTAACCATATAACGAATACTTTACACAAATATAAAGACGGGTACATATTGAATATTTATTTAGTGAATAAAATACGGAATACTATCCGCACTCTACTCATCCGTTGACATTCCTAGCTTTGGATACAAAGAACAAGACAGTTTTTGCACTTGTTTTCCTCCATGCTGAGTTATTTCGTCTGCCACAGCAAAAAAACTGACAGCATTTTTCAATTTTTATTGCCTTTTCCCCCTTTGGAATCATTTTGTTAGGGGTTGACTTATTTTGAACCTTTATTTGTTGACTTTTGGTGGTTGCATGGATCCAGTGGTGTAATTAACTTCATTCGAAAGCTACATAGGTGTTGGCCTTACAATCATTCTCACCAGTTGCTCTCTCATGGCAATGTTTTAAAAAAAAATCATCATCATTATCATACCAAGAAAACAAGCAAGCTAAAATGTCAAGATTGTGATACTCAGGTTGTGTCTTTCTATCTACACAAGTTTTGTTGCAATCAACCAAAGCTTTATGCACAAGTTGAAAATCAGGCCCATTGGGAAGGTTTCATGACTTGAGCAATCATTATAACGTCCATTTTTGATTTGGCATTTTCAACTTTCCACGTTTAGTTCTGTACTCCTTCTAATTATGTGTTTTCAGTAATGGTTTTTGGGTTTTCAATTTTATCAAGTACCCTAAACCACACATACACTTGCGTTTCTCTCTCCTAAAGTCTCAAGCACGGGTGAGATCATTGCAATCTCATTAAGCAATCAAATAGTTGTAAGGGTGGCTCAGACTTGTTTAGTGATTTGTGTGATAGACAACTACTCGTGGAAACCACAAAAAGGTCAAACCGCAGCATGCTCATGTTTTTTTTTTTTTTTGTCTAATTATACAAAAAAAATGTTGAAAGAATCTCGTTTGAAGTACATGGACCAAACACTTATTTCCAACACTCATATTACCTTTAAGTTCTTTAGTATGATGTTCTCCTCACCTAACTTGTTCAATTCTTTCTTCTATTCGATATCTTTTTCTCCTTCTGCTCGGCTGATCGGGCGATTGGGGTACCTGTGTAAACGGCTCTGATACTTAAGTTAGTTTGAGTTCAATCGGGATATAGCAATAAATGCGATAATAAATGCAAGTTAAAGGTCCTTATACCAACTTACTTTGGACCTCTATTTATCGTTTTTGGTATGAGTCGGTGATTAGGGTTTCTTAATCATGGCTCAATTGCTTTTTAGACTTGATTATTGACTTGTATTACTTTTAATTCACTTTTCACTTATTGATCCAGTTTTGGTGTGGCCGTCCGATCGGAGGACCGTGCGTCTTGTCGGATGTCTTCATAAATGAGGATATCTCCACAGCGGTGGAGACAAAGTTCAAATAAAAATGAACGCGGGACTGTTTGGTTGCGAGCTCTCTTAAATCACTCGAGAAAGATTGCTATATCAACGTCCCAAGGAAAGATCCGCCTATAGCGGACAGCCTGCGGCCGCTTGTCCTTGGTCCGCCTGACCAATGGTCCGACAGTAGACCATACATTACAAATCTGATTAAGATCAAAATTTTCTTTTAATTTAAGTTTTGAAGCAGGTTCAATTACTCCAGAATCTTTCTTTCTTTGTTTATTATGTTTGTCCCAAAACTTGATTTTATATCAGTTCAATCTTGCAATACAAAACAAAGATTTGGTTCAATTCTGTGGCCCAAAAATTTCACTAATGGTGTCATATCATGGGAATGGTAATATTAGAATGAATGCATTAACAGATAATAGAATGGATGCTGGTGATAAAGATAAGCACCCCCATTTCTTTGGACTCATTCGTTTTTTTATCCATTCTTTACCTAATCTACACTCTAAGCTTTGCCATTAAATTACAATGCCTACCCTCGTAATTATCTCATCTCTTGTAGTGGATAAAGAACCTCATAAGAAAAGAATATACTGTTCTATTTGTCACTCATGTATTTGTTTTATGTAAATTTTCATAAAGTTTGAATGAAAAGTTTATGTTAATATATATGAATATGTAATAGAATAGTGGTGGTGGTGGGGGCATGAAAGAGTGGTAGTAGTGGTAGTGCTTGCATCACACATGACTTGATGCTACCCTAAGCAGGCACCCATATAATGCAAGAAAAGTAAAACAACAACGACAACACAAAAGGGAAACCCTTCTTTAGCATTGTGAATCAAGACAACTAGCCACCAAATACCATCAAACAAACCTCCCAAAAGCAACACAACTTCGTAGTTTATTGCTCAATGCTCAGTTCCAAACTTCCCTTACAGTGCTCTTTGGGCTCCACGTTCCTCTTCCTCTTCTCACGTTTCATCAATCTTTTTATTCTTCTTCTCTCAACCATCCTTCCCTCTCACTCACACAAATTAATCGCCATTTCATATATTTTTTCTCCATAAATATTATTCTTTTGTATACTTCATTATCATCTTTGCTTTTCATTCTTATCATCATTCCGGGTTTGCAGGGTTAGTGAAGCATTTTAATGGATACTGTGGTGAAAATTGTGCACGTGTCCTTACGCAGAAGAAAGGGCAAAAAATAGTGAAAGGGGCTATATAGGTAGCTCCGTGAGTGAGTGAGTGAGTGGGATCTTTAAAAGCATAACGTCATAGTACATAGAAATATTGTTTGGGCATGAGATGAATATTTTACATAGTGCCCCACTTGAAGAGCTGCTATGAAAATCTGGCTAGAGCCACTTCAGTGATTACAATGCCACCTACACTACACCTGCCAAATAACATCAACCATTACAAGCAACCATTATTTTAATTAATTATCCACTTGCGCCTAATTTCATCTAATTTGGTAAGCTTATTTCATCAAGATCATCATCCAATGACAAGAATACTTCATCCAAACATGAGAGCTCTGTTCCATTGTCCTCCTCTCCATTACGCTCATAAACACGACATATCACCCATTTCTTGTAATCCTGAATTAATCAAAAATCACCAATCAAATCAAACTGTTGCACCACATATATGCAAGACTGTCATATGTGAAAACTCATCATCATTACTTAGAGAAAGTAACATTTTTTTTTTAACTTCAACTATGGTGTAATCAGGTTTGTTTATTTTGGTATGTTTGTGTCTATTTATGCGTACGCATATTAGTGTATATGAATGTGTACTAACTGCTTTTGGTTGAGGTTTTCTTTTGGATGATCTGGTAGAGGAAGCAGAATCTGATAGACGATACTCCTGCATTATCCAATTGGTTTTGATACCAGCAGCGGCTTCTCCTACATGAAAAACAAAATATTTCTTCATGCCAACTCTCTTGTTGTTTGAGCTTGAAACCACTGGTTCTTCCATTCCCGTTGGTTTCCAATACCCATTGCCAGTGACTCTATTTTGTGTCCTTCTGCTGTAGTAGTACCATTGGTTTCCCTCAGCCAAAGCTCTACCTGAACACTTCAATAATTATATGCATACTACAACATATTCATACCTAATTAACCAAAGTTCAACATCCTAGCTAACTATATAGATATATGCATAGTTTGTCATCTACTTTGAATCACAGGAAATTATTATTCCATGTATAAGATAACATGTTCCAATCCAACTCCAACCTGATATTTGCATAACAAAGAACCAAATTCGATTAACTCTTACATGCAACATGAGTCCAGACTGTACAATATTTCTGTGTGAAATATGGCATGGAAAGAAAGAGGTGTATTGAGAGTTTGGAAGCGTAACAGTACCATGAAGTTGCCATGGATCATATTGATAGAGCTCAAGATCAGGGATGACATCCGGGTGGCAAGGCAAAAGTGAGGCTTTTCGGTGAAGGAAATGGACAACAAGCTCTTCATCTGTGGGATAGAATCGAAAGCCTGGTGGAAGGTTGACACTGGTATCTGCCATTGAAGCTATAGGAGAGGCAGGGGAAGATGAAGGTAGCTATATAGGAACTAATGAATGGATAGATTATATATATAGCAGGGTGTGACGTGAAATTGAAGATGGCGTTTATCACGTACAAAACAGATACATTTCATCAAATATTTGATAATTCTTTTTGGCACGGTACCACTCATAGTCCAAGCAAGCAATGCACCAGATAAGGGAACCTCATGGTGATGATCACACTTCATGCTGACATCATCCACCTGCGGTAGTACGTGTCGCATACATTAAGATGGGTTTGGTCTTAGGGCAATTGAGCTGGGGTGACCCACCTCTTGGAGTGTATCTTTATATGCTTCATAATTATCAGCAATTATTAATGTTTTGTGATTAAAATATGGGAGAGCCTTTTTGTTTCAGTCTCAACCCATATGCTTCTTCCTAGCTATGCAATGAATGAATCAGCAAGAGTAGCACAGTGGGAACTGCACCTACATCCCACGTCAACCAAAGCAATCAATTATTTCTTTGGAATGTGGACTTTAACTAACACAGAAGATTATAACTAAAACTATTTTACTCACTCACTTTTGGTGGAGCCATGGAAACTCCAACACAACATTATTTATATATGATTAACCAATTATTAAGGAAAGAAAGAAAAGTACGTGATGGAACTTCACTAACCATGAACCACCTTGCTTATAACTCATTCTAACGTTAATTAACTATATTTTTTCAGTTTATTGATGTCTTTTCTGATTTAGAAGTTTGGTAATAATTAATATTTATTTATTACCTTAAAGTAGACATCATTATTACCTTAAATCTTATAGATATTTACTATTTACAGTAGAAGTTTGCACGGTGTCTTTCGTGTAAGTCGTTCTATGTTAACTGCTCAATTGTGCTTCATAAAATAGGGACGTGAAAGGGTACCTAAGTACCTTTCTTCTTGCACTGGCAACAGAACTTGACCAAACTATGGTTATCAACAACCAAAACAATTAGTTCTGCATTCAAATTCTTTTACCGTTTCTGGCTTCATATTCTCTTACCATATCATGATAACATTAATCTGATTCAGAAGGTTTTGGCATCAGATTAAAACAATGCTTGTAGCAAACAAAAAAGATCGTAGTGTGTTGGGAATAACATATTACACATGTGTGGAAGTGGAAGCACTACCGTACCGTACTGTATCTTTCTGGTAGCTATGCCCCATTTCTGGGCTCTAGTGGACCAAGAGTTGAGGAACATCTTTCCATTCAAAAGGTGAATTCCATCCACACAAGGCCCAGTGAGAAACATTCCTAAAACTATGAGCCAGTTTTTTCTTCATACTCATAACCTTGGTACTCTCACACTATAGCCATCTTATTGGTTCTCAGTGCTTGCTCCACAAACAAATTGTTCACACCCACCCTTAATAAGGACAGAGGAAAGAAACACTCGTGAAACAACCATGAAGTTGCATTATGTCACAATATGTTCTCCATAACTTAATCTTATCTCATACGAAGTTTATTTAATTTTTTCTAAGATTTTTTTTGAGAAAGTCTGTACAAACTATAGTTTCTTAAACAATGCATTTGTCTTAGTACCACAAAATTTCATTACAAATAATAACATTACTATTTCAATACTTCATTCATTTTTTTTTATTTTTTATTTTTTATTTTTTTTTTTAATTTTTTTAACAAAGTCTTCACGGCAAATGTCTATCATGAATTTATTTAGAAATATTTCATTCATTTTCTACTTTTCATGCGATTAAAATATTACAATTTTTTTTAAGAAATTGATTGATTGATACTTTAGGTTTTAAAAATAAAATAATCTTAATTTATATATTTACTGTCATTTTAATCTTATTACAATTTTTTTTAAGAAATTGATTGATTGATACTTTAGGTTTTAAAAATAAAATAATCTTAATTTATATATTTACTGTCATTTTAATCTTAAATATTTTTTCTTTTAATTTAGACGATAGAATTATTCATTTCTACCTACAAAAATGTATTTTATTCTCTTATACTTATACCTCCAAAGTCATCAACTTCACATCTAGCCTGAAAACATCCATATACAACAATTTTAGTATTTGAAGGAGAATTAACAAAAAATTTTCCCACCCTCTTTTTCAAATTTCAAAAAATCAAATTTATTTCTCCAAATTATTAAAAAATGGTATCAAACACACAATTTTTCCCTTCCTTCCTTTTTTCTTTCTTTTTTTTCTGACCATTAAGTCATCTTATCACTTATTTTCTCAACAAAAAATGATGATCTTTCATTAAAATGTTTTGAAAGACCTACCATATTTTCCTTAAGAGTCCATTTTATAATCTGATATACTTTTCAATGGACTCATTTCTGCATATGAAAACTTAAAGTCAGACTTCAATGCATCATCAGAACCTTGAGCACCATGAGAAGATGAGAGCCAGCAGAATCCTCTTCATTGTCGAGGCTTCCACATCCAAACGTTAAATCACAACTTCTGAAATTTAAATAAAAAAAAATCATATTTAGATTTTAAAAGATGATTGCAATGAATTGATTAGCATTTCAAAACATAGGATAAGATAAGGAAATTTATCCCAAATAGGAGATTGCTTACAATATAATTGAATATATAATCTGAAATATCACATAATTATTATAGAGACATACACAATGGATCATGAATATCAAAACAAATATTGAAATGATAAAATGAATTTGTTTATGCACGTGAGACTGTGTGCATGTTGGTGCATGTGTGTGGAGTTTAGTTTCTCTTTTGTCTAACACATATCGAAACTCTACTGGAATAATAAAATAGTCTCTTTCCACCTTTTATTATTTAACAAGATATATGAAGAGACAGTGTTTTAGTTTAACATTTATTACCTTTCAGAAATAGACTAAAATAAAAGAAATCTTAAAGAAACTAATCTAACAAGTTTTAAATCAATAAAATAGAATAAAAAATCAACACAACTCAAATTAACTAGCTATTAGCTAAAATGCAAAACATATATATGATTATTTTTTATTTACCACGTACATGATATTACTTACATAAAAAATGCATTACAAATGAGATTTGTGAAAAAACTCATCGAAGGTATAACACAACTAGCTATAGTAATAACTAATGAAGTTGTTAATAGAAATATTACATATGTAATTAGAGTAAATTTTACTAATTGGTTATGTTTAACTAGTCTTACTCGTGTGATTGAGTTAATATTTCATCAACTTAAATTTAGTAGAGAGATAACTAAATCTCAAGAGAACCCTATAAATTATTAAGAATAGTTGAAGTATCACTTGTAAGATTTTTGTTGGATGGTATAATACCATTTATGCCAACCACTTTTTTAATTCATTTTAGTTATGGGATGATAGTTATCGTTGTAATTATCAATTTGTCAGACATCGATACCATTCGAAAATATAGAAACATACATAATTGATTGTGTATATCAAGAAAATTATTGAAATCATAAAATGAATTTGTGTGTGCATACATGAATAGCTGAGTGTGCGTGCATAGATAATGGTACAATATTTCTTTAATACAACCTAACACAATTAATAACATTTAAGGCATAATTGATTATAATCCTAAATATCACATAATTATTGTAGAGACATACATAATTGATTATGTATATCAAGAAAAATATTAAAATAATAAAATGAAAATGTTTAAGACATAATTGATTATATAATTTCAAATATCACATAATCATTATAGAGATATACATAATGGATTATGTATATCAAGAAAAATATTAAAATATTAAAATAATAAAATGAATGTGTGTGAGTACATGCGTGAGTAAATGTGTATGCGTACATGTTCGTGCGTGGAGTTCAATTTCTCTGCTGTTTAAAATGTATCAAGTCTCTATTAGGATAATAAAATGATCTATTTCTACTTTTCTTTATTTAATAAAATGTATGAAGCTACAATGCTTTAGTTTAGGACTTACTACCTTCAAGAATCGACTAAAATAAAAGAAATACTAAAGAAACTAATTCAACAAGTTTTAAATCATAAAACTAGAATAAAACAAATTCAAAACAACTCAAGCTAACAACTAATTCTAAAATTTATTATGCAAACCTATAATTCTAAACTATTCTAATTAGCTGCTAAATGCAGAACACATATATGATTATTTTTATATTTTTTATTTACCAGGCTAATTTTCTTATAGAACACATATATGATTATTTTTATATTTTTTATTTACCAGGCTAATTTTCTTATTTACCAGGAATGAGAGATCGCTGACATGGAAAGTGCATTACTAGGGAGATTTGTGAGAAAAATCATAGAAAGTATAACACAAATAGCTATAATAATAACTAGTTAAGTAGTTAATAAAAGTATTAGTAGTTATAATAAGTTTTACTAATTGGTCATGCCTAATTAATCTTACTACTATGATTGAATTAATTCCTTATCAACTTAAATATAATAGAGAAATAACTCAATCTCAAGAGAACCTTAAATAAAATTATTAAAAATAATTGCAATATCATATGTAAGATTTTTTTATACCAACCACTTTTTTAGTTGATTTTATTTATAGGATGGTAGTTATTGTAATTACCAGTTTGGCATTGATACCATTTGGAGGTATCGGAACAAAGCTTAAAAAGCTATCATGTTTTAAGGATTGGTTCTCTTATTTCTCTTAGCTTGTTGGATAGTTATAATGGTATCAGCCGTCATTTAACTGGTTTCTTAGAAATTCGTTAGGGGACTTGTCTTAAATATGTGTAATTTTAAACTATGATATTAATACAAATTATTAATACTGATTCTGTTCCATTCTAAATCCAAACCATTTCATATCTCACTCTTAAAAATAAGTTTGGTCTGATGGTGCTGAGAAGCAAAACCATAACCCGAACTACATAAGTTTTGAACAACTTGAACATCATCAACCAAACCCTGATTCATCACTTAACCCTAATTCATAAAAGAATAATAATATTATAACTCCTATGTTTTATTTTTTAATATGATTTAATATAAATTATTAATTATTATATTTTTTTTTCTTAAAAAAAATCAATATTTCACACTAAATCGAATAAAAAAAAGTAAAGTACGAGATTCTTATTATAATTTTTGATCATAAAAACGTTATAAAAGTATCATGAGTTTAGAATAAAGTCAAGAGATTGATTTGAGTGACGGGGTAGGTAATCAATTCTCTGCAAATCAAAGTATTACTGAGATAATATTTGACTGAATGATTTAAAATAGTTTTGACTAAAGAATGCAAGGCCAAAAGCCAAATAACTTTACAAATGACACAGTTGAGCTATTTACGTTTGTATGAAAGAGTATCTAAGTTTGAAAACATTTACACAGAGGTTATTTAGATTACACAAAGGAAACAGAAGGCTTGAAAAAATGAACAGAAAAATTGTGAATAATTTAATTTATACAATAAAATTCAAATACTGACTATTAATTAACGTAAATAATTACTAAAGTGCTTTTATATTACAAGTTAAATATTTAAATATATTTTACTTCTTTTAACTTGAAGCGTGTGTTTTAAGATAAGTTGAGTAATTGCTTAAAAAATAACTTTCAGTTATTTAATATTTAGAGAAGCAATTAATTTTATAAGATAAGATTATATAAAAAAATGTTTTAAAATTGTAAATTAAATTAAAAATAAATAAATTTTTATCATAAGATAAGAGCAATTAAAAATAAAAATTCTAATAAAAAACAAATTAAAATTATTAGTTTTAAAAAATACCTAAAATTATGTTTTTTAATAAATTATTAAATTAAATGTCCAATTACTTTTGGATCTAATTAAGGTGTGGGGCGTCATGCTACCAAAATAACATTAGATAAATAAATATAAAATTTAGAAAATAATAGTATAATCGATAAATTTTAAAATTTGTAAAATTGGAAAATAAAAGCTTTAACGTGTAGAATTAAAATTAGACGAAAAATACATAAAATTATTGTCACAAATAACAATTTTATAAAATCAAAATGTTCATCTAATAATCTTTAACAAAAAAAAATATTCTCATCTCAAGCTAAAAGTATTTCATCTCTTCCGCCATTTCCAAAACATATATACAATTTAGTTTTTTGTTTTGTTTTCTGGATTATATAACAAAAAAAATACAACCTTAGTATTATCTATAACAATATATAAAGGGGATTCCCCTTTTTGTGTCCACTTTTTAAAATACCGATTTTACCCTTTAAATATAACAATTTTTTAAATTTTTTAAAATTGACCGTTACTTTTACAAAAATTTTATAAAATCAGATGTCTTTGCTTCTTCTTTATTTATTAATGGTTATTCTTTTATCTGTTCTGATATATTTCACTTTATTTTTAATAAATATAATTCTAATATATATATATATATTAACTTAATAACATTATCATATTATCACCTACTAATATAATATCACGTATATTTAAAAAATATATACACACAGGCGCTATCGCGCCTGTGTTACGCTAGTAAGCATAATTAATATGCTTTAATAGTTAAGTGAGACTTAATTATAAAAAAATATTATTTTAAGCATTTCAAAATAAAAGACGAAGTCCATTAAAAAGGATTATGACAAAATCAATCAACACAATATTACATTTTAGGTGCATTATACATGGTTAAAAATCAATGAGTTGATAAAATCATGATTAATTTTACATAGTCTTTACAATTATAAAAGGAAAAAGTTGTTCGATACTATTTGACGCATTTGACAAGTATAAAAATAAAATACTTTTAATAAAAATTAACTTTTATATTTAAAAAAAATAAAAATTATGAGAGATAGTATTATACGGAAATAAAAAAAAATGATTTCAAAATACGCCCATTACAAAATAAGCATGTGTCTGGGTTTCGAAAAACAAGTTTAGCATTAGCTTATGTTGAATGTTTTGGAAGTTTTCGTCTCTCTGGTTGTTGAATAAAGTATTGAATTATTGTGAGGTTGATTGTTTTGGAAGTTTTCGTCTCTCTGGTCGAGGAGGTTATGTTGAATGGCTTGAATCTCACTCATGCTCAAATCTCTGCATCTTCATTCTTCCCACTATTAACTTCACTTTCACTCTGCATCTTTAATATATCATTTTTATCTTGGAAGAGGTTATCGGTTAAAAATAATTAATTCAATTTATTTTATAATCATAAATTTTGATACAAATTGTTATAAATAGGCTTTAAATCTAATTTAAAGTCACTTGACTCTGATATCATCTTAAAAGTGAGTTTTAAATTTAATTTAACCCCACAAAACTGACTTGTAAGGTAAGGATTGCACTCAATTATATATTGTGAATTGGTCTTATCGACGTGGGACTTCTAACACAAACAATTATTTTATTTTATTAAATTTTGAAAACAATATTAGTTATCACTTATTGTAAATTTTAACGTGTTTGAGTAAATTTATTTTAAAAAATAAAAGATTTTTTTTCAATTTTCTCATAAGCAACGGATAATGATGTAACATTTCTGCAATACAAGCTAACACAAATTTCTGTGTATAAGAATTAATTAAAAATTCACTTTTAAATGATAATATTTTTGAAACACAACCAGATTCGTGAGGGTGGAATGAGTTTATATTTAAAAATTACTTTAATAGAGGAATCATCTGTCTCGGAAGCCAGTTTCATGTTTCAGTGCACATATTCCAAACTTGATTTCAGGAAGCCATTAGCGAAAGGAAATAAAATAATTTAATAGCTGCGAGGCGAGGTGCTCGTGGAGGGTTATAAATTAACACATGTCACCATAATAAGCACATGTCGGATACACAATAGCATGAATTATGAGCGAGTTTGGATGAATTAAATGAAATATTTTTTTTTCAAAGTTACTTAAATTTTTAGTTGTCTCATATTGGTTCTTATTTTTTTAAAAATAATTTAATTTGATCTTCACCGTTAGTTTGACCAGACGGTGTTAAAATCAACATCATATGTCAATTTTATGTTTTTTTTTTTATTTTTTACACCTGTCACTTCATAGTTTTGCCACGTGTCAAAATTGTTAATTTTTGACACATGATACAAATGTGAAGTTACACGTGTAAAAAATTAAAAAATTCAAAAAAATATTAAAAATATTAAAAAATTTCAAAAAAACCAGAAATTAATAGTGGCATTGACTTTAACATGGTTTGATCAAATTTAAATGTGAAAACCAAATTAAGTCATTTTTAAGAAAATAAGGATCAAATTGAGACAAAAAAAAAATTGAGAACCAATCTGAAATTTTATGACAAATAGAAGGATAAATAAGTAATTTAACCTATTTTTTATAAAGTAAATGGCTTAAATACCTTTTTGGTCCTCATTTTCGTAGTGTTTGTTGTAAATGATCTCATTTTGACAAAATGTTTAAAATGGTCCTCATTTTTACCGAATGTTTAAATTGGTCCTCATTTTCGCAATTCATGTCTTGTTTGGTGCTTCCTCTGCAATTCAATGATGAAATGACAAGTATTAAGTGCTTCCTCTGCAAATCCGAGCTCAAGAAAGACGAAGATGAAAAAATTTCCCTAATTGCAAAATTTCTCCTAAATTAAAAAATTAACGTTAATTAGCCATATGTGCATTACAAGTAACACAGTCTAATACAAACTGTGCCACCTGTACAATGCTCCGTTGATGATTTAAATGGCGTTACAGAAAAGGACAAAATAACGCACGAATTGCGAAAATGAGGACCATTTTAAACATTCGGTAAAAATGAGGACCATTTTAAACATTATGTTAAGATGAGGACCATCCGCAACAAACACTACGAAAATGAGGACAAAAAATGTATTTAAGCCAAAGTAAAATGGACTTATTTATAAATTTTAGAAATTATTTTTTTCATTCACACACTTTGTCGCCATGCACATTTATTGGTGTATTTATACACTATTGTGTTGGTATGATTAACACCCACCAAAACTGGAAGCCAAGCCAAAACAAGCACAAACACAAACACTCACATGGATTCTCTCCCTGTAGTTTCCTCTAACGGCAATGTGCAGAAGCCTCTGCACATTGCAATGCTCCCATGGCTGGCAGCAGGCCACGTAAATCCTTATTCGGAGCTCGCAAAGATTTTCGCTGAAAAGGGTCACTCTGTCACCTTCATAAGCACTCCCAAAAACATCGATCGCATGCCCAAAATCCCCCAACCCTTACAACCCTTCATTAAATTGGTGAGTTTACCCTTACCACACACAGAACATCTCCCAGAAGGTGCAGAGAGTACCATGGACATTCCCAAATCAAAGATCTGTCACCTCAAGTTAGCTTATGATGGTCTCCAAGATGCTGTGTTCGAGTTGCTCAAAACCTCAAAACCCGATTGGGTTTTCTACGATTTTGCAACCGAGTGGTTACCCGCGATAGCCAAGAGCCTCGGCATTCCCTGTGCACATTACAACTTAACCGCAGCGTGGAACAAAGTGTTCTATGATCCACCCAAGGAAGTACTCAACTCAAAGAATTTCTCGATTCACGACATGTGTAACCCTACGTGGCTTCCTTTCGAAACAACCCTTCATCTCAGGCCTTACGAAATAATAAGAGCAATGAGCTCTCGCAAAGATACCGACACGGGTCGCACTGCTTCTTTCGATCTCGGAAAGGTGTATTCCAGCTGTGACATGTTTCTTCTGAGGACATGCAGAGAAGTGGAAGGAGAATGGTTGGATTATCTCGCTCGCAGGTACAACATGCCCGTGATTCCGGTGGGTTTGGTTCCACCGTCCATACAGATAAAAGATGTCGGAGAGGAAGACAAAAGCCCCGACTGGGTCAAAATCAAGGAGTGGTTGGACTCGAGAGAGTCCTCATCGGTGGTGTATATTGCTTTCGGGAGCGAGTTGGAGCTGAGTCAGGAAGACCTGACTGAGTTAGCTCATGGCATTGAGATTTCAAAGTTGCCCTTCTTTTGGGCTTTGAAGAAGGTGAAAGGGGGTTCAGTTGAGTTGCCAGAGGGGTTTGAGGAGAGAACAAAGGATCGTGGGTTTGTTTGGAAGAGTTGGGCACCCCAGAGTAAGATCTTAGGGCATGCAGCTATTGGGGGGTGCATCACCCACTGCGGCACCAACTCTCTGGTTGAAATGCTTAATTTTGGGCATGTTCTTGTGACTATTCCGTATTTGCTAGACCAAGCGCTGTTTTCAAGGGTGGTGGAAGAAAAGAAAGTGGGAATTGAGGTGGCAAGGAGCGAGAAAGATGGGTCCTTTACGAGGGAGTGTGTGGCTAAGACATTGAGGTTGGCAATGGTGGATGAAGAAGGGAGTAGTTACAGAAACAACGCCCAACAAATGGGAAAGCTTTTCAGTTCCACACATCTTCACAATCACTACATCGATGATTGCATTCTTGCTCTTCACAACTACAAAGCTCCTTCCAACACTTAATCCACCCACTTTACTTCGCTTTATGTCTACTCTGCTTAACTTTTCACATTCAGTATTTCAATTCTGTGCGTGCTTTTTTTTTGTCCCACTTGATTCACTTTAGTGAAATGACAAGGTTGTCTTTTACAACTGATGCATGTTAATAAAATCCTTTTGTTCATTGTGAGAATCATGCAAGACAGCCTAAGATTTTAGTTATTGATAAAACTACATCATGACTGATGTTGATTTTTCAACGATAATAGTATTGTTCATTTTTTGACGCTCTTACATTGTTTTTTCTTTCTTCTTCAGTTTCAATGTTTATTTACCTGTCATATGATATATACAAGCAAAATGCTAATCAATGTTACGGTTAAGGAATAATAAAGGTGTTTTGATATTATCATTTTTAGATTGAAAGTTGAAATAATTAAATACAGTAATTAAAATAATATAAATGCACATAATCAATTTTATAAAGACAAAAATGTCCTTTTAATGTGTAGACAATAACTTATTATTACAAAACAAAATTTTAAAATTTTTAAGGTCTCTACTAAAAAGAAAAAAAAAATCAATTAAGTCTTAAATTAACACTTTAATTATTCTTTTTTAGTAACATTTTTAGATGTTTAACACTATTTTTTTTGTTGGTTTTTTTGTTAATTTATACTTTCTTATATATATTTTTTTTTAAGTTTTAGATGTTTAACACTATTTTTTTGTTGGTTTTATGTTAATTTAAATTTTCTTATATCTAATTTTTAACAACATTAAAATATAATTATTTTATTATTTAATTAGTTTTTAAATTTTATTTGTGAACATTAAATAAAATATTAAATACACATGTACAATATTTATGAATATTTTTATTTTTAAAAAAAAATAAAGTTGCATTAATAATTATCAAATCAAATTTATATTTATCTATATACTTTTATAAAATTCAATGTATATTAATTATCTTTTAACATTCACGATTCATGTATATAAAACAAAACATATAACGATTTAAAGTTACAAATAATAAATAAAAATTGAAGTTGCATTCAAAACTTTGGGAGACGTGGCAGCATATATTTGTGGCACTGCATGCATGCGAGTCGACAGGTGTGAATGTGCACCGATAGATATTCGTACATCGTTTACCCCTTTTCTATATACCTTTTTTTTCTCTAACTTTCTGTAAATAATTGATTTATTTTCCCCCACTTTCCCAGGGCACGAGTATTTTAATTAGCGAACCCTCCGTAGATTCTACGATTTTGAAGTTTTAAAATGGTTAGTTAGATGCGAGATGGAAGCTACCAAAAGCGTTTTATTTACAGTAAAATAAACAAACAAACATATCTTCGGAAGTCTTAAAAAGAAAAATTAAATAATCAAATTGCATCCGTGATACAAGGTTAACGGAAAAATATATATTTCTTTTATTATTTTGTGTGCATTTCAAGTTACTGCGTCTAATTTAATATGTAACATATTATTATTTAGATACACACTAGATTTGATCGATTATTTTGAAAATAGTTTTGGTTCCAGATCCATCCCGTGTAATATCTGAGTTTTGTTAAGAATGAAGGACGGGAATACGGATGTCACCGGAACGGGTAAGTAGCAGTAGTTCTTCACTACCCTACTTGCTGAATAAACATTTGTCTTGTACTTATATTCATATTCGTCGAATATCTATTATGCAGGTATCTATCTATTTTTCTCATATCCATGGGTATTTACAGGTATTCATGTATATTTACAAAAACTATTTAAAATACAAATATTTAATCATATATTCAAATAAAATCAAATACATTACTGTCATAAATTTTAAATAAAGTTCAAATAAATTCAAGTTCATACAAGTTCAAATAATTATAAAAATAAATGAAAATTCTTTAATTAGTACTTTGATCAACAAGTTCACCTTCTCCGATTGATTCCTGAAAAATAAACCCAATAAACAAATCATAAACTTCAATTGTCACGTGCAAAGTATTCTTATATTGATTCCATCATTTCACAACAAGCATACCATAATATGCCCAATTTCAAAGAAAGAAAAGATAACAATGTCAAGGAGTGTACATGGAAGAAGACAACGTACAAATACTTGAAGCTGTAAGAATGAAGACAGACAAGATGTGCAGCTTAGAAAAAATTAGGTAAGAATGTTTTTTACTAATATATATATATATATAACAATATATAAAGAGGATTCCCTCCTTTGTGTCCACATTTCAAAATATCAATTTTACCCTTTAAAATATAATTATTAATTAAATTTTTGAAAATTGACCGTTACTTTTACAAATTTTTTTATAAAATCGTCTATCTCTACTTTTCTCTTTTTCTCTATTTATCAACAGTTCTTTTTGTAAATTAAAGTTTAATGAGGGTATCCACGGGTACGGATACTATGATACCCGTACTCGCTCCGTTAACATGCGGATATCAAAAGTACTTCTACCTACGGGTAGTGGGTATCCATTTTTAATATCTGTTTATTATCCATTGTGAGATTTATCCACACATACATGTGAGTACCGATTTTTTTTGACATCCCTGTTCGAGAGTTAAGTTTCTCTTTTGAGTTTTTTATATTATTATTTATTGGGTATTAAAAATATACTATTTTAATATTTTAAAGATAATTTTAAAATTAAATGACTGTATTTAAGACACCGTGAAGGAACAAGAGAAAAAAAGTTAGTAAAATACTCAAACTCGAAGGAAGTCCAGTTTACGATGAGGAATAAAAGGATAAATTAATTTCACAATGAACCCTAGTCAGTTGACATTCTTTAAATTTTCTACCCTCATTCTACATTCATTTTACTATTTTTATATTCAATAATTTAATTTATATTTAATCTAAATAACTCAATATATAATATAATATTATCATTCACAATCTTTATATGGATATAGAAACTGAACAGGAGTGTCAAAGGATTTTTTTCCTTTCTATAGACCTATATGACTGCAAGTTTTAATCAAATACATCTAAGTTTTTCACGCACCATAACTATTATGTGTTTTTCAAATCAAAATCAGATTATATATATATATATATATATATATATATATATATATATATATAATTTTTATGATATGATGGATTATATTTAAAATGATTTGTATTATTTTTTATAATTTAAAATAATAATTTTATAATAATTATTTGATTGATATTTTATTCATATACTATAATATTATACATTAAATATAGAAGCATTAATCCTCTTTTAATATAAATATAAATAAAATAAAATAATTTAAAAATAGTTATTTCAAAAAATATTTTATATTAAAACATTACTTATTTCTTATTAAGATTTGATAACAATTTTTATTTTAATTAATTAAAATTTGTTTTAACTTTAATTTATATTTTATTTTACATCAAAATATTCTAAAAAAGTATTTTTTTAGAAATAAATTAAAATTTTTATTTTATTTTTAAGTCGATCAAATCAATTATTATTTTTAATTCTTTTTTTTTTACTTTCAATAAACTTATTTTTCACTCTTTTCATTTTTCTTTCTTTCTTTTTTCTATTCCTCTTGAATATGAAGAAACCATTCGTTAATTAGCTTTTTCTTGAATATGGCTGTCAATTCTGCATCAATTGGCCTTCATACATTCTCTGGTTTACGAAGGAAGCAAAACAAGCAATTGTATGTTTCGAAAAACTTTTCCAGAGAAAAGTAATAAAGGAAAATGCTTTTTTTATAAATTAATTGACTTAAATTTTATATATATATATATATATATATATATATATATATATATATATATATATATTTATTTATTTATATAAATTATATAAAATAGAGACAACGAATTACTCTTTCAAAAATAATTGTTCTTTCTTACACGGACTTCTCTTGTTTTGCATAAATATATATTATACATATACAGATTTTTTTTTATTTTAATCTTTACTTGGTAAAACAAAATTAAACACTTAGATTTATCAGCTATTACCGGTACAAATGTGTTACTCGAATTATGCTACACCAACCAAAAGACTTTTATTTTATTTTAATTGATTAACCCTCCAATAAAAATGAATAGGTTATATAAATCTAGGAGTAGAGGGTAGTTATAGGTTAGCTAGTTAATTAATGGCAGAACACACGGTGCGAATTTCACTATCAGGACCAGTCTTCAACTCTATATTGCCCATCTTCACCATAGAGTTCGCAAAGTCCATTTTGAAATGTAAGGCTGAGTCGGAGTAGTCTTCCACAAACGTCTTTGTGGAAGGATCACCCCAAAGCAATTGATCAGACTCCAAAATTCCACGTCCATTCTTCACATTTTTAAAGAAAGATCTATCAAATTCGAATTCACTTCCTGTATCCAGTGCAACACGGTTTTGAGCACCTGTATTTTGGGGACACTTTGCTCGTAGTGTGGAAACAAATGAGGGGTCGATCGAAGGGTCAGCTCCACCGTTTCCACTGAAGTTGTACAGTCTTTGCCTGAAGAATAGGCAAGCTGTTGTACCAATTGTGTGTCCACCTACGTACCAAGTTGTTTTTTATCACGTTAGAAATGAACTATAAATCTAATTCAATTCTACAAAATAGTTAGAAGTACCAGAAAGGACAACGAGGTCTTGGGTATTGAGACCCTTTGCTGCAAACTTCTGCTTCAGAACAGGAACAGATTCAAAAGGTGAAGGCAAGTTATTCGCTTCTGAAGCCTGTGATATGCGTCCATCTCTGCGTCCAGTAGGCACTTTCCAACTCGGTCCATCACTCTGCCATGCAAAATATACTTACTCATCACATGCACAAGGACAAAAACAATTAATGTAAAAAGGTGAACATGATGAGGTTTTTAGTTAATTACAAGGTCGACAGAATCACGAGCTGCAAGAGCAAGAATGTCAGCACAGGAGACAACGCCGGGGCATAGAGCCTCGAGCTGTGTCTTAGCATCATTAATAACCTCAAACCCTTTTAAACTAAGGTTTGGCAATGCTGTTCTCTCGGTTTGAGGACCCTCGATGAGAACGGAAGCATCACAACCTTGCACGAAGCAATCATGGAAGTGCAACCGAAGCAACCCTGCTGCCAAACTAGGATCAGACTTAAGATGGTTTCGAACAGTCGACTTAACAATGGACTCGGCGCGGGGACACGTGCGGGAATAGAATCCCTCACGTGTCCCTTGCCCATGCACTCCTACTGTGTTCGCAATACTCAGACCAAGAAAAACAAAGATTACAGACTGCAAACTACGTCCCTCCATTTTTGTGTAATGATTCATTTAACTCGGTGAGTGTGTGGAATATAGTGTCATGAGGAGGAGCTATTTATAACACGGAAAAAGTTACTATTACGTCTTTTTTGTATTTTGGATATGTTAGAAGTCGAATATGTATAAATGGGTTCTTTATATTTTTTTATGAAAATGGGTCAAGTTGTTAGGGAGGAGGACGACATTAGAGGTGAAGTCGTCGTCCTGGTTTCTTTATTTATTTTTTCTTCAAAATTGATGTCGTACTATACTATAACATTTTTGTTTTTAAAAAAAATGAAGTCGTCTTATGCATAACGACTTCACCTTTCCAATTTTATTTTTTTTTTGTTTTTTTGTTTTTTTTCTTTATAATATATGAATTTTGGTTATTTTTTTAATTTAAATTTATTGGAAAAATAAATAATAAAAAAATTAATAGAATAAAAATTAACTTTAAATTAATATATTTTAAAAAACAAATAACTTATAAATTTAAAAAACATTGATAACTTATAAATTAAAAAAAAATAACGAAAACTGAAAATTAAAAAAAAAATAATAATAAAAACAAAAAAAAAAAAAA
>Ga0214544_1000732_pt1 | contig 63166 bp, 28 predicted proteins | sample CNSS3metaG_FD_160074 | JGI IMG/M metagenome (GOLD analysis project Ga0214544, IMG submission 160074) | Root nodule microbial communities from cowpea collected in UCLA plant growth center, Los Angeles, California, USA - CNSS3 | ecosystem: Host-associated > Plants > Roots > Nodule | place: USA... | reverse complement strand
ATATATATCTCTATTATATAAAAATATATAGAAAAATATATATATATATATATATATATATATATATATATATATATATATATATATATTTTGTGCATACTTGATCTAGTTAGATATGATATGCCCGATTAATATAGGATCCAAAAGAGGTCCATTAATTATAATTAAGTATTTATTAAGACTCTCGCTCATCAGTTAAGATCATATATTAATTGACAATATGGTGACAGTTTAAATATGATCTAATGATAGGTAAATGATTAATTATTGTGATCAATCCAACTTAATTTAGGATCAACAAGTAGACCTTATTCATAGTGGCATTAATGTCAACAAAATTCGTACCTACGGGTATCCGTGGATAAAACACGCAACGGGTAGAAAACATATATTAAAAATGGATACCCGCTACCCATGGGTACGGGTATTTTTGATACCCGCATATTAATGAGACGGGTACGAGTATCATAGTATCCATACCTATGGATACTCGTATCCGCTAAATTTTAATTCATAAAAATATCCTTATATATATATATATATATATATATATATATATTAGTAAAAAACATTATGACCTTATTTTTTTCTAAGTTGCACATCTTGTCTTTTCTTCTGTCTTCATTCTTCCAGCTTCAAGTATTGCTACGTTGTCTTCTTCCAAGTACATCACCCCTTGACATTCTTCTCTTTCCTTTCTTTGAAATTCGACATATACATTAATCCTTATATAAACAGTGGCATATGCTTGTTGTCAAATGATGTAATAAAAATAAGAATAATTGGCACGTGGTAGTTGAGGTTTATTATTTGTTTATTTTATTTATTTTTCAGGAATCAATGAGAGACACTACAGGAATCAAGAATATTTTTTAATGGAGGTTATTTTTGGCATTCTCGGCGGTTTTAACCTCCACTAAAGGCATTACCCACGATTTGGTTTTCCCCTAGAAAAGTTACCGTCGTTAACAGATTACCGGCAGTTTTCAGCAACCCCTGGTAAAGCAGTACTTACCAGCGGTTCTGAAACCCCACTTATTTACCTGTGATTCTGGAACCCCCACTATTTATCGGCGGTTTTGGAACCCCCGCTACTTGCCGGCGGTTCTGGAACCCCCGCTACTTACCGGCGGTTCTGGAACCCCCGCTACTTACTAGCAGTTTTGGAACCTCCACTACTTACCGGCGATTCTGAAACCTCCACTACTCACCGACGGTTCTAAAAACTTCGCTACTTTCTGGTAGTCTTTTAAACCTCTGTTGGTTTTCAATTTCACTCAATTTCAACGTTTTTAAATCCCTAGTACGGTTTTTTAACTCTAACAATGCAATTCATTATTTATAGATGACTTTTGCTTGGTGTTTTAAATCCCTTTAATTTTATTTGTTACACTTTTTAATCCACATAATTCCTGAAACATATCAAATAATAAACAAAAATTGTAAACTTTTGATATTTGTTTATAACTAGATATAATATATAAAAACAAGAAAGTTTGTTTGTTCAAGGTAAACAATAAAATTTAGATGTTCAAACTAGTGAAATATTACAATATTTGTTTCTTCATAAAAGTAAAATAGTAAAAGTCTAATATAGCATTCTTCGACTATCAATCTTGATCTTGATTTGAATCATTTGTTTCTTCATTAGGAACACTCCCTTGATCAAACACCTCATAAAAAACATAATTAGTAACATTCATTATAATATAAAATATATATTAATATACTAAAGATTTAAATATTACCAGTGATGTATGAAACATAGGAAAGTCTTGAGGCAATTCTCCTTGATAGTTTTATACAAAGAAAGTCATCATTGCCTTCATTTCATTGAATTGTGATGTTAATGAAGAAACCTATTTTAAAACACAATTAATCAAACTATTTTAAAGACATATATAAGGTTATTGCCCAAGGCAACCCAAACCTGTGCTAAATTTTGACTATGTTATCATAATTGTAAGAAATGAGAATTGTCATGAAATTGTGAAAGGTATGATGGGAAACCGGTCTATATTTATCAGATGTAATGAATATGAAATGCATTTTTGAGGTATTCAATGAAAATATAGCTATGAAATTCTACATATACCAGCAATCTATATTTTTTATATATATATATATATATATATATATATATATATATATATATATATATATATATATATATTTTTAATTACAAAAGCTGTTTTTCCTTCCAATTTCAAAGGATTGAATATTTAGGTGGGTCCCACAACTTTTTTCATCATTGCCCTTTTAAGTACTACCAAACAATGGAAGAAAAGAAAAATTAATTATTTCCTTCTCATCCCGCTTTTTATTTCTTCCACTTTCATGCCTTCCAAACATACCATAAAAACAAAGAATTTGACACAAAAAACCATGGCTTTTCACTTTTAAGTCTGCACATTAAAGAATTTAATCCATTCCTAGAAAGATTGTAATATCATGTTAAGCATGCCTAGTGCTGACTTGTAGTGCAGATATTTGGAAAATTATCAGCACTAACTAAGAAAAATTGTTTCATTGCATGGAAAAAGTGAAATAAAAAGTTAAAGTACAATAATACATTGTTTAGGTAGAGAGCTAACCATCCAGTTTGAGAAATTCGGTTCCAAGAAAAGCAACATCTTGGCGTGCACAAGCCTCATTATGCCTCTGACAAAACAAGTATTTAACAATTATTTTTTGCATCAAGACAAATTAATTTTTACTGTTATTTCTTGAATGAAAAATAGTTAATGGTGCAAATTATATAACTACAGGAACCGACAATTACATCAGAGCCCACAGTTAAGTCTGCTAAACATTCCATTCCATGCTACAATTCCACTTTGTAACTCCGCGTTTGCTCTAGTGTCTATTCTTGTGTAAGAATTACACTATGAACCTGGTCCACCTATTATGAGTTTTTCTTAGAATTTTGCATGGAACAAATACTTGTTCGAAGGAGTCTTAGTTATGATGACATTGACAGAAACAAATCTGTCTGATCTGCTGAGGACCACTTTAAAAGATTAAACCAAATGTATGTAATGTGAAGGATCATTGAAAAAATAAGGTAAATAATTTACAACTGATTTTCTATTGAGTTTGCTTACCTGGCTTTATGATATTGCTGGGTAACATGACCATGAACATGGCGAAGAAGCAAAAACTATGCTTCCAAGCAATTCTAAGCGGAAACCTAACCACGCATTGGAACTGAAGTTGTGGAAATCCATTCGCAAATTAGAATTTACCCGTTTAAAGTTTTCTACGCAAAACTCCTTCTGCTTTCTGAATGCGCGGATTGTCATGACCCCCGAAATGCTTTCAGAGAAATGGTGAATGACAAGTGCTTTTGTAATTGAATCCAAACGAATTCACTCACGAGAGGAAGCAAGAAAATAACCCTGCAAAACCTAAAATTGAAAAATCAAACACATGAATTGTTGACATATACTGCATGAGATATATTTAGCTGTGAGCAACTACTGTGATTTTACCATGGCTGTTCAATTACTTCAATAGTCGAATTGAGAACTCATTAATAGTAAGCACATTTAGTTTTCTTTCCTGCCACAAAGTTTAGAATATAGACAATGATTGATAATCTAACATCGTCATTCTTTAAATAGTAAAATGACAGCAATACATTGGACTAACTAAAACCATCGCGCACATACCCGGTACCAAACGTTTAACAACCAAGCAAGAGGAATTAACAAGAAAGCTGTTCGCCAAGAATTTTGACATGTGATTATGAAGATGCTGATCACTGTAATGTACATGGTTACCACAAAATTGAGGAACAAGGGGATAGCAACATCAACATTGGTCTGATCCATGGATACCTGTCAAAGTTTAAGTCAATGGCAGTCAATATACATGTGTGAATATGACAGTAATGTAGAAATGTTAGTTTATGCACAAATTAAAAGTATAAATTTAGAGAAGTTTGTGTAAAGAGACTCGAGGTTATAATACCATGTGACATTTAGAATAACATACTATGAGCCTTCGAATTCTTACCCTGCTTAGAATTCTCCCGGATGGAGTGGTGTCAAAGAAAGACATGGGGGCATGCAAGATGCTGTGGAGAATTTGAGAGAAGAATATATGTCTTGTCTTTAACCCCAGGATCATTTAAAGAGTAGGATCTTAGCACAATCAAAAGCACTGAAACTACAACAATAATGGCGTAGATAGAAATAAACACAGAAGGATTGAAGAACTGTGCACGCTCTTCTGATGTTTCATAAGCCAGCCAATAATCACTCGCTATCGCAGAAGCTTGCCACAACACAAAAAGAAAGATTACTCCTCCAATGCCCACCACCCCAAAAGCCTCAGTGTAGTAAAATTTATGGATATGAAAGCTAACATTCCCAATTTCTCTTTCCTCTTCTTTGATGAGTTTAGAACCTTCATTGTCAGACCTGGGCTCATCAAGAGGATTGCTTTCACCATTTGCTTCTCTGTTATTAGAAGCTGCCTTCGGTGATTTCATTTGTTGGTTCAGATTTTCCCCAGGCATGACCGCACCTTGCACCACAAGTTTCATAGATGTCTCATGTGCTGCAACAAGAGCACTAAAATCCATTCTAGAAGCAAGTAGATTATTGTACTTCCCTGATTGTACTATCGTTCCATCCCTCATCACCTTTTCACCAAACAAACATGTGTATTAGAAATTTAGAATCACTCACCAAGTTCGATTGGAGATTGACTTAGACAAAACATTAAAAGATCATAAAAAGGACTTCCCACTATAAGATCCACATTCTGTAGGAAGTCTACTTGGTGTGTTACAAGAATAATGGTCTTTCCTTTAAGAGATCCCATCACACATTCCTGCATAGAATTACTATAATTTAAAATATAGCTATACTAGCAAGAAACTTAAACTAGCCAGTGGTCCAAAAAACATGAATTAGTATAACTTATAGAATGCTGAGAGTAGGACACATAGAAAGATATCAGATAATGACCTTGAATATTTCAGTGCCAGTATGTGCATCTACAACACTGAAAACATCATCAAGAAGATATATATCAGAATCTTGATACACAGCCCTGGCAAGTTGTATGCACTGCTTCTGACCACCACTTAGGTTGATGCCACGCTCTCCAATCTCTGTCTGGTCACCATGCTCCATCATTTCCAAGTCTTTCTCCAAGCTACAAACTCTGATCACTTCATTGTACTTCTGCCTGTTCATTGGTAAGCCAAAGAGAATATTTTCCTCAATCGTCCCATTTTGAATCCAAGATGTTTGTGCAACATAAGCAGTACTCCCACAAACTTGAATCTTCCACCAAAACATACAGTCAGAAACGAACACCACCACACAAATTAGTGACTGCATGGTACAGAAAATAATGTCCTCATTTCTAAACAAGAAATAAGTACATACCTTCCTAGAATTTTTGTGCATCTCACCAAGAATTGAAGCAAGGAGTGAAGATTTCCCCGACCCCACAGTCCCAACAATTGCTGTAAGCTCCCCCTTATTAATCTCCAAATTAATGTTTTTCAAGTCTTGAAGTGGCCATCATCATCCCAACTAAAGGTTCTGTCTCTGACCTGCACAACAATGCGTCCACCACACCCTTCCTCTCTCTCAACCGAATCATCCGACAATTTCGTGCTAGACATGTACCCATCTAACCGCCCAAGTGATACCAACGATTGTGAAAGAGATATCATACTCTGAGGAAAGGATATAATAGGTTCCTGCAGGATCTTAAACACACTTGTGTGGTGAAAACCGTGCCTGCATCAAGTTGAACTCCAAGCAAAAGCGCGGTACCAAACTTGAGAGTTATGGGGTGCTCCACAACACAATAAAAATGCTACAGATTAAGTGCATTAACTTGGAAACCCAGTCAATCTCATACTTGCGGAAACCGAAAATTCTCCCATTGAAATGCTTTTCCCATGCTTGGAACTTGATGACACGCATGTAATCAAGCAACTCATTCACTAGCTTCATCCTTGAATCGCGACACATCATTGAATTAAGCTGGTAACGCTTGTTCCTTCTTTTGGCCACCACAACAAATGCAATGACACCAAGAAGTCCAACCATAGCCATAACCATTGAGGCTCCCAGACAATTGTAAAGCAAAACTAAACCAATGCCAACTTGAAATGGCATCATCCACACAACATGTAGGAATCACAAGAATCACACTCCGATTGCGATGCACGGTTAGCATTGCTACTTGACATCGGCAAAATAAGAAGTGAGTTAGGGTAAGAGGAAACAAAATTGAAAGAAGAAAACAAAATTGAAATCGAAATCAGTGACACAGGAAAACAAAATCGAACGTAGTGATACAAGGAAACGAAATCGAAATTGAATGTAAGGAGATGAAATCGAAAGAGAAAGACTGATTGAGGGAGATGAAACTGGAAGCGAAAAAGGTCTTCATTACCTGATAACGTTGTACAGGCACAAAGGAGAACGTGAACGTGAAGAAGGGTGCTTTTCTTCTTAGGATAAACACAAAAACTGGTCAGACTAATTAAAATTTTTAGAAAGAATCTAAAAGAGGGAAAATGAAAAAGTCTATCCATCCACATTTTCGAAGGTTTCTTAAAAAGAACCTCTCCCAGGGGTTTTAAATCCTCCAGTATCTCTACTGTTTTCCGGAGGTTATTACAACCTTAATTAATAAACCCTTACTATAATAAAATATTTTTGTAGCGAGAGTGAGTTTGTTAATCAAAGCATTAACTAAAGAATTTTCATTGTGTTGAACGTCATTTCATATTTATAAGTAGTTGGACTTGTATGAAATTGAGTTTATTTGAACTTTATTTAAAATTTATGACAGTGATGTATTTTATTTTATTTTATTTGAATTTATGATTAAATATTTGTTTTCTAAATAATTTTGTAAATACTCGCGGGTACCCATGGATACCTGCAAATATGAAAAAAATTGACGGGTACCATATAACGGATATCCGATTGATATGGATACGGGTACGTAGCAAATATTTATTCAGCGGGTAGGGTACAAGGGAACTACTACTCGTATCCTACCCGCCCTATTGACATTCCTAGACATTACTCTAACATACAAGACATGAACCTTTTAAATACATATATAATCTCCGACTCTGATTGACTTGAGTATTGGAGAATTTTCTGCAAGTAGATTTTTTTCCTCAATGACATCATCACACAAAACACTTGAGGCAACAATCCACCTACCAAAATATCATCCTCAAAATCTAGGTAAGAATATAATTTTATTTTTAAAATATATATTAAGAAATATTAAAAATTGAAAAATATCTAAATTTTAAAAAAACTAACATTAAAAAATAAAAAAATTAATAAAGCCAAAAATAATAACCTAAAGATAAAATATTAAAATTCAAAAAATTAATGTTTAAAGAAAATTAAAATAGAATAAAATAAATAAATATTAATTATTTATTATGAATTAAAAAATAAATAAACTTAAGAAATAAATAAAATTAGAAAACAACTTTAAATAAAAAAATAAAAATTAATATATATATATATATATATATAATTTTACTTTTACTTTTTTTTTATAAATTTCAATTATTTTTTAATTTTATTCGTTCCTTATTATATTTTTTTATACAATATATTAAAACGATAAATCCTCATCAAGCATAACGGCTTTGATCACTAAGATAAGATATGATCTCCTGTTCAGGCTAATCAATCAACTCAATCTTTCACAGCTTCTTTAGTGCGGAATAGAGCAAGCCAAGCCGGGTCGAAGCTGAGCCATCTAAGGTCTGTCTTCCCTACCAGATCAGGTTTTCCCAGACGCGAGTCGAGTCATTCATCTTCTTCATCAGGCTTCCGGCTTCACTTCGGAACCTTTTCTTGCTTTCCTTACGTGGGCATGAAATGAACCTTGAGGTTACTCTGTCCCTGGCAGGCCCCACCCCATGGTGTTTATAAGATGAATACTGATGCTGCAATTTTTAACCAGCCCAGCAAGGGATTGGCTGCTTGCTTCATCCCGCCCCACTCCAAGCTACGCCTTGCCAGCTGAGCAAGATGCATTGCGATTTCCTCTTCTGTGGATGCATCGGAAGGAATATGATCCAGGGTGCTCATGACGCGCTACGGGACCTCCACAAAGACCAGGCCCTTCCGGACCAGAAAGACAGGTTCCTCAGATCTTCTCTTTTCAATCAAATTTAGATAGCCCTCTTCCCTGTTTCGCTCCCCCCATCGTTGATGGTTCAGCCACGCCCGGTAGTCTCCTTCTCTTCTCATACAAGAAGAAAGGGAAGAGGCCTCTTAGGACCTAGTGCTGGGGGAGGGGAATGATGGAGGACCAGTCCCAGTCAAAGATTTTAGATTTAGACCAATACAAATATAAACATATATATATATATATATATATATATATATATGTTAATATTTTATTTTATTGATAATATATATATTAAGAAATATTAGGAATTGTAAAACATATAAATTCTAAAAATTTTAAAATTAAAAAATATAAAATAAATAAAACAAAAAATAATATGTTAAAGACAAAATAATTAAAATTAAAAAAAGTTAAAACAGAATAATTTCGGAAGTCTAGAAGAGACCTTTATTGAATGTCGATATCTAAAAATAAATTTAAAGATGAGATATGCCATATTCAAAACAAATCATCAAAGGATTTTCTGGAATTTGAAAAGTTTTTCGGAATGCATAATAAGTCAGACAAAATTTCTCGGAGATGCTGGAGAAAAGAAATAGGCTAAAAGAATAGGTGGCAACAGGTGGGGATGGGTTTTGCTATCCCATACTCATCTCTGGAGAAAAAATTCATTTCAATTTCCATACCTAAACCTAACGGGTATCAAACTTTTGTCTCATTCTCATTTTCATTGGGTAACAGGTATAATCTCGTACCTATTCCTGTATTGTGTTCTAACTATTTCAATATTAATTTTTATAAAAGAAAAAAAATTACTGTAAAGAAAACATAGTATTATCAAATATTCAATATTAAGAGGATGATTGTTTCTTTCATATCAAGTACTTTGAAATAAATTATAATTGTTTACATTTTAAATTAGAATACCAAATAAAATTTCATGAGAACCAAAATTTTTATTAAATTTGCAAACTACAAACATGAATGAAACTTAGTTGATAAAATTAAAAAATATTTAAAAAAATATAAAAGGAAAACAAATATTCAAATTAAAATATATTTTAAATGTTTGTTTACTTCAGTTTTTTAAACTCAATTGAATCTCTTTTTTATACACTAATGAAAGTTATAATACATCACTTGATCAAAATATCACAAAGAGCAAATAATAAACATAATAATAAAATTTTGACATAGATTTTGCATCTTTTGAACTCCAATATATGTTGGATAGTGACAAAAAATATTCATAGCAATTACATTAAATTTTTATGTTGTAGTAAATAAAATTTATTTATACAGTTAAAGTGAAAAAATTACAGTATGATTAATAAGAAGTTAGAAAATAAAAAATAATTAGATACAATATATCGAAATATTATTCTACATGATTAAAATAAACAATAAATAAAAATATTAAAAAATTAACAAATGTGTGTCTCAGAAATAATTTGAGAGACTATTGAAAGAAATCGCACAAAGGAAATCAAATGTATCAACATATATACTCAATGGTTGAAAAATAACGAAAATTATTTTAACGAAACAAAAAAGTTCTTCAAATTAAACAAAAATGAATAATAATAAGTACATAAATTTTTTTATATTACCTTAAATTGAGAGTATAAACATTCTCATGTGAAAGGAAAATATACAATAAATAAAAATATTAAAAAATAATAGAAATATTCAATTGTGAGGCATACAAAATTTTTAATTAACATACATCATTTTAACATAATTACATAAAAATTATAATAAGATGAAAAATATATTGAAGATGCAAATAAATTTTATGACAAACCAAATAATTAGAAGAAATAAAAAATAGAAAGTATATATATATATATATATATATATATATATATATATATATATATATATATATAGAGGGTTACTAAATTAATTATGAATATTTTAATTAATAATTTAAACGGGGAGGGAGATATGGCGGGGACGAGTATTATGACGGGATATATACATGTCCATATCCATACCCCTACCCAATTGAAAAAGTTGGAGATTCTTCATATCCATATCCTTATCCAGTTAATGCAGAAATTTTTCGTTAAAATGAGGACAAATTCGATCAATACCACAAAAATAAATTTATTTGCCATCTCTAATCTTGATGGGTCAAGCCCGTCAAATTGAAAATCTTGATTCAAACAACTGTTGAATGTGCCATTCTCTGTTGCAACAATAACTACCTATCAAAGGCTATAAAATAAGATCCGAAAGAAATAAAGATAACTACGACTTTGTTTATTTTTAAAAAATGAATTTCATAAAAAAATAGAATTAAAAGCAAAATTGTTTGGATTAAAAAAATAAAAATAAAAAACATATGAAATTTTATAATTTGATAAATATAATAATTTAAAAAAAATTATAAGATGATTAGATTATTTTTATTATTATAAATTTATAAATTATAATTTTATTATTAATATTAATAATATTATTTTTTACTTTTTGTTATTATTTTTAAACATTTTTAATATAATATATTAATTATATATAATTGATAATCAATTATGTTAGATTATGTTATATATATATATATATATATATAAATGGTAATTGATAAGAAATTATTCTACCTATATAACATAATAAATTATTTATTTTTTCATAATTGATTATATGGGTACTTGGGTAATTTACATACTGATGTATTTATTTTGTCTTCGACTTTGATTATGATTTTAATAAACGTTCATTTACCATTTACAATTTGAAAACACATTCACTTTTAAAGAACAAATTTTTCATAAGGATTCTTTGTTATTTGTCCATGACTGCTGAATTTTGTAGGTGAATATCTAGAATAAGGTAAGCAAATAACAATTATTATCATGATTTTTTTTCCTTTTTATATTTTATGTGCGCTCTAATTTTTTTTTGTTATTTTAATTATTTTTGTGTAATTAAATAAGAAATTATTCCTTAAATGTTGTCTTCAAATTTGGTTTCTGATAATTTAAGTTTTATCTGTGGAATTTGAATTCATTGAATTAAATTGAAATATGTCATAATCCTATTAGGCATAAGAAAATAACAAACAAAATAACAAAGAATCCTATTAGACATAAGAAAATCATCATTTTCTAGTGTGAGATGACTATAAGAGTATGTGAAGGAGGTTTAGTAAACCACTACATAACCTATGTTTTTTATTATTTTCATGTGTTATATATTGAGAGAGAGAAATTCTCAATAAGTTCAACAATTCAATTTTTTTTTTCGATTTATAACCTTTATTATTTTTAAGAAGATAAGATATTAATCCACATTAGTATAATTGGTATATTTAAAAAAATGGTTGGTTATCAACACATGTACCATTTATTTTCTTATTCTATTTACTTTAATGATTTTTGTTATATTGTAGCATTGTATAGTAGATCAGAGGATTTAGATGACAACAAAATTTGAATGGTATAACCAAATGTAATGCCTATAGAAATGCAAAGACGAAAAAACTTAATGAAAATCTAATTTATTACGTACCGTTGATTAGAAATCCAAATATGTATTATTTTTAAAAGTAATAACAATGTATAATATAATTGATATTAACAAATAATATGATTTATTGGTTAACATTAATCCATAATAATAACAAATTAGAGAATAATAATTATATAATAAAATTATATAAATATAACATTTTTCTACTTTGATAACATTAATAAATAAATTATATCAATTATAACACAAACATAACTACCAATTAAGAAACATAAAATGAATCACAAAGATAATATCCTATAGGCATACAAACTATACACATATATTCTTTAAACAATGGATAATAAATAAAAGTACAAAATATAATAAATATGTGATCACAAAATGCTTCGTACATTTTTATGTGCTAAAAAAGATGTAAAGAAAATGACGTCATTGATGAATTTACATCTCATGAAAATCATAATAATATAAAGTGTAAATTTTAGGCTCCCACTAACCCAATCTATTAAAAAACTTAACCACACTAATATGAGTTACATGATTTTGAAAAACTCCAATGGCTAAGACTTTATTTAGTGGACTTGCTGACATATTTTTTGTAGCAGTATGCTCAATCCAAATTTGAAAATCCAAAACTTTCTCTCTAACAAACATAAATTTTATATCAAAATGCTTTGAGTGAGTAGAACTTCTATTATTTCGAGAGAAATGCACGACAGTAGTATTGTTACAATATGTCACAAGTGGCATAGAAATACTTTCAACAATTTGAAAACCAGAAATCAAATTTTTAAACCACACAACTTGACAAGTAGCTTTATAGCAAGTAACATACTCTGCCTCGGTAAAAGTAGCTGTAAGAGTTTGTTTAACACTCTTCCAAGAAATCACTCCTTGTGTCATCATAAAAAGAAAGTCGAAAGTATATTTTCGATCGTTAAGGTAACTAACAAAATCAGAATCAGAATAACCAATGACTTGAAGTTGATAAGACTTCTTATAGGTAAACATGTAAGACCTGGAAAAATTAAATAAAGAAATAAATATTTATTTAATAAATGCGAGGGCGGGAATCCCTAAGTTAATTAATATGGAGAGAAAACAAGGAGCAATGGTAACTAAGTGGTTAAGAGTACTTGGCTATTATGAGAGGACTTATGTTTGAGCTTTGTGTATGCCATTAGCGTAATAATTTAATTGTTTTATTATTTTAATAATATGCTGGACCATGAGGCTTGATTTTATAATCCTAGATTTATAGGAATTATCATGAAACATGAATTGGTTGAATGGTTGTGCATTGACTTGATATTGGCATGGTTGTTGGTTAAAACCTTGGTAGACCCAAATTAAACTTTCTTTTTGTCAAAATTCTTTTTGACATGAAGGTGAATGGTCAGAAAAACCCTAGCCGTTAGAGGGCAACCAAGAAGGCTGGGAGAATTACCCTAAATGGCCATTGAATGATAATTATACTCAGTTAATGGCAATTTTTGTTCAATTTTTGTTTTATGACCAATAAACTTAATTAAGATAGGTTTAAGAGGCCAATTGAGGGAGAGAAGAAGGGGTTGAACTATGGGAGAGTTAAGGGAAGCCATTGGTGATCAAGGAGGAACCATCATATACTCCATTTTTAACCAAGGAAACCAGGTTAGGGGAGCTGCATTTTGTGTTCTATTTTTGATAAATGATTCTGTGATGTATGTATCTCTATGGTTCTTGGATTCTGCCAAGTTTTTGCTTAAATTGTTCGTGTTTCTTCCAAATTTGAAGGTCCGCTAGACGACTCATGCTCTAGAAAGAAATTTTCTAGGTTTTCCCTATGAACTGCTTGGCAGCTGTGTGTGATTCGCCAGGCGACGCACACTAGTTGCCCAATTTCTCGTGGTCTCGTGATGTTTTGTGATATTGATGATTCTTGAATGAGTTATATATAAAAATTGCGTAATTGTGTATTTAATTACATGTTTGATATTGTATGATTGGTAATAATTATGATTATGGAGATAATTGAGGGGTTTATGTGGGGCTTGCGAAGGAATAAACATGATCTATATGTATGATTTATGATATGATGCATACAAATAATCCAAATTGAACAAATATGATGTTTGCACAATATAATCATTTCAAGATGAATGTTGGAATTGAGATTAGGGGATTTAGGGTCATGGCAGGTACATGAAAATCTGGGCATAACCTAGAATTTCTATGCACCGCCTGGCGGCACATGAACTGCCGCTAGGCGACACATCAATTGTAGGCCGACACGTAGACTAGGCTTCGCGTTGCGTTCTAGGTGTGGCTATCTGGAAATTTCGTGCAGGATTTTAGGAAATTGAACATAAGATGTGGGAAGGAAACCTTACATCAAAGATAATTAATGATATGTGTGAAGAGACAATAACTGGGATGATATGCATGTAAAAGCAATGTTTGGTTTTAACCATGATGTTGTTCATTGCCTATTGGGACTGCTATTACTTATGAATTGTGATGTTGATTTAAGTTGAATGTGGCATGTTTCATTTAGTAAATGAATGGGGATATATTGGATTGCATCATATTTGAATAAAGGTATAACCTTAATTGGGAAACTATAAATGTGTTGCATGGTAATTCAATCATATAGTTATGACTGGATAATTGTAAGGGTGCTATGATTTGTGTGTTGTGTGATTGGGGTTCATTAGAACCTACCAAAAAGTGCCAAAACTAGTAACAATAGCGCTACTGGTATGGCGCCTAGCGAAGTGGGACGAGCTACCAGGCGGAGTTTGCTGATAGAGGCACTTGGAAGGCTTATCGCCTGGCGACAGAAGGAGACTACCAGGCGGTTTGGAACCAATTTCCGCCTAGCAACGCAAACGATGCGCCAGGCAGTTTTGGGTACAAAGTTGGATCGCGAGGAGGATTCTACACAACTTGGATGGAGGTTTTGATGCGATTCTTTGTTGGGGCCCAGTTATGAGTGCAACTTGTATTGGAGTAACACGTTGCCACTCGAGGTTGTAGCCTGGTGGTTTTGGAAGTCTAGTGGAGTGTACGAGATCGTGACTCGTATGGATAAGTTCTGGAATATTTCCCTCCTTAAGGTTAGATGACGAGTTTGGTAGTCTTGGGACAAATACGGACTACGGTTCGTATTCAGGAACTCTACTTGGTGTTGCGGATTGTGGTCGTGACAAATTTATTCCCGCGTATGGACTATTAGGTGGTGGCCTGTAGTCGGAGGGGCTAGTAGACACTCGTGGTAGCAAAGATCGATCAATTTCATCAAAGGGTGTATAATCAAGATGCGTCCAGGGAAAGTTTTGGAAGTTGAGGATTAAGGATTGTGGCTTGTGAGTCTTAGGAAAAACAACATTCTTGCCAGGTTTTGGTGAATAGGTAAGGGTTGTGCTCTTGCCGAGTTTTAGTGAGTAGGCAAGAGCGATTGCTTGTAAGTCCTAAGGAAAGTAATGCTCTTACTGGGTTTTGGTGACCAGGTAAGGGTTGTTGCTTGTTCTTTCCATGAGGTGTTGGTGCGCAAGGGGAGAAATGCTTCCAAGAGGCGTTGGGGCGCAAGAAAGGAAACTAATTGGTTATGAGGGAATGGTATACTATGTGATGAGGCTTGGGAGTATTAGATGTGTTTGGAATAGTGAATGATTATTTATTATATTGTGTAGTGTACTTTTATTCTGTTAAGCTCACCCTATCTGCTTGTGTTTGGCGATGATCGTGTAATGCGTTACACGAGAGTAGAAGATGTTGCAGGTGTTGCTGGTGAAGCATAAATTTGGAGAGGGGCTAGCTTGGAAAAAAAACGTTTATGATGTTTTCTTGTTTTATGGATTTTAAAAATTTTGTAAACCTTTATCTTACAGACGCGAAATTTGTAATCGACGATTATAGTTTGTAGATTTTGGTTTATTGCGGTATAATAAATGTTTTAAATTTTCCTATGTTTTGGAAAAAGGAATTGTCATAAATGCGATTTTATACTTATTTCCTATTTTAACTATTTAAATTAGTAATATGCGACCGGGATGTTACATAATATGTAATCCTTGGTTCTCTGCAAATATCTAAAGACCTTTTTAACGACTTTTCAATGACCCAAACCTAGGTCACTTAAGTATCTCCCTAAAACATTAACAACAAAAATAATATCATAGTGAGTACAAACTTGAGCATACATTAAACTACCAACAACTGAAGCATATGGTACTTTTTCCATTTCAACTCTATCATTATCATTTTAAGGACATTGAGATTTAGAAAGTTTGTCACCTTTTTGAATAGGTGTAACACATGAGGAGCAAGAATGCATGTTAAACTGTTTGAGACTTTATCAATATATCCTGTCTAAGACAATCCAAGAATGTCATGTGACCTGTCACAAAAAATCTGAATGCCTAGAACAATAGAGGCATCACCAAGGTCCTTCATATTAAAATGGCTATTTAACATACATTTTGTCGTAGTCAAAAGTTCAACATTGTTACTAGTAAAAAGAATATCATCAACATATAAGAGAAAAATGATGAAATGGCTATCACTAGTCTTTAAGTAAATGCATTGATCTGAGGCATTTTCCTTGAAGCCAAAAGAAGTGACCACCTGATCAAATTTCAAATACCATTGTCTAGAAGCTTGTCTTAGCCCATATATACCCTTCTTCAACCAGCAAACCAAATGCTCTTTGCCTATTTTAGCAAAGTCATCATGTTGATGCATATACATTTACTCAAATAAATCTCCATTCAAAAAGGCTATTTTGACATCCATTTGATGCAGCTCCAAATCAAAATGTGTTACTAAAGCCATAACAAAACAAAAAACATCCTTGCACATAACACTTTTTAAGTTTAATATGTTATAGGCATAATGGTGAAAACCACTTCCTCAACCATTTTTACGACTTCATGTCGTTATCATCCTCATCACATGAATCTTCAATATCATAATCTACATGAAGGAGAAATAACTATTACTTACCAAACTCTAGTTGTGAATCATTATTACTCTGCATTTGACCATGTGAATTGTGTCCTTGAAGATTCATGAGATGAAGATGATTACAAAAATATCAAGTTCTAAAATAGTTAAGGATTCAAATGTAAACCATTAATGCCCATAACATTGTTTTAGATATATTAGTAAATGTCATGACTTTGAATTAAGTGAAAAGAAGACAAAAATTTATACATAATGTAAGTTAGGTGGGTTGTATCAATTAGAAACTTATACTCAGTGAAGTAGAATATTTCAGGAATCCTTTCAATTGAAAAGGGAAGATTCTAGTAAATGATTTTGGGAGTGTAGTAAAGAGACATAAAACATCTTAGTTTGAAAGGCATTCATAAGGACTATATTACTGACATGGTAAAGTTGATTCATTTCTATAGTATACCTTTTTTTAAGTATTTTACTTGTAAACTTTTATGTAATGTAATATGTTTGACATTTATTTTTGTTAATGATGAAGTAAAATTTATTTTGTTCTTAAATTAATTGAACAAGCAAAACATGTATTAATATATAACTTGTGTACAAAGTTAAGGCACTGTAAATATGAATTGAAATGAAAAAAAATATGTATTGGTAAGACTGAGCAAAACACAATTGTGCACATCCCTAATTATAGGGATGTTACGTATCAATATCATGATTTAGTACATTATTGGTCTTCTTAGAAGAAAGATTTATATATATATATATATATATATATATATATATATATATATATATATAAGGCGTTTATTCTTCGATTAACATAATTATATATACTCACATTGCACAAGAATTAAGAATCTTTCAAATTTTTATGAAATTGATGGATTGTCCATTGAGTTGCTGGCAGTTACTCAGCTTCATTACTATTGATAATATTTACATTATTTACATTAAGTATGTAACCTTTCAGTTGTACCCTTTGGGTTGTCTTATGTACCTATAAATAGGGACTTTTCTACCTTAATAATGATACACAGAAAACTAGTATTTGATATTCTACTTTTTCTCTTTATTCTTCTCTCTATTATTAACTTTATTTATAACACATTATCAGCACACGGAGATGTTTTCTCTTTAAGGACAATGCTCTGTGTATCTCAATCTAGACTCTTTCTAATCTTTTCCTTATTGACAATTTTTCTTCTATTCTTCTTTTTTGTGATAAAAAAAATTATTTGACTTTATCAATTTTCATATTTGTCTTATTATTATTATTATTGTCTATATTAATTTTATAGTTATATAAATAAAATTTGATTATTATCAGTATTTTATGAGTCGGTTTTAAAAAAGTCAAACCTTACAAAATTTGAATTTGTGACGTTTGACATTACAAGGAAGAATTACTCATCTTCTTGAGTATTAGAGGTTGAAAGACATCTAGATGCAATGAGTCTTAATGATACTCTAAAATAAGGAAAAAAGAAAGAATGTGGAAATAAAGCATCTGAATGCCTTGCCTTCTTATGGCCAAACAAAACAATGAGTTTTTAATGAAAAATTGTGAGACCAAATTGATTATGCCTCATTCTCATAAGTGAATGCAACAACATCCACAAGACTAAATTGATTATGCTTTGTTCCCAAAAGTGAATATAGCAACATCTAATTCATATTTTCATGGTCATAAAGGAAATTTCAAAGAGACATTTTGTCATCAGAAGTGGAACAATAGTGTGAAAAGAGAAAAGAAAAAGATGAAAACAATAACAAATAATATGACAATATAATTTATCATTGCGGTGGTAAAGCCATTTGGGTCGTACTTGTTTTACATCAAACCATCCTAAAAACAGGAGAAGAAGATAGTAACACACTTTGTGTTTATAAAGATGGTGATTTTGATTTTAGCCATTTAGATGTCACTCATCTTGATATTATTATTTTTCTTTGCTAAACTAAATGGAATGGAAGATGGAAACATTGATCACCTCATTAGTGATGGAAGTGTTAAGATTTTTTTTTTTATAAAATGGCAGAAGAAGTTTCTATGTGATAGTATAAAATATATTTATATATATTAAATTATTTTTATTATAATTTAATTAATTTAAGGTGAATTGTCTATGGTATTATTATTATATAAAATATGCATGTTTGATATTGGTTATGTATAAGTAAGAAGAATCAAATTTTCTTTTATATTATGAAATGTATATGTGAAATGAGTGTATAATGAACATTTATTATTATTATTATTATTATTATTATTATATAGTAATTGTTATAAAAGTGTGAATGTATAATAATGATTTTTTTTCTAATATTGGATGACACATGAATAACATTATTAAACTTGAATTGGTATTACGTAGGGAATATGCATGGTAATTGAAAAGTCTTTCCTAAAAAATATATATAATGTCCCGGGATAGAAATAGAAATGTTGGATTTTATTGATTGCATATTTTTAAATGTTGAATAGAAAAGGTCATCACTTGTGCATTTACGTGTATAAATTAAATGGGAAAAAATTGGATTGTGGTGCATTAATTGATTGAAATTGTATTGGTGGATGCAACCAGGTAACGTAACAAGGAGAAATGAAGTAACTTTTAAATAAAAGTAAATAAAAGGGACCATGCATTGATAGGTGCAGGAAATTTAGGTTTTGGAAGGTAATATATTTGAACTTGATTAGTATTAAAATATAATTGGTAAATTAAGATTGCATTAAATGATATATTAAAAAATACATATTTATTATACTATACATATATAAAGGTTCAAAGATTTTAGATATGATATTTTATACTTAGTTTTATTTGATATTATTTGATAATATATGACTTGCAAAGTTGATTAATTTTGGATGGTACTTATAACAAGTTGAGGTTATTAAGTTCATTAAAATTTAATTTATATATATATATATATATATATATATATATATATATGATCATTTTGATATGCAGTAATATTGGATAGACTAAATGTACTATATTTTGCTGATAGTGCAAGAATTAAACTCTCAAGATTATTAATTTATTTTTCTCATGTTTGGTTATTCGAGAAGTCAATATTATCATTATTTTTATATCACAAATAATGTTTTGAAGGCTCTAGAAGAGCTACTACACTTCTACAAAGAAAGTCTAATAGAAACTTATTAAGTTCTAAAGTTATTTGTCTAAACAGATATCATATTGAGACAAATAATGAAAGAGATATGAAATATCTTTATATCAATGGACTTGGGTTGAATAAAAATAAATAAAATGTGTATTGGAGAAATTGTCAATATTCTCTTATGGCTTGTACTAAACATATATTAGTATAACTGAAATGCGTGCCATTGTAAACTTGAAGTTTACGAATCAAAAAGGGATTTTTTGTTTGGCATGATTAGTTAGGTCATCTTAGATCTATCATGATGCAAAAAAAATAGTTATAAACTCTCGTGGACACCCATTTAAGAGTCAAAAACTTCTTCAATCCAATGATTTCTCATGTAATACATGTTTACAAGGAAAGTTGATAGTAAGATCATCACCAGAAAACTTTAGAGATGAGTCAATCTCATCTTTTAAAATCAATACAGGGTGATTTTGTGGTCCAATGCACCCATCATGTGGATCATTTAGATTTTTCATAGTTTAATTGATGCATCAGCTAAATGGTCACGTGTTTATTATCAACTTGCAATCAGTCATTTGCAAAGTATTAGCACAATTAGTTAAATTAAGATATCACTTCCTAGATTATCCGTTTAAGAAAATTTGTCTTGATAATGCCGGTGAATTTACATCTTATGTATTTCATGCTAAAATTGACTTGTAGAATAATGAATAAAATGTCTAAAGTTGGTCTATTACTTATGAGAGCTAATCTTCCAATGACTACTTGGAGATATTGAATTTTACATGCTATAATATTGATTTGCATCAAGCCAACAAGTTATCATAATTACTCTATTATGTAGTTGGTTTTTGGTCAGTAACCTAATTGTCTATTTTAAGAATTTTTGTATATGATAGAATTTCCCCACCAAAAGGGACTATGATGAGTTTTTAGAGACGATCAAGAATATATGTTGGAAATGACTCTCAATCAATAATAAAATATCTTGATCTTTCAAAAGGGACATATTTACAGTTTGATTCGTCAACTGTCATTTTTGATGAATAAGTTTTTCCAACATTAGAGGGAGAAAGAAAACAAATGAAAAACGATATCAGTTGGAATGAATTATCATTGTATCGTCTTGATCCTCGTACAAAAAAAATGTAAACTTGAAGTTCAAATGATAATTCATTTCCAAATTAGACAATCAATTATCAAATGTTTTTACTAACAAAAATAGGGTAATTAAACCACATATACCAATTGCTAATGCTCCCAATAGAATTAATATTAATTCATAACACGATTGAAGTGTGGTAAGCTTATTGGATTTAAAGATAAAAATCCTCGAATGAGAAAGGAGCTAAAAAGACAAGATGACCTAATCGAGGAGGTGTAAATCACAAAAGATTCATTTGACATAATTAATAATTGGGTTCCAGAAGAACCTTGGTTCTAGAAGAACCTCAGGTACCTAAAATTGTTGAAAATTATGAGATCTCAATAAATTATGTCATGAATAAGATAATATGGAACCAAAATGAAGTCAACGTTGACGACCTTAGCATATAATATAACGATGAATGTTATGAGTGACAACGAGGATCAAAATTGTCGACAAAGAAATGATTGGCCAAATGGAAATATGAAATAAAAGTAAAATTATATTTGTTTATTAAATAAAAGGTTTTTGGACCTGTAGTTTGCACACCTGAAGGTGTAAACCTTATTGAGTACAAATGGATTTTTGTGCATAACAATATTATAAAGAATGATAATTATATGAAAATCCCTGAAGGATTTTATTTACCCAACAATGCAAATTCTAAAGTGGATTATTCAATAAAATTGAACAAGTCCCTTTTATGGATTAAAACAATCAAGACGTATATGATATACTTGTCTTTGTAAGTACTTGTTAAAAGAAAGGTACTTATCCTTGTATTTATATGAAAATATCGGAAAATGAATTTGTCATAATTGTTATTTATGCATATAACATAAACATCGTTGGAACTCCTAATTAGTTCACAAAGACAATTGATTGCTTAAAGAAAGAATTTGAGATGAAAGATCTTGGAAGTACAAAGTTTTGTTTGAGATTACAAATTGAATATTTAAATACAAGTGTTTTTGTACATCAAGAGGTTTATATAATGAAGGTGCTTAAAAGGTTTTATATGGACTACTTATATCATTTTTGCACTTCAATTGTGAGGCTGTTAGATGTTGATAAATGTCCTTTTAAACCTCACAATGATGAAGAACTTCTTGGTCAAGAAATACCATATTTTAATGTTATAACAGAACTAATGTATTTTGCTTATTATACTCGACTTGATATAGTATGTGTTGAAAATTTGTTAAGCAACATATAATTCTTCACCTACAAGAAGACATTGAATTAGTGTAACACATATATTTCGTTACTTTAAGGGTACTTTGAATATAGACTTATTTTATCCAAATGATTCAAAGTCAAATGAGTTATGTAGATGCAGGTTATTTATGTAATCCTCACAACAGTTGATCACAAACAAGATATTTCTTCACATGTGGTGGCACAATGATTTCATGGTGGTCTATAAAATAAACCATAATAGCAACATCGTCAAATCATGCAACTTTTAGCATTACATGAGGAAAAATGGAATCAACAACCATATATGAAGACAGTAGTGCGTGTATTGCTCAATGATATATTAAAGATTTATTTAAAAAGTCCTTGCCAAGAATAACTTTTGAGCAATTGGTTCACAAGATTGGGCTCTGAAATCTTAAAGATGAAAGTTTACATCCGGGGGAGAAATAGAAGAACATTATATCAAAGAATTAAGAATGATGTACTCTTTTTCCTTCACTAGGTTTTTATCCCAAAGGGTTTTTCCTAGTAAGGTTTTAACGAGACACATTATTTGATCAATGGACAATCAAGGAGGAGTGTTATGAAAGTTATGGATTGTCCATTGAGTTGCTGACAATTACTTAACTTGATTACTATTGATGATATTTACATTATTTACATTAAGTATGCAACCCTTGAGTTGTACCCTTTTAGTTGTCTTCTATACCCTTTCTATTATTAACTTTATTTATAACACAAATCATATTAATGAGATGATGTGTCTCTTTTATTTTAGTATTGTCTCTTATCACATTTATTTTATTCCTTTTGTTATTCAATATAATTACAAATCTGATGGTTATTCAATCTAATTCTCAAGCATAAACTTATATTGACACTCATACTTAAAAAGAACATTGTTACTAAAAGGATTGTTGTTGTGACTTAATGAAGTTTTTTATTTTTTCAATTTTTATGTTTTAAAATAAAAAGACACACGATTTTGTTGTCATAACTTTTTCAAATTGGCTTAACCTTACAAAAACAATACATACATAACCAATAAGTCATAATTTCACAATCTCTTCACTAATTTTAATTATATGTCATTTATAACAGATTTTACAGATTTATTATTCCTCAAATGTACGTGAGTTTCTTTGTTTATCCATTTATGAGTGAACCCAGCCCGACTCATTTTCTGGTGAACCAAAAATTTTATAACCTAATTCAACCTACCATAGGTTAGTAGATTAAGTGTATTAGCTCACCAACCCATATAAAAATAAATCAAAAAAATATTTTTTTCAATCATTTTCAAATATTCAAAATAGTAGAATGGAAACAATTTTATCTTTTTTAGATATTGAAATTTGTAGGATCTCAAAGTTATCAAGATATGCATATAAATACAATGAAGTCAAAGTTTATTTTTCTGGTTCAAAGATAAAAAATAGGTTTTTAAAAGGTAAGTGGGCATAACTCGTGGCTTAAGTGAGCCCAACCCACATCAAGATTTGTATCTAAATTGGTCACTAATGAGGCAAATTTAGAGACCATTTTCTTTTTGTAGCTAATACATTTATAGCTAATGTTAATAATCAATTTAGAGGCCATTTCACTATATCGATCAATTTAGAGACCAATTTAGAAACTATTTTAGTTACCAATAATTTTTAATTTATAAATTGATATCTAAATTGACTACTATATAGTAACTAATTATATTTTATCCCTAAAATTGGTCACTAATAAAATATTTTCTTATAGTAAATGAGGTAAACAATATGATATATTTTCTATATTAGAGATTAATTTTAATAATAAATATTCCTTAATTTCTAAGTCTGATAATCAACTCAAGTCAATAGGAGTGTTAGAAATTGAATTTGAAAACAAAAATTGTCAATTAGTTCATAGTAATGCAACTTCAAGAAATTAGTATCTAAAATATTATTTAATTTAAAATTATTATAAAAATAATATTAATTTTGAAAGAAAACTAATTGTTTTTTATTTATTTTTTAGTTTTTTCATTTATAAAATATATATCCATTCTACACCATTAATTTACGTAGTAAGAAAAAAAATATTTTATGTCCAAAAAATATATTGTTAATAGAAATAACAACTATAAATAAATGAATATACTATTTAAATTAGAAATACTTTATTATCATCATAATGATGGGTAATAGTGTATTACTGTAATTTTTATTTGCAAATGTATTGTTACTTATTCTTTTAATTTCACTTCAAAGTTGTCTCTACATTTTGTAATATGTGTAAATAACTATAATTCTTTTACAATATAAAAACAAAAGATAAAGGATTAAAACAAACATTTTAAATAAAAAAATTTAACATGCATGTAGTGTAGTGTTATGAACTATGATATCAACTTGGTTGTACTTTGTAATTTATGAATCACGTGAAAGGTATTAAAATTTTATTAAAAGGAAAAGCTACAAATGCCATAAACAAACTTATATGAGAAACTTATGCTTAAATAAAGAAAACATAATCTTAAAAAAAGTATACTTAAATAAAGAACAACACAGGCTAAACATGAATTTAGAACCCATATAACAACGTAAATATGATAGTATTTACAAGTTGAACTCTCTTTCCATTGAAGATAGTAGTTTCCTTTCATGACCATAATTTGGTAAGTGATAGTTATTTCACCTTCATGTGGATTGAAATATTGAAGATTCATCTGATGAGGATAATAACGACAACATGAAGTTGTGAAAATGGTTGAAGATGTGTTGTTCGCCATTATGCCTATTACATATGTTGAACTTAAAAAATGTTATAAGCAAAGTATTTATATTTTAACATATGTAAATCCTTTCTTTTCCTGTAGAAAATTTGCTTCATTAAAAGAAACCAAGCTAGCCTTTCAAGCGTAAAAAGAAACAAAACCTTGTCTTCCTCTCATGCACTCTCTCTCAACATTTGCTCCTTTCTCCATTTCAGCTCAACCTTGATTTTTCCCTTTTCCCTTATGATTTTCATCCTTTCTTGAAACAGATCCCATAATTGGGATCACTGGGATCACTGCGGAGTCCTCTTAAAATCCATCCGAACGTTTCCTTCCTCCACATTGAATTGGGGTTTTATAGTTTGAAAACCATCTTGGGGTTTTTTCATTGTCTTGGTATTTGATTGCATCTTGATGTGTTGGATTGATAAGTATACTGAATTGGAGTGGTTGTGTTGTTTTTGGTTTGGTTTTGCAAGCTAAAATCAATGAAAATTTGCTATTCTAGCTTAAGCGAGATCAGTCTCGCCCAAATGAGAAAAATCTAGCTTAAGCGAGAATAGCATCACAATGCTCTTTGTTCAAGTTGTCGCTCAAGCGAAAATTTCTAGCTTAAACGAGAGCCTTCTAGCTCAAGCGAGATATCTAGCTTAAGCGAGAGCCTTCTAACTCAAGCGAGAGAAATATAGCTTAAGCAAGAATGCTGCAGAATTTAAATTTATTACTTTTAACATGTGATTGACTGAATTAATTTTAAAAATACGATGTATGAAGCTATGCATGAATAATATTAGTATTTTTAGACTTGACTTGGTATGTTTTTGTAAAATATATGAATATGAAAATATGATTAAGGATGTATATGGTTGTGAATTGTGTCCTAAGGAAGTGTGATGGTTTTAAGAGAATGAGGAACCATCGGTTAGATTAGTGAAAGGTTTTTGGGAGTTGTAGTAAGTGGTTAACCTCTGTATAAAGCTTGGTTGGTTTTAGTTGATTTGTATAAATGGTATATTTTTATAGTTTGAACTCTTAAAGGATTGTATTAATATACTTTTTATTTTGTTAATCTGTCTTTGAATATTATTATGAAATGTCTTATTTTATTAGTTTTATACTCGTAAAATGGGATCTTACAAAATATATATATATATATATATATATATATATATATATATATATATATATATATATATATATATTAAACATTTGCTTAAAGTCCGTATTTTGATCTCAAGAGTTTGATATGGACTTAATTAAGATGCGAACATATGAAATTTTAAGAGGCATATTACAATATGGAATATTAGGAATCATATAATTACAACATGAAATAGTATGAGTGTTCAGAATTTTTAAGGATTGTGATATATGATATAAGAGATATGTTATAGGAGGAATTTGTTATTTTATTTTATTTATTTTTTTTCTCTTTATATATATATATATATATATATATATATATATATAGAACAAATTGTAACAGAATATAAAATCAAATGGCTTTACATTATTTTTTTTCTAAAAATAAAGTCACAAAATTATTGATCCCATAATTTTCTATTTTCAAATGCAGATTTAGCTAGGAAGCGGACTTAAATGAATGTGAACTTAAGCGAATATTTAACATATATATATATATATATATATATATATATATATATATATATATATATATATATATAATTAAAATCAGATAACAAATCACAAATCTTACTATTTGAAATAGGTAATATAAATTAAAATAATATAAAAAAAACCTTAATGGTGTGTTTTGATAGAGTATTTTATCTAAACAATTAATTTTTTTGAAGAATTTAGATTTCTTTGTAATGAAATACCTTGTTTGGATAGAGAAATTAAAAAGAATTTAAAATGCAAGCATTTCTTTTTAGTATTTCAATTAGTTAAATTAGTAAAAATTCAAATACCTTCAAAATAAGTGGAATTTAAATTTTTTTCTCACTCACAACTTACACTCTGAACTTTATGGACCTTTAATATTATAAATTATTTAAATATTTTAACTTGACTAATATTTTTAAAATTTAATTTAAAAATTTTATACATTAAAATAAAGGCTTAATTATATTTTAAGTCCTTGATAAATTTGGAACTTTCAATTGAGTCCCTAAAAAATTTTTGTGGTTGCTCCTTGAAATTTTAAAACTTTTTAGTTCCTACACTTAAGTGTCGCTGTTAACTTTGTAATGTGGTAGTTATCTTGTATTGTGACTTTCTATAAATATCGCCACATAATATTTGTTAGAAAAGACGGTGATGATGAGATTTTTTCTAAATAGTTACTGTATTTAACAAAAATAGTTTTTAAAATTAATTAAAATTAAAAAATTGACAAATTAACAAATTAAAATATTAAAAAGAAAATAAGTAAATAATTAAAAAATATATAAAACATGTAACTGAAAAACCTATAAAAACAAAATATAAAAAATTAAAAATATAAAAATATAAAATTAAAAAATATATAATTTCATAATTACCAAATTATAAAATAAAAAATTATATTATATATTTTATAATTTCATAATTATGAAATTATACATTTTTACAATCTAATAATTTTATAATTTGTTAATTGTTGTAATTTTATATTTTTTAATTTTTAATTTTTTAATTTATAATTTAAATAAAATTTAAAAATTATTTTCGCTAAATGCAGCAACTATTTAGAAAAAATCTCATCATCAGGGTCTCGTGTAAAAACAATATTATGTGGAAACATTTATGGAGCGTAACGGTGTAAGTGTCACATTACAAAGTTAACACACTTAACTATGGGGTCTCAATTGAAAAGTTTTAAAATGTTAAAAACTCAATAGAGCACAAAAATTTATTAGAGACTCAATTGAAAGTTTCCAAATTTATCATATAGACTCCAAACATGAAATTGAAATGTAAGATATTTTAATTTCTTTATCCAAACAAGTTATTTAAAAAATGAAGGGAATTTAATTGCTAGCAATTCATATACAATGCATTTCAATTTCGTAGCGTTGTTGAAATGCTTCATACAAACACAAGGTAATAATAGTGTTAATTATCATCATTTCTTCACTATTGAAATCTACTATCCATTAGATAATTTTCTTAAAAAAAATGAATATATCTTTATTTCATATTTAATATTCGATATTTTAATATGAGAACAAAAATAATAATTTAATTGATGATAAATATGGGTTAAATGTGAATAAAATAAAAGGTGATAAATAGTGAGCAGATGTCACATATTACCTCAAGAATGAGATTATATGTAAGATAAAGGGGAATGGTGTCTTTTATGGTTTTCAAATTTATAAAGAGTACCAAAAGTAGAAGGTAAAGGGGATACAACTTTGCATATTAAATATATAAAAAAAAATTCAGCAAAAAAATGTGTTCTTGTAACTAAAATCAATATCAATTTTAAATCTTCATCAAAAATATAGTAAGTAGGTATATGCATTGATTTGAGTCATCTCAATAATCACCTATAACCCCATAAATCAACTTACATTTGATTTTATAAAAAAAAAATTATCAGAGAAGAGGTGAAATCATAACTATGAGTACCTAAAAAAATATACTTAATTACATAAGAATGATTAAAATAATACAAAAAAAAATTATGATAATAAATAAAATACATACTTTTATTGCTTCTTTCCCCACTACCCTACTTCTACTAGTCACTTACAAAATGTTTAACAAAATAATTACTAAAAAATCCCACATATGAAAATTTTGTAAAAAAATGAATAGGTTTGAAAATCGTAAAAAGTATATGAAAGTGTATCAAAACCAGAGTCAAAGTTAAAGAAAATAAAGAAAATTGATACGATTGGTGAAACACCAATCACCTATTATGATTTGACACTAATCATCCCTGTGGACAATCTATGGAGATAACAACCTCCTCCTCTAATATTTTTTTTCTTTTCTTACACTCTATTTGTGGGCTACAAGTTCTCCACTAACATCAAAAGAGAACCCTACTAAACCACTCTCTAAAAACCCGTATAGGTATGGGAGATTCTTCTTGTACTGTGTTAGTGTTCTCCATTTCTTGTGTATTTATAGCATTGGATTACTAGTTGTTGATGCACTAGAAGACGGCCGCATGAACAATTATGTGAATTAGGGTTTTGAACCATTTTTTGTGTACATGCTCAATCCTAATGGGCTTAGCCCAATTCAAGATGGGCTTTTTTTTATCTTAGTTTGTTCTTTCTATGATGGATTTGTGGTGTTCCTTTTATATACATTGGAACATTTGTAAGTAATTTTTTGAATAGATTCTAAATTTATAAAAGACATATTTATGTGAGCCTACTTAGTGACTACAAGATATTATCAAATAAATGTATATTCTATAAATAAAATTTACACCAAATTCAATTCATCGTGAATTCATGCTATAAGAATTTGTCGTGCTTCCTATAATAAATGAAACACTATATTTATAGTAATAATATTTATAATAACTAAATAAAAAATAATTATTTATATTTAAGTAGCGAATACAAACAAAAATAATTGGTATTTTATTATTAATAATGACTTTTATAAAATATAAATTATTAACAAATTTTTATGCCTTAATTAAAATTAATAATGAGATTATTAGGTAGAAATTCCTTTTTGTTGTTAGTTTAAAGTTTGTTCATAATGGGTTTCAAATCCTTTTAATTTTTTATTATGTAATTCCTTAAAAACAAAAACAAGTTTTGTATGTTTTATTATGTAATCTCCCATGTGTTTTTGTAATGGATTGTGAGGATTTAGTTTACTTTAGTTTGTTGTGAATGAGAGATTTGGATTGCTCGAGAAAGGCTTGTTGAAATGGGAACTAAAACAAGTGTTTGATGTTACGTGTGACAGCTTTGCATTGAAGTAAACTTGCATGAGAAGTTGTTGCCATGTTGGGAGAGAGGAAGAGGAAGCTGTCAATTGTGCATAAGATGACTTGGAACATAAAAACAACAGTTAATGTGACTTGGAGTAGCAAGTTGAGTGCTCCAACAATCAAGACGACTGCACTTGGGCAACCTGCACTAGTCAATTGTGTTTGGAAGGACGTCACCTGGATACCTACTACCTAGGTTATGTTAGTTAATGTAGTTAAATCAACTGTAAGGGTAGTTGACTAGTTTTTAGAAGTTTCTTTGATTGGTTTTTACAGGTTTTTCAATTGCTTAGTTAGTTAGAGTATAAAATGAAAATCTGGACATGGAAGAGACATAATTACACAATTCAACACTTTAGAAATTATATTACACATAATTCTCTACACTTTTAAAGTTTATAGGTTTTCTTTTGCTAATGCTTGAGGTTTTCTTGACTCTAAAATGAGTTAACACTCCAAGAGTTTTGGTATTATGTACTTTTTTATTTCAATTGAATTTGCAAGTTGATTTTCCGTTCTTTTACCTTTTTAACTTAATTCTACTGATTCAATTTCATTGTTATTTTTTTGTTTTAAGTGTAATTTATTTTGTTGAAGTTTCAGGTGTTCTTAACTCCATAGTGAGTTATCACTCCAAGCGTTTTAGTATTGTGCACTTTCTTTCATTTTAATTGAATTTGCAAGTTGATTTTATGTTCTTGTACCTTTTTCACTTAACTCTACCAATTCAATTTTTTTTTTTTTTTTTTTATTTTAAGTGTCATGTTTCATTCAATTATGCTTTTATCACAATGTTACGTTTATGTCCTTCTTCTCCTAAATCAGATTTTGGATTTTCTTTTCTTGTTCAAGTGATTCTTGATTTTGCTACCTTACTATACTCAATTATGGAATCATATTGAGTTATAGTGAATCCAAAGTGATTATCTATATTCTAAGGAACTCGAACATGAACCTTAGCAAGTGGAATTAAGAATTACTTAAATTAGAATTTGAACTTTTATTTTTTGATTTAGAAGCATATCATATTTTGACAACTCACACTGATGTTGCTCTAACATGCAAATTTTCGATTTCCTAATTATTTGAACTTTAATTCATGTTTCCTTACTTGTTTTCATGATTACAAATGTGCTCGAATGTTGAATTTTTTTTATAGGTGAGGCAGTTGTTTTAGTTATTTTAGTTTTCTTGTTTAGGTTAGAATTAGGATTTTTAATTCTAGTTATTTTCTTATTGAATTCTTTGTTCCATTAGTCAATTAGGATCAAAATAAACATGTTTTCATCTTTAATACTCAATTTAACCGATGTTGCATCATAAAATAGGATTTAAAGTTTTTGTTACATTAGCATTAGTTATAGGTGTTGTCATTTTCAATTTAGGCATTGATCATGGGTTTTTAGCTTTGTTTTCCGTTTTCACACATTTCATATGCATTATTTTAGTGATTCAAATGTGTCTCATGCATTTACGATGCACATAGCTTTGAGTTTGCATTTAAATAAAAATTTTCATAATATGTGAAAAGAAGTTAAAATTGACTTTGCTGCCATGTTTGTCAATTGGTAGTTTCCAATGTGCTTTTGTGATTTTTAAAGTTTCTAGTGAGTTTCACATTCATATTTTGGTAAAATTTAGGTATGTAAAGTTGTTTCATCATTCAAACATGCATAAATTAGGTTCTTATTTCATTGTGACATTCCATTAAATACTTGTTCATATTAGGTTTTCTCTTAAGCATTTTATCAAACAATTTTTGCAATTGTTGTCCTATAGTGTTTTGAGTATTTTTAAAGTTTAGAATATGTTCAAATAGGTTTGTTTACACATATCATGAATCCATAGATAGTTTCTATTCATTAAAATTAATTTTAGGAAGTAGAACCATAGATTTCATATGCATAAATCATACATTCTAGATCAGTTTTCTCTTCTTTTTTATAATGGATTGATTTATATGATCACATGTCAAAGCTAATAATGATACTTATCATAATTTTTTAAAAATAAACAAGTTTCATGCCTTAATTAAAATTATTGATGAGATTTTTAGATAAAAAATGATTTCATGCAATTACTTTCAAGATTATAAAATTTAATAATGCATGATACAATAACTATTAAAGTCTTAAAATTTTTAAATATTAATATAATAATAATGATGCTAACAAGGAAGTATTGATTAATTTAGATATACATCTCTGTCTATTTTTGTTTGGATTTGTGAGCTACAACATTTTAAAAATATTAAAATTTAATAAAATAAGAATAACTTAAAATATCACCACATAAATATATTGTCAGAGGGCTTTCAACAAAATAAAATTTAATCACACCAATAACTTATAAATTATTGTTATTTTTATCGTTGGGATCGTGAATTAAAAAAGATATATGTGTTTAAAATCAGTCTTGTACTATTGCTTTGTTCTAGTTTTTTCTTTATTTGTTCTTCATACTTAAGAGCATTATTACTTAGATGTATTGGTTGGTTGTAGGCCATTGTTTGTGCTTTTAACTTAACTTGCTTGTACCCATATTTGATCTTAGTAGAATTTGATTGATGGGCTAGTGTCCGTAGATTTTTACTTCTCATATTGAGATATGATTTTCCTATAATAAAATATTGATGTTCTCTTTTATGATGATTGTTGTTGTTCCTTATAGATTCTTTTAAATTTGAAAAAATTATTTCTATTGCATATTTTTATATCTTTGGTTGTTGGTACATTCTTTCCTCCATGATACCGACAACTATAAATACCCTATAATAAAAAAAGAAACTTAATTCTCATTCTTTTTCGGTAAGAATACAATTGCCAATAGCATATCTATACATACCATAGTTTTTCCGTCTGAGTTTTTAAAGGCATTTGGTTATACCATACAAATTCTATTATCATCTAAATCTTCTTATCTACCTTTTCAAGTATACAATGCTACAATATAAAAAAAAAATCATTAAAGTAAATAGAATGAGAAAAGGACATGGTACATGTGTTGATAACAAACCATTTTTTTAAATATACCAATTATACTAATGTGATTAATATCCTATCTTCTTTAAAATAATAAGGGTTATAAATTACATTACAACAAAAAAATCGCTTTAGGCAACAATACAAAATTGTGAGTTAAACCACAAAAATCATGGGCCAAAGTTTAAACAACAATTTTTTAGGTATAGTCTAGGTGATTGTAGCTGTAGGTAATAGATCACGGTTTTCAGTACGACAACAATCTTAAAATTGTTGCTTAAAATCCTCATAAAAGGCAACAATTTTGATGTATGTGTTTGGAAACCTTCACATTTTCAACACTGTGAGTTATTGGCATTTTAGTCTAAAGTCAAAGGGAGGGAAGAAATTCAAATTTTTGCATTTTTGGAACTAAGTTTTGTATTTTCAGTCAAAAGAGAAGAGAGGGAATATTTCTAATCTAAAAGCTTTAATTTTTAGTGTATTTTAAACCACATTTTTATAGATTAGCCCACACTTTTTAAAAGCGACATTTATATAAATATTGCTTAAGATAGTTTTTAAGCCACATCTAAACAAATATTGCATTTACAATGTTTAGACCACATTAATGTTGTCTAAAGTTATTTTTGTTGTAGTGTTAAAAAAATGAATTTTTGAACTTATTGACAATTTCTCTCTCTCTATATATATATATATATATATATATATATATATATATATATATATATATATATATATATATATATATATACTAACATAATAATTAATTATCAATTATATATAACTAATATATTATATTAAAAATATTAAAAGTAATAACAAAAAGTAACAATAATATGATTAATATTAATAATAAAATTATAATTTAACAATTTATTATAATTAGTTTATAATAATAAAAATAATCTAATCATTTTATAATTTTTTAAAATTTTTGTATTTATCAAATTATAAATTTTCATAATATTTTTTCTTTTTTCTTTTAATCAAAACAAAGTTACTTTTAATTATGTTTCCATGATATCCATTATTTTTAAAACAAATAAAGTCGTGGTTATCTTTATTTTTTGGGATCTTATTTTATAGCCTTAGATAGGTAATTGTTGTTGTTGTTGCAACAGAAAACGGCTTCATTCAACGGTTGTCTGAATCAAGATTTTAAATTTTGATGGGCCTGACCCAGTTCAAGACCCATTCTTTTAGCCTATTTTCTTTCCTGGGTTTCTTCTCAAACCTTCTTTTTTTTCTTCCTCATCCCATAAAAACCCGTAAACTTTAAATTGTTCATCATTAAAATTTATAATAAAAAAGTAAAAATTATTTTCCATCTCTATTTTTTAATATATTTTGAATCGGATATCAGAAATACTTTTGAAAATTCTATTTCAGATTATGTAATAAGATATTTCTAAATTTGAAAATATCTTTTAGATTAAATAATTCATAATACATCCAAAATATTTTTTAAAATAGTAATCCGAAATGTGTTTTTTAATATATTTTGGAATATCCATCCCAAAATATATTTCTGGATAAAAAATATTACAAAATAAATAATCTAAAATACATTGAAAAACACATTTCTAAATATATTTTCAGAAAATATTTTTAATATTCACAATGCGGCACTGAGAAGGAAGAAACAAGGGCGAAGAATATATAATTTAGGATTTTTAAAATAATTTTAATGAACTTCTTTTCTTTCACTCAAATGTTGGATTTGTGTGCTTCTTTTGACATAAATTGAAATATTTGTAGAAAATTTGTTAAATAGATAATATACTCACTTAGTTGACTTAATTGCTTTTAGATATTAACAAATAAATGTGTATTGTTAGAGGAAACTTATATCAAATTCATTTGTATTGTTTGATGGTATAAACATTTGTGCTACTTTGAACTGAACATTCAATTTACAATAATGATAAGATGATAATATTATTTATATCATAACTAAATAAGAAAACTAATTCTTTATATTTAAATAGTGAGTGTAAACAAAAATACAAAAGAATTGGCATTTTATTAATAATAATTTTATATAAAATATTTAAATAAATAATTATGATTCAAGTTCAATGCCTTATTTTAAAAACAAAAATTTCTTTTTAGGTGGAAAATTATTTAGTGGAATTTCACATCCTTTTAATTTAAAACTTATTTTTTAAAAGAAATTATAACATTTAAAATAACGTAAGGTATAATGATTTTTAATTTTAATGTTTTCTTCTAAACAAAAATCTTAGAAATAAAACTAGTAAAAATGTATGCATTATGCATGTGTATATTTACTCTCTTTTTTTACGATAATAAAAATTAATATATTATTATTATTATAAAATTAAATATAAATAATGTATATAATTTTATTGAAATAGTTTTCATTTATTTTATAGGTAGTGTTATAATTAAAAAATGGTTAAATTTAAAAAAATATGGTTAAATTTAAAAACATGGTTAATTTTAAATAAATTAAAAAATTAATTATTTTAATTTAAATAAAATATGGTTAAATTTAAAAACATGGTTAATTTTAAATAAATTAAAAAATTAATTATTTTAATTTAAATAAATTTTATTTAAAAGGTAAATTTGAAAAACAAACATAAAAAAATAAAAAGAAGAAAGTGTTACTATAAATTGATTTGAGTATACACCTCTATTTATTATCTATTCTCGTGGAGATGTATGAGGTATATATCAGTTTGAAAATATTGAAGTTTAGTGAAAATAATGATAACATCAAATAGATATATTCTTAAAAGGTTTTCAAGACTAAATTTAATCACACCAATAACTTAGAAATTCTAAAATCAAAAAACGAAAAACTAAATATTGTAAGTAAACAATGTATAATATAATTAATATTAACTTAAATTAGAGAGGAAGGTCTAAAAATAGAAAATGTTGGTAAATAATACGATATATTTACTAATAACTATATTAAAGATGAATTTTAGTCATAAAAATTTCTTAACTTCTAAATCAACTCAAGTCAAAAGAGTGTTAGAAATTGAATTTGGAGATGGAAATGTCCCTTCTAGAGTAGTTTTTAATTTAACATGACGTAATAATTACAATTTTAATTTATATGAAACACTATGTTAGATAATAATAACTTTTAATTTATAAAATAGTATTTAATTTAGTTAATATTATAATGAATTGTTTTGATTTTAAAATTGTCTTCTTGTTGTATGTATTATAAAAATAATATTAATTTTGAAAACAAGCTAATTGTTTTTTTTTATATTTTATTTTTTTCGTTTATAAAGTATATATTCATTCTACACCTTTAATTTAAGTAATAAGAAAAAAATGTGTTATGTTAAAAAAGACTCACAGTAGCAATTAAAAAATATGAATAAATGAATATGTTATTCAAATTATAAATACTTATTACCCTCATAATTGATGGTTAATAGTTTATCAATGATCTTTTTTTTCAAACAAACTATTGTAAGCATAAAAAACCAGAATATGATCCTAATATTGATTCTAACAAACAATCATAAACAATATCTCATACTGATAATCATGCTATAAACAATAAACGGAAGCGTACCTGAATTGGCCATAACGATGATATTTCCTTCTTTAGAGTACTACTGATCCCAGTGATCTTCCTCTTGGAGAGCACCTTTATTTCTCTTTGGTTTTCTCTCTTAATGGTCTTAATGGGGATAGAGAGAAAGGAACAGGAACTTGAAAAGTATGTTATGACTCTGGTGCTCTCTGGACCATGACCACTTATAAACTGTTAATTACTTAAGTTTTAGTATTTCTAATTTTGCCCCTCATCAAATTAGAAATTACTATATGGTCTCTACACAATATTTATTTTCATGACATATGCTTGTAGCCAAATCTTTAATTTAGTCAGATCACTTTATTATTTGGCTTAATAAATAATGGCCCTAACACATTTAATTATGTATCATATATATGCATGACCCAAAATTACTAACAACTATTACTTATACTTTTAATTTTAGTTGGAAGTTGTGTCTCTATTTTGTAATATGTGTAGATAAAAACTACAATTCTTTTACAATATAAAAGTATAGGATAAAGTATAAATGACAAAATGGGTCAAGTTCGGTAGGTCAATTCGCCAAAAATAGACGAGTCAGGACAGAGATTTCAATATGCTAGCTCGTTTTAACTAGCTACGCTCAACTCGTCAACTTGACGGGCCAGCCTACGGGTCTAATTAGGCCAGCTTGCAACCCTTTTGTTTTTTTTTAAGTGTGTTGTAGTGTTTTTTTTATACTTACTTACTTGCAGGCTCTATTACTCAGACATTCAAATCTCGAACTTACACTCTCATCTCATCTCACTTTCACACTCAAGCACACTCATTAACTTAGCCACCACGACATCCACGAAGCAGCCACCACCAGAAGTGTGGGACAAGTGTGTCTTGGGTCAACAACACAGCATCGTCACAGATGTGAGCCAACGCCTTGACGGAGAACATCAGTTCCAAGGCAATGACCACCATGACTCGAGGAGTAAGTTTCACATTTTTCCCTATTTCACATTTAGGCACATTTCGCATTTTGCACTATTTCAATTTTCCCTTATTTTCACGAACATGTGTTGAGCCTTTTTTGATTTTGCCATATTTTTAATCATTTTTTTATTATACTTGTCTGCATGAGATAAGGGTAAACAGGAATGAGAAAAAAAAGTTTGAAAAATGATAGAGACCCAATTGCAAGGAGAATGAGAAGAGAAAATGTATAGTACCTACGAATGAGGTGGTAGCAGAGAAGAGCGTGATTGTGAAGATGATTGCACACTAAAAGTGTGATGGAAGTGGAAAAGAATGGGAACAACAAGAAGAGTTTGCACACTTAGTTGTAATCTTAATTCATGTTGATGAATTTTCTGTTCTGTTAAATTCTAGTAATATCTGCTATTGCACAACCTAATTTCTACTATTGGCTTTAATTCATAAGAATCTTTGTCCTACTTGGTAGCTTTACGAAACATGATGATAATACTTGCTTAGTACACATGAAGATAAAACAAAAATATTTATTGAAACGCAAGACACTTGAACTAGGCTTGCATTTACAAGAAAAAAAAAATCTCAAATTGGGCCTCAATAATCAAATTAGTAAAAAAGTAAATCAAAACTAGCGATCCAACCCACCTCATTATGGGTAGGGTTATGCGTTTTAGCCTGTTTTCATTTGGCAGACCATCCCAGTCTAGCCCTTTTTTGGCAATCCAATGACGAACTGAGTTAAAACGGGCTAAGCTAGTCCCATTTTGTCACGCCTAGGATAAAGCATTAAAACATACATTTTAAATAAAAAATATAAAATGCATGTGCAACATATTAAAGTTTTATTAAAAGAAAAAGATACAAACATCAAAAATCACAAACAAACTTATATGAGAAACTTATACTTTAATAAAGAAAACATAATTTTAAGAAAATTATACTCAAATAAAGAATGACATAGGCTAAGCATAAATCTAGAACCCATATAACAACATATCTACTATGATAATATTTACAAGTTGGACTCTTTTCCCATTGAAGATAATAGTTTTCCTTTTTAGGAATCAAGTTTTAGTTTAACTTTATCCATGATTCCTTTAAAATAGCAAGCACGGATATCTACTTTAAACAAAGGAATTCACATTATATGATTTGAGGATATTGTCATGACTTATTGGTTATGTATGACTTCTTTTTATAATGTTAAGCCATTTTGAAAAAGTTATGGCAATGAAACCATGTGTCTTTTTATTTTAAAACATACAAATTGAAAATAAAACTCCATTAATCACAACAACGATATTCATCTTTTTAAGTTTGAGTGCCAACATAAATTTGTGTTTGAGAATTAGATTGAATAACCATCTTATTTGTAAATAGATTGAATAAGAAAATGAATAAAACAAATGTGATAAGAGATAACACTAAAAGAGACACATTATCTCATTAATATGTTTTGGAAGATTCTTAATTATTGTGCAATGTGAGTATATATGTTTTGCATTATATATCTTTTTCTTCTGAGAACACCAATAATGTATTAAATCAAGATATTGATATGCAACATCCTTAGAATTAAGGATGTGCACAATTGTGTTTTTCTTGGTCTTACCAACACATATATTTTTTATTTCAATTCATATTTACATTGTCTTCACTTCGTACACAAGTTATATACCAATACATGTTTTTGTTTGTTCAATCAATTCAAGAAAAAGAAAAGTTTACTTGATCATGAGGGCTATTAACAAAAAAAAAATGTCATACATATTACATTACATAAAATTTTACAAGTAAAATACTTACAAAAATGTATACTAGACATGAATCAACTTTACCATGTCAGTAATATAGTCCTTATGAATGTCTTTCAAACTAAGATGTTTTACTAGAATCTCTTTTTCTCAATCGAAAGGATTCTCAAAATATTCTACTTAAATGAGTATAAGTTCCTAATTGGCAAAACCCACCCAACTTACATATAAGTATAACTTTTTTTCTTCTTTTCACTTCATTCATAGCCATGACATTTATCGATATATCTAAAACAATGTTATAGGCATTAATGGTTTACATTTGAATCCTTAACTATTTTTGCACTTGATATTTTCGTAATCATCCTCATCTCATGAATCTTCAAAGACATAATTCACATGGTCATATTCATATTCACGACCATAATTTGGTAAATAATATTTATTTCTCCTTCATGTAGATTTTGATATTGAAGATTCATGTGATGAGGATGATAACGACAACATGAAGTTATGACAATGGTTGAGGAGGTGTTGTTCACCATTATGCCCATAACATATATTTCACTTAAAAAGTATTATATGCAAAGTCTACATACATACATACATAAATAATATATATATATATATATATATATATATATATATATATATATTTACTATGTAACTTCACAAATCTTACTATTTGAAATATGTAATATAAATTAAAAAAAAAACTTAATGTTAGTGTTAATTATCATTATTTCTACACTATTGAGATCTTTTGTACATTACATAAAATTAAAAAAAAAATTAATATGTTTTTAATTCCTATTTCATATTTGATACTTTAATATGAGAACAAAAATAACAATTTAATTGGTGATAAATATGGGCTAAATATGAATAAAAGAAGGGTGTGTTCTTCTACATTAAATATCAAGCAAATGGTATATTAAATATATCTATAAATAATATTGTGCGAAGAAAGAATGTGTTCTTCTAAATAAAACATTTATCCATTTTAACTCATTACAAAAAATATAGTAAGTAGGTATATGCATATATTTGAGTTATCTCAACAATCACCTATCATCCATCAATCAACTTACATTTGATTTTATTTTAAAAAAATATTGTCGGAGAAGAGGTGAGCTCATATGAGTACCTACACAAGAAACATACTTAATTACATAAGAATGGTCAAAATAAGAAAAAAAAAATTATGATGATAAATAAAATACACACTTTTATTAGTTCTTTCTCCACCACCCTACTCCTACCAACCACTTACAAAATTTTCAACCATCGTCAACAATTACTAAAAAAATCTTACATACGAAAATTTTGTTCTTCAAAAATGAATATGTTTGAAAATAATAAAAAGTAAATAAAATTGTATTAAAACTAGAGTCAAAGTTAAAGAAAATAAATAAAACTGACATGATTGGTGATACACCAATCACAGTTACAATTTAACCTAATCATCACGTACTATATTTGTGGGTTACAAGTTCTCCACCGACATCAAATGGACAACTAGTATACCACTATCTAAAAACCTTTATAGGTATGTAAGATTCTTCTTGTACTCTCTTAGTGTTCATCATTTCTTGTGTATTTATAGTATTAGATTACTTCTTGTTGACACACTTGAAGATGGCCGCATCCAAATATTGTGTGAATTAGGGTTTTAAATCATTTTGTGTACATGTTCAATCCTAATGGGCTTAGCCCAATTTAAGATGGACTCTTTTATCTTGGTTTTTTCTTCCTATAATGGATTTGTGGTCTCCTTTTTATATAAGTTTGAATATTTGTAAATAATTTTTTAAATAGATTGTAAATTTGTAAAAGTCATATTTTTGTGAGCAAGGTAGTCAAAATTGAGATTTAAATCGTAACATCGTAAGTTTATACGCTTTATATAGTATTTACGAGTCAGATCTCACTCATAATCGTGATACAGTAGGATTGGTAGGATTGTCGACAAAAATTGTAAAATCGTGTAAATCGTCATTTTTGTGTTTGAATTCTGTTGCACTACCTATGGATATCATTTGGCAAATAATTAAAATTTTACATTGGTATATGTGTTCTCAGTCACACAACCACCTCTCACTTAATTAAATTAAATATTAATACAATTAAAATTTATTTATCAATAAAAAATTAATACAATTAAAATATAACTGCACCACTCTTCAATTAAAATTTAATACAATTATAATTTCTCAATTTTGTATAAACCTAAAACATGATAACATTTAATATTTATTAATTATAACATTTGTATTTATTACTTCTCGTATTTATTAATTATAACATTAGTATTTATTATTTCTTATATAAAGAAATTTATATTAATACTATTTATAAAGACCGATAACAAATCGTTTCTTTTGACTTATTTTCCATTTGTTATTTTATTTTAATTCTTTTCATATTTCTATGTTTTAATTATTTTTATACATGTTATTTAAAATTTCAAAAGATAAACTAAGTTTATTCCTTATAAAATTGAATAATTATATAAATATAAATAAAAAAATATATATATATATATATATATATATATATATATATATTATAAAAAATTGAAATCTGTTACAATTTCACTTATGTGAACCCTTTACAATCCTATTTATTATCTTAATTCGATTTTAACTATCTTGTTTGTGAGCCTATTTAGTGTCTACAATATATTATCAAATAAATTTATATTATATAAAGAGAATTTACACCGTATTCAATTCATTATAAATTCATAGTATAAGAATTTATCCTGAAACACTTTATTTATAATAATAATATTTATATTATAACTAAATAAACAAACTAATTATTTATATTTAAGTAGTGAATTAAAAATATGTATTTTATTATTAATAATGACTCCATGAAAAAAACCCGCATTTCAGCTGTTTCCCACCCAAGAACCACCACACTCCCAAATTTTTAATATATCATTTAGCCTTTTTAATATAATTTTAATTAGGAGCAAAAGGGGTATATTAAGTTTTTTGGAGGTACATTAATAAAAAAGGAGGTGCAAGAAAAAGTAACCTTCTTCTTTCACTCAAATGTTGGATTTGTGGGCTTCTTTTTAAGGGTGGCAATGCAGGTCGAACCAGCCCATTTAGGTCTGATCCGGACTTGGCTTGCAAAATACAAGTCAAATTGGCTCGTTTTACATTTTCAACGCGAGTTGAACAGTCTAGCTGGTGGAGCTCTTGGTGCGGAATGGATGAAAGCTCCATGAAGTAGACATGATCCATAGAAGGAAATGGAAGCAAGTGTTTAAGGCTCTTGCTAAGCATTGGTTCAAACTAAGGTGTTTGAAGGTTTAGCTTAAGAGAAAGCTAGGGGAAGGTGGCTAGAGGAGATGATTCAATCCTCTAGCAAAGGAGACTCTCAAATGCAATAGGGTGGAGTACTCTCAACACTATGCAAACACGATGAATTCAACATTTTCATCATATCCATCGTACTTTGACATACACGATGTATTCTTCAAATTTTAGAACATTCAAAAATATATAATACTTGTTTTTTCTCGTCATACAAGAATTTGGAACGTTCATACAGAAGTCCAGAAGAAAAGTAACTGATATACACAAGTATAAAGTTTTTTCTTTTTTTTATGTGGGTCGTAGGCTTTTGCGGGCCGAGCTTTTGCAAGCCAACAGACTCATATCTTGGCCCGTCCCGTGGTTTTTTTTTTTGTGGACCTAAGGATCAGTCGACGGACCAAGTCCGCATTGTCACCCTTATTTCTTTTGACATAAATTGAAATATTTGTAAGATAATTTGTTAAATAGATAATTGATGGTATAAAACATTTGTGATATTTTGAAAGGAACATTCAATTTACAATAGTGATAATATTTATATTTATATCATAACTAAATAAAAAAACTAATTCTTTATATTTAAATAGTGAGTGCAAGTATTGATTTAAAGTTATCTTTTATCTTTTATATTTTTCATTATATTATAAAATGTTTTTAAAATATAACTTTTTTCATAATTTAAACTAAAAAAATTATATAAAGGAGAAAAATTTAAGTAAATAAACTTAATCTACCAAATTTGGATAGAAAAAGTTATGTATAATTTTTTTATTTGCATATTTTTTAGTATTTCTTTAACTAGTTCACTTATCCTTTGAGCTATATCAAGATACTTTACGTATATATGATACCAATTTATAAAGAATTTTAGATTCATTTAGATCCTATTTTTTTTAGTTTAATTATGTTATCTAACTTCTTAAAAATATCCCATTAAGTTCTCTAAATTAAACAAGATATTGTTGTGTGATACCAACAACACTAACAGGTCACTATAAACAAGTGACATATGAGTTTGTTACGTAATACTAATACTACCACATGATACTGTAATAAATTGTCATGTGCCAATTTTTTTATAAAAAATAATTAAAAAAAAAAATATTATTAACACGTAATACATACGGACAATATGTGAACACTAATCTAACGAAAAGTCAAACTAGATTACTTTTAAAAATTAGAGTACTTAGTTAAATCAAATAAAAATCAAAGATTTAATTAAATTTTCGAAAGAAAGATAAAAAAGGTATTTAGCAAAAGTATTGGATCTATATAAAAGCTTCTAATCCTCCTATGTCAACTCATATATATATATATATATATATATATATATATATATATATATATATGTATATATATATATATATATATTACACGCATAACCATACCTTTATAAAATATAGTTATTCGTTGTCAGCCATATGTCTGTCTTCATTATTTGATAGTGTTCATTTCTCCACGCGGAGGAAAGTTATATAATTTGCTCTGAAAAAATAAATAAAATAAAGTTGCAAGTGCAAGCATATTTCTATTATAAAAATTTGCACCGCCATATTAATAACGCACAAAACTTATTTAATGAAAAGAAATAAAAGTTGTTCATTATTAGGTTTGATATTTCTTCACAATTTTAATATCAAAACAATTTTTACTTTAAAAATCTCAAACTAAACATACTTTATTATTAAGAATGCTTTTACTCCTCCGACATGCCATTTAAGAATGCACTCCAAGTATCTTACGTGTAACGTTCAAGTGAATTCCTTAATCATATCGAAAACATTTGAATTAATTTTCAGTGTAAGCAACGCGTAAATGACGTGGCCACTTTATAATTAATTTATAGTTAACTTTATTTTCACTAAATTCAAATAACACTCTATATGCCTTGCCACGTGTATAATTTATTCATTATATTTGTCGTTTAGCGTTGAATAAGTCAAACACTTCAACATTAAGTGTGATAACTCTGTTTTTTTCTACCTTAATCAACTCATAACACGAGGCAAGTAGAAGCAATAACAATGACTTTAAACAAATTTCAGCATTTTCGGAAAGATAAGGGGAAACGTTGCGTTTTGGTAAAATACCACTTTCTTGAAAGCAATTGTTTTAAACTTGTGCCTTCAAGATATTTTAGAAGTTCCTTAATAATATCCACAAAGTTAGAAAATATCATAGAAAAATAATAGTTTTGTGTAAACATACTTCAGTTAGTCACCATCAAAACACATCATCTAATTTTTTAATAACATAATCAAAGTAATTGACTTAATATATATATATATATATATATATATATATATATATATATATATATATATATATATGAGTTTCTCAACATTAATTAAAATTTGTTTTTTATTAAACCTTATCCACAACTTGTCATATATAAAAGAAGAAAAAGAAAAGATTAAACATGTTCCACCAAATTGCTTCTGCAAAATAAATCAACATTTACAGTAACACGCAAACATGGTATTTATGATATTTAATATATGTTTTCATTTTGAAATATTATTGGAGTGTTTTAGTCTTTTGATCATTTTTGTTGAATTCAAATTTATCATTGGATGAAAAGTTACAACTGATGCAAATATTTTTATTAAAAATGGTAACAGCTGAAACATCGTAATTTGATTAGGATTTGGTCCTAACTTTGTTTAGGAGATAATCCAGCACAAGATTTATTTTTTCTTCAACAATTATTCCACGAGTAATTAAACTCTTCAATTAAGATTTAGCCCATATATATAGTCCACATCACAAGATAATTGTAAAATTCGCAACAATCTTCCATCTTCTTAAATAATTACTTACTAAAAAATTAAACTTGTAACATTTAACTTTTACACTTTTAAATAAAAAAAATTTACATGTTAACTATTATTTATAAATTTTAATGTAGAAGTAAGTAATATGATTTTGACCAACATAATTTATTAAATTTTAATATAATAGATTATTTCAGATAACAACGTATATTTTAGTTTTTTTTTTTGTTTTGCAATTTTTATTTTATTTGATTTCTGATTTTTTTATTAACCTACATCATTACATTGATTTTGATAATTTGACACGTTATTCCTTGAAAAACATGTAATATAATTTATTTAAGAAACTGAAAAAATATTGACAAGAGACTATGTGATCTATACTATTTTATGGACACAGGGACAATTGTAGTATATCTTTATGATTCTTGGTATATTTTTAACATTTAAAACTCTTAAATGTGGAATAATTTTTAAAATTTAAAATCTCCTAAATTATGTTATTATCTATATTGGTTATAACTAACCAACATGATGATTTAAGATTAGAGAAGATATAATTCCTCACTTCACAGAGTTAAATTTCCAGAACAAAAATTTATTTTTCGTTATATAAATAAAAGGTTATTAAAGAAAACATCTAACAGTTTATAGAAAAATAAATAAATTATTACAATAGTGCAATGGTTAAAGTTGGGTAAAAGTGGTTAAGAATTATGACAGTAAAATGGTGTGAAATTTCCACAACTTTGATCCTTCTACATCATTGTGTGTAAATTCAATTCATAGATACTTTTCTATTTTTCTCAGTTCACATTTAAGATTCACAACATTCTTTCAATGAAATATTGCGGTACCAACTCTTATTTAAAAAAAAAAATGACTTTTACTTTTCATCTTTTCGTCGAGTCATTTTTTTTTTCTTAAAAAAATTCTGTCCACACTCATTTTTGACAAATTAATTGGTGGTTGGGACAAGGTTGAGATCGAGGAAATTAAGCTTATTTACTGGACAAGATTTTTATTTTTTTTATAGTAAGATTAATAATGCTCAAGCTATATTACAATTAAAATTTGCAGTAAATAAATATTTAAATTTATAGTAAATTATGATTTAAACTTACTTTTAATTATAAATGATTTTATAATACATTAAAATTGAATTAATAGGAAGATATTAAAAGGAATTTTTTCTGCTTAAGAATGTAAATTTAGAGGAAAACTAAAGAATATTCGAACTGTGCTTAAAAGATTGAAAAGAACAATATTGAAATTGGATATTCTAATATATAAATATGAAATTGTTAATATTAATAATAGATAATTTATAAATAAAAATGTTCAAGTAAGAAATTGAGAAAGGAATAGTTATTATTGTAAATATCTTTTCTGTTTTCCTTTTCTATTGTTACAAGTTAACTTGAACAAAATGATCACCTGAATATGGAGATTATATAGATTCATCCATATCCATTCCAAGGTCAAAAAGCTTGTTAGAAACAATAAAAAGTCCTTTTCACAAAAATAAAAGTATTGATTTATATTCACTTATGCATTAAAATTTTGTCATGTATATAATAAATAAAAACCTCCATCATCAAATGAATTTCCTTATCAGATAATTATGGAATTTTAATTCTCGAAATTGTAATATTGAATTTCAATTTAGAACTAATTAAACAGTCAAACAAATAAAAAAAAATCATGAAATTGTTAGAACAGGAGATTAGTAAGGGAATTATTACTTATATATATATATATATATATATCTCTTTTTTTTGAAATATAACTATTTATGGACGATGATGAGTCACAGAATTTGCTTTTTTTGGTGAACAACTTTTGAATGAGAACATACGTTCTTTTCAAACATACACGGAAAAAACTGAAAAAGATATTGACTTCCGTGAGAAAGAACGCAGAAGTCGACAAAAGAAAGAACATTAATTGTTCCGTTTGTTTCGAACATTAATTACGTTAAAAGTAAGAAAATACGCTTTAACAGACTATAATAAAGAAACGAAACAAGTAGTTACTTTAATATTTTAATTACTGTTTTAAAATTAAATTATTAATGTATATTGTCATTTTATTAAACTAAAGTATTAAGTTGCACCTTCCTGGTAGCATCATCGTACTTATAAAAACCAAATTGATATGAAAGAGCTGGAACATCATGGGAAACATACCTTTCATTGCTTGAATAATAAGAAATCTCTGACACACTAAACGCGTAACACATTATCCTTGTTAATCCTTTTATATATAGATAGATAGATAGATATGTAACCATCTCTCATGGTACCTATAAAAGTTTAGTTGTTCCAACATATCTGAACTCCAACAATTATTTGCATACAACAGTTTCACGTACGAGGTAGAGATTGTAGCTGTGCTCTCTTTTGTTGATCCTACACATACTGAGTTACAAATATCTTCATTCTTTCTATTCATTGCCTTCAACATATATTACTGTGTTTCTTCTTCTCTTCTTAGTATTCATTTTTGTTTCGGCGAAGTTGATTTATTCTATTCAATAAGCTTGTCGTCACCTTGTTCTTGAAAATGACAATGCCCTTTCTTACGAAGTTTAACAGTATTGAGATGCTTCTGAATACATCGAACTCTGTTAGTGCATCCAGTAAAAGATGGCACTCTGCATTCATGGCCATCTATTGCTCCCGAGCTATCATGTCACTCTCCACTCGAAACAAAATCAAAGCAAAAGTCTCACCGCCACCGACGCCACCGCCATATTTCGTCATGGTTGATTTGAGCCCTCACCATTCCTTTGGTATTGACCAAACAGTCCTCACGGATATTGTCAAAGAAAAAGACCATCGGAACCTTGATAACTTTGGTGGAGTTGAAGGGGTGGCAACAGCCCTTGAAACCCACCTTGAGTATGGTATCAAAGGTGATGATGGTGAAGACATCACACGTAGAACACAAGTGTTTGGTTCCAACACTTACCACAAACCACCTTCCAAAGGTTTCTTCCACTTTGTGGTGGAAGCCTTTAAGGATGTCACTATTCTCATCCTTTTGGCTTGTGCTGCTCTTTCCCTTGGCTTTGGCATCAAGGAACATGGAATCAAAGAAGGTTGGTACGACGGTGGAAGCATCTTCGTTGCAGTGTTCATTGTGGTTTCCTTGTCGGCAGTGAGCAACTTCAGACAGAACAGACAGTTTGACAAGCTGTCTCAGGTGAGCAATGACATACAAATCGATGTGGTGAGAAGTGGGAGGCGTCAACACGTGTCAATCTTTGAAATAGTGGTTGGTGATGTCATTTGCTTGAAGATTGGTGATCAAGTGCCAGCAGATGGGTTGTTCATAGAAGGGCATTCACTGAGAGCAGATGAATCAAGCATGACAGGAGAGAGTGATCATGTTGAGATTAGTAGACAGCACCCATTTTTGTTCTCGGGCACCAAGGTCGCTGATGGGTATGCGAAGATGCTCGTTACCTCGGTTGGTATGAACACAACATGGGGTCAAATGATGAGTTCGATAAGCCGAGATAATGATGAGCAAACTCCTTTGCAAGAGAGGCTAAACAAGCTAACATCGTCCATTGGAAAGGTTGGTTTGGCTGTGGCTTTTCTTGTTCTTGTTGTTTTGTTGGTTAGGTACTTCACAGGGAACACGAAGGATGACAATGGGGTGAGAGAGTACAATGGAAGCAAGACCACGTTTGATGATATAATGAATGCTGTTGTGGGAATTGTTGCTGATGCAGTTACCATTGTTGTTGTTGCAATCCCCGAGGGTCTTCCATTGGCTGTGACTCTCACTCTGGCTTATTCAATGAAGAAAATGATGGCTGACCAAGCAATGGTGAGAAAGCTCTCAGCGTGTGAGACAATGGGTTCTGCCACCACAATTTGTACTGATAAGACTGGGACTCTCACACTCAATGAGATGAAAGTGACCAAGTTCTGGATTGGCCAAGAACCCGTGGCGGAAACTGAAAATGCCAACTCAAAGGTTGCTCCGTTTGTTCTTCAACTTATCAAAGAAGGGGTGGCTCTAAACACAACCGGTAGTGTGCACAAGTCCAATAAACCAGGTTCTGAATTTGAGTTTTCAGGTAGTCCCACAGAAAAAGCAATCCTATCTTGGGCAGTTCTGGAATTGAACATGGAGATGGAGCACTTGACAAAAGGCTGTTCCATCATTCAGGTTGAGACCTTCAACTCAAAGAAGAAAAAGAGTGGAGTTTTGTTGAGAAGGAAGGCAGACAACACAGTTAGTGCTCACTGGAAAGGAGCAGCTGAGATGGTACTAAAGATGTGCTCAAGATACTATGATGTTTCTGGTACTGTGAAAGATCTTGACATTGATGCAATGTTGAAGTTTGAACACATCATTCAAGGTATGGCAGCTAGTAGTCTTCGTTGCATTGCTTTTGCACATGTAGAAGTACCAGAGGAAGAGCTTGGAGATGAAAACACAACGGGGAAAGTGAAAGACAGCGGTTTGACATTGTTAGGAGTGGTTGGGATTAAGGATCCATGTCGTCCAGGGGTGAAGAATGCTGTGGAAGCTTGCCAAAATGCTGGTGTGAATGTCAAAATGATCACAGGTGACAATGTTTTCACTGCAAGGGCTATAGCAAGCGAATGTGGCATACTGAGGCCAGATCAAGACACGGCAGGAGCAGTGATTGAAGGAGAGGAATTTCGCAACTACACACCTGAAGAGAGGTTGGAGAAGGTGGAAAAAATCTGTGTGATGGCTAGATCTTCTCCTTTTGACAAACTTCTAATGGTTCAATGTCTGAAGCAGAAAGGCCATGTAGTTGCTGTTACCGGGGATGGCACAAATGACGCACCAGCACTGAAAGAAGCTGACATTGGACTCTCTATGGGAATTCAAGGCACTGAAGTGGCAAAAGAGAGCTCAGACATTGTTATTTTGGATGACAATTTTGCATCTGTGGTCACTGTCTTAAGGTGGGGAAGGTGTGTTTACAACAACATCCAGAAGTTCATTCAGTTTCAGTTGACAGTGAATGTTGCAGCACTTGCTATCAACTTTGTGGCAGCAGTGTCAGCAGGGGAAGTGCCACTCACAGCAGTACAATTGTTATGGGTGAACTTGATCATGGACACATTAGGTGCTTTGGCACTTGCAACAGAAAAACCCACCAATGAATTGATGGACAAACCACCAGTTGGTAGAACAAAACCTCTCATCACCAATGTGATGTGGAGGAATCTATTGGCTCAAGCTTTGTACCAGATAGCAGTTTTGCTGACTCTTCAATTCAAAGGTGAGTCTATCTTTGGTGTGACATCAGGGGTGAATGACACATTGATTTTCAACACATTTGTTCTCTGCCAAGTGTTCAATGAGTTCAATGCAAGGAAGATGGAGAAGAGGAATGTGTTCAAAGGCATACACAGGAGCAAGTTGTTTTTAGGCATCATTGGCATAACAATAATCCTTCAAGTTGTTATGGTTGAGTTTCTGAAGAAATTTGCAGACACAGAGAGGCTAAACTGGGGGCAATGGGCTATCTGCATTGGTTTAGCTGCAGTTTCCTGGCCAATAGGTTGGGTTGTGAAGTTGATACCTGTCCCAGAGAAACCATTTCTCAACTTTTTGAGACTGAAGAAATGAAGACATAGCCATATATATCGGGTGGTGTCTTGTGTGATCATTCTATTTGTATAACTCCTTTTTCTTTTTATTTTGCAGACATTGTATTGCACATTCTTTAGATTCTTTATCATACATATTGTAATTACATATTTGAATGATTCAATATGACAGAGAGAATTGCTTTGTTAATATGAAAGAAAAGTGATGTAACCTCTATGCACATAATTCTTGGACTGTCTTTGTCATTTTGATCATTAGCATGCAGACACACTCCTCCAACATTATGTACACATTCTGTCAACGTCAGTTTTGTTCTATTCGCAAAATTTTCATGGAAAAGGAAGAAAATTAATGAAATCAATTGAAATTATTAGTAATAGTGTTGCATAGATAAATCAACAAGTTATAAATCAATGGTGTTAGATAAAATGACTAATGTTGAAAACAAATTTAATAGTGATGGAAAATTACTAAAATACTCATATGATTTAGATAAAAGTTGTCACATGATTTATATAACTTCCTCATCTCGTTTTCTTTGCATACAGTATGGTGCTTTATTCTTAATTAGGTACTTAAACACGTTTCCTTTTCTATAAAATAGTCATATTTTATTATTATCTTTTTAAATTTATTTCTGCAAAATTCCGTTTTTAGACCTTTGTAGTACCTTTTTTTTTAGTTCCTATAATATTTTTTTTATATTAAATTAGTTTCTATAAAAGAAATATTTGATGGAGAATAAAAAAAATCATGCACATATTATAGGGGAGTAAAAGGACAAATAATTATTCTCAAATGCTATGAACTAAAAAGTCACCATGAACAGGCAAAGAAATTGAGCATATGCAGGCAAAGAAACTCTGCAGAATCGGCAAAGAAACAAAGAAGACAGTTGACAAAAACAAAAGTGTAGCAATGAATGTGGACAAAACAATGAAATTGAAGTTCACTACATTGAAATATCTAAGTTTTTGTTTAGCACACAGTGCTGAGCAGAAAACATCTCATTTATTGATTGATGAATTTTTGAAAGGCATTAATCTAAATCCTTGACTGTTTGGCAATCTTGAACCACTCAGTGTGGAAAGATCCCTCCATGTCAATCCTCTCATATGTATGAGCACCAAAGTAGTCTCTCTGAGCCTGAACCAAATTTGCTGGCACACTTTCCCTTCTATATGTGTCAAAATAAGCAAGACTAGCAGCCATGCCTGGGGTGCTAATGCCATAGTTGATAGATAGACACACCACTCTTCTCCATGCAGATTGTCTATCAACTATTTCCTTGGCAAATTCTGGATCCACAAGAAGGTTTGCAAGGTTAGGATTTCTATCATAAGCTTTCTTGATTCTGTCCAAAAATATGGCTCTTATGATGCAACCCCCTTTCCAAATCCTTGCAAGTTCCCCCAACTTCAAGTCCCAACCCTTCTCAATGCTCTTTGCCCTGATCAGATTCATTCCCTGTGCATAACTACAGATTTTTGCAGCATAGAGAGCCTTCCTAACATCATCAACAAGCTTTTTCTTGTCAACAGGTTCATGTTGGTGTTGCTCATTCAGGATGCTATCTAAGCCACTTGACTTGAACACTTTTGCAGCTTCAACTCTCTCCTCTTTCAATCCACTGAGGAACCTTGCATCCAAAGAAGCCTCTATTGTGGGAGCAGCAATGGATAACTCAGCAGCTTGTTGCACAGTCCATTTGCCAGTACCCTTCATGCCAGTTTTGTCCAGAACCTTGTCAACCAAATACCCTTCTCCTTTGTCATCCTTGATTCCAAATATGTCTGCTGTGATCTCAATCAGGAAACTCAGGAGTTCCCCTTTGTTCCACTCTGAGAACACACTTTGTAGCTCCTCATTTGTCAGCTTCCCAACTGACTTCAGCACATCATAAGCCTCAGCAATGAGTTGCATGTCACCATACTCAATTCCATTGTGGACCATTTTCACAAAATTGCCTGATCCACCTTGGCCAATGTAAGTCACACAAGGACCACTATCAGGGACCTGAGCAGCCACCTTGAGCAGAATGTCTTCTATGTTTTTATAAGCCTCAAATGAACCACCGGGCATCAAAGAGGGACCATGTCTTGCACCCTCCTCACCACCTGAAACTCCCATTCCAAGGTAGAGTAGACCCAATTCAGACATGGCTTTCTCTCTTCTCTCAGTGTTCTCATACCACTCATTGCCACCATCAATGATACAATCACCCTTTTCCAAGTATGCTGAGAGGGTCTTGATGGTTTGGTCCACTGGTACCCCTGCCTTAACAAGCATGATTATGACCCTTGGTTTTTGAATGGATTGGACAAAGGACTTAGGGTCATGGTAACCATACACCGGAAGTTTTCCTTCTTGTTGTGCTCTTTCCACTGTTTCATCAACCTTGGATGTGGTCCTGTTGTAAACAGAAATGGGAAAGCCCTTCTCAGCTATGTTCAGTGCAAGGTTTTGGCCCATCACAGCCAGACCAGCTAGGCCTATTCTCGTGAGGTTTGTAGGTTGAGCCATAACTAATTTCCTGTTCAAGGTTGGAAATTTCACACCAGAAAGGTAAATAATAAGCACAAAACATGAACTTCTAATTTGTTAAGAAAAACAGAAGGTGTAGATTACAATCAAAGAGGACAATACTTGATTCGAGGCATCTATAACCCCTAAAGTGTACACTAGGGTAAAAAGGATTAAAAACTCAGATACTTTTCCCATAGAAATTGAGATTCCCAAAACACAAGAGTACCCCAACTTCATGAATAAGATTCAGAGTTCCATTTCAGCATTCAATTATCCAAAGGAAGATATATTAAGCACAAGTGCCAAAGAAGTATACAGTTTTCAAGAATTGCACAGATCAAGCATGAGCCATGGCTTGAAAGAAAGCACACAATGTTAAAATAAAACCATCCAATATGCAGATTGCAATCAGAGTCATCTTCTCACCAACATTTCCATTCATTTGTTTCCTTTTTTACTTTCATATTACTCTACACAATAAAATCTAACAATCATTGAAACTAAGAAATTAGACCACAGATTCCATTGCCCAACAAACCGATCTCATCATCAAAGCCATTAACTTAACCAGAATCATCATCACCATCATGTTGCTTTCCCGCAAACCCATAACAAAAGAATTTGGATTCTCTACTGGATTTTCTTAAGTTGTTCCTCTGCTGTGCCTTCAATTTTATTGGCACCGATTTCCATTTTAATCCTTCAATTTTATTGGCACTGATTTCCATTTTAAAATATATTGATAGGCACCGATTTCCATTTTAAAATATATTAAAAAAAAATTTAAAGTACCAATTTCAATATATTTTTAAAACATAACAGAAAACAACACAAAAAAATTAATAGAGAATCTGGCCTCGTATAAATACAATTTCTGAGCAAACAGAACAAGTTCAATGATCACACACACCACCAATCAACAACACTAATGTAGCACTGCATAAACAAAAGGCAAAAGCAGAGGCTAGTATGAAGGCAAACCTGGTTTTTGAATGGAAGAGCTGAAGAAAACTGAGATCTGGGTATCCCAGAGAGTATTCTGTGCATAAAATGAGGACGTACAAACAATGTTAGTTATATACACAAGTACATTATAGAGTAAGTTGAAATTGCAAGCATATGTTCAAGAACCACCAACTTTTTCTGAGAAAGGAAAGCAAACACTTTATTATGATGTAAACGTGAGAAATTTATCCAACTAACAAGTTCAGTAGGTGAAGAGGCTCCAAGGAATCAATGCCATTGATTCCACTGTCAAAGCTCACGTGTGATGTTGCACCTCTTCCTTTTTTTTCCTTAATCGTCTACGGGCTGCAGAATTTATCAATAGGAAAATGATTCATTGGACTCTAAAAAATGCATTAACATTTAATATATATACTTAAAGAGGAAATAAAAATGAAAGGTTTATTGATCATGTGATATAATAAGAAGACAATGATAGAAAGAAAAAGGTTAAAATATGATCTTAGTTATTTGTTCAAATTATTCAAAGTGATCTCTTATTTATTTTTTTTTAGGTTAAACATGTTTTTTTCATTAACTTTTTAAAAAAATTAAAATCAAGAAAAATTGAAATTAGTTCTTTCTCAAAATTTTAAATCAATTTAGTTTTTTTATTTTAAAATATATGAATTTAATTTTTTTAACCAAATTATAATAAGTTATTTTTTTTTTACGTTTTAAACTCATTTTATGATAATATTTGAATTGTTTCATTATTTAACACATTTTCGCTTTAATTTTAAGTTAAATAATATTATGAAATTCGTTTGAAATTTCAAATAAAATTAACAAAAATTGATTAAAATGATTAAATTTATCATACATAACACTTAGTGAACTAAATTAGATCAAAATTTAGAAGATGAACTAATTTCAATTTTCACAAAAAGTTAATAATCAAAATATATTTAATCCTATTTTTTTCTATTGATTTCTAACTTTTGTTAAAGAATTCAATGAGGTCATTTTTATTGTGTTTGCAGGACTAATACTTCTTTTTAATTTTTTTAATTAAGTTTTAATTTTGTTAAAAAGATTTAATTAAATCATTTCATTATATTTGTACAAGTGACTAATATATTTTTTTTCTTTTTAAAGTTTTTTTTCGGTATGTATTAATGTTAGCGTTTCATGTTAATTTTGGCGTCAAATATAATTCTTTTGGTATTAAATTAAGTCCATATAAAATATTTATATTTTTTATTCAAAGCCTCAATTTTTTAAATAGGATCAATTTTCTTTTATTAATGTTATTACTTTTATATGTTTAATAATTTAAATGTTTTAATATTTAATAATTTTATTATTATATATTTATTATATTTATTATTTAATGTTTAATTTCTTTAGAAGAAGATTGATCACTTCTATTTGTTATTTTTAAAATTTTAAGATAACATTTTTTAATTATAACCTTAACTTAATTAATATGAAATGAAATAAAAATAGTTATATGTATTATTATATAAAGGAAATACAGCCCTTTTAATTACAGAATTTTATTTTTGATGAATAAAAATAATTTGCCTATTTAATGAAATACAATAATACACAACTTCACCAGTTAAAACCATCACATATTTTTTAATCATTCTTATAAAAATATAGATATTTTATCGAAGTTATATTATTTTAATATTATAAAAGTGTAAAAACTTTTAATTTATTTTCTCAATAAAGAAAAGTATAATATAATAAAAATACTAAAATATGTAGGATCCAACTAATTTTCTTCAAAAGTCGACGAAAGAGAAAAACAAAAATAAATAAATATATATATATATATATATATATATATATACTTTTAAGAAACATGAACTATTTATGATATATTCTATAGAGTTATCTGCTTAATAATGTAGAACATAAAGGTAGAACAATTTTGTATAATATTCTTATACACATAAGGTACTATCATTACTTTTGTATTATCCAATTCTGCATAATTACTGAACACATACCTTCCTTCCAAACCCTTAAATATAATGAGAACCATCAAATGAAACTAAAGAAGTATAACAAGTAACTCGTTTTAAATAATAGACTATTATAAAGAAATAAATAAACAAATTTACTGTTTCTTTTTTACCATTTCGTAAATTTCACTTATGAAGTTATCTTTTACAAATTTTGTTTTTCTCTTTGTTCCAAAGTATAGCCGTTTTAGCAATTTAGTTATATATTAAAATTATAATTAGTTTGAAAATGTAAGACAACAATGGTTTTTCAGGTATACTTTTTATATTTTAAATACTACAAAAACTATTACATTACATAAAAAAATCATTTATAAATATCTAAACTATTGGTAAATCTTGACTAATAATTTTCAACAAATCAAAATAATATGCTATATATATATATTATTGTTATTAATAAAATAAAGATAAGTAATTGTAGGGTTAAATATGTTTTTGGTCTCTAAACTTTCAGTGAATTTTGAAATTAGTCTATTTCGAAACTTTGGACTTATTTAGTCCTTCAATCTATCGAAATATGTGCATTTAGTCCTTTTAATCAAATTTTGTTAAGTTTATTTGACATTTCAAACATATTTTATAATAGTATTTGACCTAACATTAAAGCAAAAATGTGTCAAATAGTATAAATAACTCAAATACAATTTTTATTGTTTTATGTAATCTCCAATTTATTATTTTTAAATAAGAACCTATTAAAAAAATCAAGACCATAATTATTACTAATAATTACTAATAAAAGAATAATTAAATATTAAATATGAAAATAATTATTACTAATAAAGACACAATCATGATATGAAAATAATACATAATAGTTAATTTTTTCTTTTATGTTCATGAAAGATTACTAGACAAAAAAGTTATATTTTTATTTTTTTAAAATGAACAAAACATGTGGAAAATGGGAATTAAACTAACGATTTATGTTTAATTTTTTTTACATGAAAGAGAATATGAAAGAGAGTGAAAGATAATAATCAAAATGTACAATGGATAAAAGAATTCTTCATGAGTTTTTAATTTTTTGATATATTTAATTTTATGTTTTACTAATTTTTTAACATTAAATTACGTGGTTTTTTAAAAAAAAAGTAAAAAATGTATGTGATTTAATTTTAATAAATTTTCATTATAAATATTAGTGAACATACATGCATTATGTACACGCTTGCCTTCACATTCTTTTGCAAAAATAAAAAATAATAAAATTGTAATTATTATTATTATAATTATAATATAGGTTAAACATATTTTTTATTCTTTAATTTTGAATAAAAATTGAAATTAGTCCCTCTTTATAACTTTGATCTAATTTATTTTTCAATTTTTAAATACAATTAATCTAATCTTTTTAATTAAATTTTGTTAATTTTATTTGAAGTTTCAAATGTCAAATCTTGTTAACTTGAATTGAAAATGGACTAATTTTAATTTTCAATCAAAGTTGAAAGTTAAGGTATCAAAAAATATATTTAACCCTTATAAAATATTTTTTGTAATTTTAATGTTTATAATTTCTATTTATTTTCTAAATAATTTTATAATTAAAAGGTGTTAAATTTAGAAAAATGTCAAATAAAAAAAAGAATTAAATTTAAAGAAACAATTAGTTAAAAGATAAAATTAATAAAATAATTATTTTGATTGAAAAAAATCATTTATTTAATTGGAAAACAAATGTGACACAAAACTAAAAAAGAAATATAAATTTTAAAATTTGGGAAGATCACGGCATCTTTCGACCTCGAAGAAGATCCGTTCTTTAATATTTTAAAATTATTTATACAATATAATTTTTGTAACAATTATTATTATTATTTTTTAATAAAATAAGTATGTTCTTTAATAAATAAAAATAATTGCTTACTTAATATAATACGTAACAACACAATTTCTACTCAAAATTATCTAAATAACTTTTCTAGTTAAAAATAATACCAGATATATTTTCTAAAACAGATCTAACAATTTTAGGTATATTTTCTCAAAACTGCATCACTTTAATATAATAAAAATTTTATTATTTTCTGAGTGTAATAACAGTATTTTTCAAAATTAATATTAAATATATTAACTTCCTTCGCATAATTGTTTTTTGCAATCCTTTTATTTAATATTTATTTTTAATATCTCTTAAACTAAAAAAAGGAGAAGACAATTTAAAAAAAAAATTAATCTTTTTTAATTGTAATATTTAATTATAAGTTGTATTATCTTTTAAAAAATTTAAAATAGGAATTCACATACGTGACAATACTTGAAATTGACTATATGTTTTCACTAGTAGTGGATAATGTTTTCTTCATGATTGTGTACTAAATTAAAGTAACTACAAATTTAAAACGGGAAAGTATTATATTTTTCGGTGTTAGAGTATTTCATTATATAGGTATCAAAATGGATACAAATTTTTGTGTTAATTCCATATCTCATAAGTTTTAGTTTGATTGGGCAAAAAAAAAAAAATACAATTTCTTTGTTAAATATGAGTCAATGTAACATCTCAATTTTAATAGTTTAAAATAACTAATAAAATAGGATATTTTACTCAAAAAACAAATGATAGTGTATATTAATAGTCTTATAAAAAAATATGACTATAAAGATATTACCTTTATATAGTGGCGGATCTTGATTAATAATTTTGGAGAGCCAAAATAATATATTCAAAATTCAAAATTTATATATTTAATTATTGTCACTAATACAATAAAAATAAAAATGAATAAATAATTTAGTATGATTGTACCTACAAAAGAAATCACACATATACAAAGGATTGTCCTCCATTCTTTCAGATTTTTGAACTCATCAATAATTGAATTAAAACTAAAATTTTCAACTATTATTTTTCAATGTAAATATTAACATGTTCCAAATAATTAATATAAAACATGTTCCTCTAATTAAACAATATGATCATTTGTATCATAATTCAGGATACCTTAAGATAAGATATTGAATTTGAATTGTTTTCATCGCCACATATAACTTTCTTTTTATAAATTTTAAAAAATAAATTCATTCTTTTATTCTTCATCAATATATCTATTTCTTTTTTTAAGTTTAAGATTAAAAAATAATTTATCATAATTTAATTAAAAAATAAAAAATTAAGAGTCATTAAAAGAAAAAAAATCAATGACAATCAAGTTCCAAATAAAAGATAGTTATGAAAAAACATATAGAACAATCATTTTTTTCTCTCATAATCATAAAAAAAATGAATATAAGACTCATAGTAAAAAATAATGTTAACTATTAAACAAATATTTCATTATCAAGTGATATAAAAAATTTACTTTTTTTTCCTTCATAAATGAAAAAAAAAATGAGAAATGAAAGCAAAAATAATAAATTTGTATTTAACTTTTTTTTTTCAAAACAAAAACAAAAGATGTGAGAATGTGAGATCATAATAAGTTGTGAAAAACTTAAAAATACAATCAAAAAATATCTTAATAAATATTTTTATCCTTTTTTACATTTAATTTTGTGTTTTATTATTTATTAACATTAAATGTTATACTTAAAATAAATGAAAAAATACTAAATTAAACTTCTATCAAAATTTACTATATATTACATATAATTTGAAAATTTAAAAAAAAAATCAAAATAATTAATATATACACATAATATAAAGAATAAAGCTCTACCACTACCTTTATACAAACCAACTAAAAATAAAAAAGAAATTTATACACAAACTATTAACTTACAACAACTCCATGGCAAACTCCCCCAACCTAATAAACGGTTCCTCATCCACTATAAGCGCCTTTGAAACTGCAAACCACATTGCTCCCATCGAATATGTGATCATCCCAAAAACAAGACAAACAACACAAGACAAAAACACAAAAGAAAGGTAAACTAATGTGCAAAAGAATTTTCATATAATAGAAATAAAATTTATATCACATACTTGATTAATCATACAAATCATTCATAAATATAAGTATACCATATACAATGACCCAAACAAGACTCAATATCCAGATACATGCATTTGACATAGGAGATCACTGGAGACATGCACTTGAAGTAGTATTTACGCCCTACAGAGGCCATAACAAAAGGGCTATCAACTTACTACTCTCAAGGTAAGTCCGTTAACGTCTTTGGCCAAGGTAAAACCCATAGACTAGGACTTCCTGCCACGCTCACCACATAACACATTCTACTCTATTTTAGTATTAATGTTTATTAGAGTATTAGGATACCTCCTTACTGCCTACCTTATGTCAATGCATACACTAACAAAACCAAGTACTAATCCTCATTGGATCAACATCAACCATTCTCAACTCAACCTCATATACACAATCTCATATTACATTTCATATATTTATCTTTTCTAAATCAATCATTCATAAAAGATATAAAGCTTCTAAAACAAACCAATCAACAATTACTATGGTTTTGATCAATTTGCTCAACGAACACATCTTCTCACAAGGTGAAAAGTGCCTTTTCGACCAATGACCAACTGCTCACCCAACGAATGTATCATTGCTCGCCCAACAAGAATCACTCGCCCAACGACTTCCAAATGAAGAAGTCTTTAACTTTGAAACTCGCCTAGCGAGACGCCTCACCTAGTGACTTCCCAAGTCAGGGAGCTCTTGACTTGAAAACTTGCTCAACGAGTTTGCGAATCTTCATAATTCTGCAGATCAGCATTCTGCACAATTCTATAGATTAGCCCATTCACCTAGCGAGTAATGCTCGCTTAATGAGTCTGCATAATTCTACAAAATCTAATTTCTGCATAATTATGCATACTCAAGCCTGTCTAGACAACCTAAGACCCTTCTCAGATGCAATCACATATCAAAATCAGTATAATACAAACATCAATACCAATTAACCTCAATTGAAATACTAAACATCAACAATTTTATTTGAACAAAATTTAAATACTTAGATTTCATAGCTTTCACATATCACAAATCATTCAACAGTTCAAGTAAAACAACCAATCACAAGTCACACTACAAACATACAATTACAATTTCAACATGCTTGTAACTTTAAAATAATGCTATTAGTTTCCCTTACCTATATCCTGCTTAAACAATTTTATGAATGCCAAACACCTCTAACTCCACAGGATACTCTATCTACAAATAGAAACATCACAAGAACGATCATGACATACCGTTATGATCATTGATCAACAGAGACTTATACTGAAGAATAAAACGTCTCATTCAAGCGGAAGAGAGCTCACATGCAACAAAAAACAGAAAAAGACCGAAAAGAGAGTGGAAACTCAAGAGAGACCAGCGGCGGAGTATTATGGGTGCAGGAGGGCCTTGGCCACCCCAAAAATTTTGAATTTTTTTTTACGATAGATATTTTTATTTTTATTTTATTATAGATATTATGTATTTTGATTTTATTTTGTTATAAGTATTAAATCAAATATTTTATTTCTTTTATAAACATAATAATTAATACTAATAAATAATAAAATATAAAATCAAATATAATAAAGAATAAAGATTAAAAAGATTTATCAAGATATTTTTTATTATTTGTTTTCATTATAGATTGTGTTTTTCATAAATTGTTCTCATATTTCATTCTCATATGTTTTCTTTTGTTTCTGAAAAGAAAAAGATCTATTATTTTTTCTCTTATTTCTCCTTTATTCTCTTCCATCCTCGAGGAAGAAAAAAAGAAGGTAATTCTTTCGTCTCACTTGATAGTAAAATATTAATTCAATAATTTATTTAATGAGCCTCTTTTATATGTAGATGCCTTGAATTTCTTACAAATTGTTCTCATCTTCCATTCTTACCTATTTTCTTTTGTTTCTGAAGAGAAAAAGATTAATTATTTTTGCTTTCATCTCTCAACTGTTCTCTTCCATCCTCGAAGAAATAAAGAAGAAGGTAATTCTCTTTTGTCTCACTTGATAGTGAAATATTAGTTTAATAATTTATTTAATGAGCCTCTTTTATATAATTTTTTATTTTATCAACATAGAAGAAAAAAATGATTGTACTGTGTGTGTTTTATAATTGAATTTTAAGTGTGGTTTGATTATCATCGAATTTTCTTTTGGTATTTATGTCTCTCAATTTTTATTAGATTATGATAAATCATTTTTTAGTATTATTTTTTTAAATAGGTATATTGATGAAGAATAAAAGAATAGATTCATTTTTTAAAAGTGATAAAAGGGAAGCTACTCGTGAAGATGGAAACAGGACAAATTCAACTCTTCCAGATATTCTGAAGCATGATACTAATGTTCTAATTGTTCAATCAGAGAAGCCCCCTTTTAAGGTTCAAAAAATTATAGGTGAGGAGTTTCATATTAATTCCTTGGAACGTGATCCAGGAAAACGTCTTCAAATATGGGAATATCCAATGAGTCAAAGAGATGAGATTCGAAGAACTTATTTAAAATGGGGTCCATATCAAATGCAACTTGAAAACTATCCTTATTATAAGGAAAAAACATCCAAGGATATTTCAATCTAGTTAGTTTAAAATGTTTCCTTCTTGGCTAGAGTATTCCCCAGCTAATGATGGAGCTTATTGTTTGGCATGTTATCTATTTAGTTTAAAGCCAGATGGTCATTTTGGATTATATGTGTTTACTAAACAAGGTTTTAGATCATGGAGAAAGGTTAATGCAGGAAAAATATGTGCATTTCTCAACCACATTGGAGATAATCCTTGCTCACCGCATAACAATGCAATGAAAGCTTGTGAAGACTTGTTGAATCAATCTATGCACATTAATAACATTATAAATATTCAAAGTTCAGAACAAGTCTGCAAGAATCATTTACGGCTCAAAACCTCTATTGACACAATTCGTTGACTAGCATTTCAAGCTTGTGCATTTAGAGGCCACGAGGAAACACCAAAGTCAAGTAATAGAGGTAACTTTCTTGAAATGATTAAACTTCTAGCATCATATAATGATAAAGTGGCACAAGTTGTGTTAG
>Ga0214544_1000731_pt1 | contig 63186 bp, 28 predicted proteins | sample CNSS3metaG_FD_160074 | JGI IMG/M metagenome (GOLD analysis project Ga0214544, IMG submission 160074) | Root nodule microbial communities from cowpea collected in UCLA plant growth center, Los Angeles, California, USA - CNSS3 | ecosystem: Host-associated > Plants > Roots > Nodule | place: USA... | reverse complement strand
AAAAGAGACAATCAGCACCTGCTGCTGGACAATGGTATGAAGGGTCCGATGAACATCTCTTGCCATACCTTTAGCATCGCCACAGACGTAAAGATATCCTCCTTGAGAAATCAAATTCCACAAAATTGCTGCCTGCACCCCGAAAATTAATGCAATGAAAAATTTATCCATAGGGCACCCATTGCCTACAAGGTAGGCAGCTAATGACACTTACTTTATCAATCATCTTGTGTTGAACATACTCCTTTTCAGGTCCCTCTCTTGAGAACGCGACTATCAACTCTGACAGAACACCTTGTTCCACAAATTTGTTTAGCTCATCCTCATAAATAAAATCCTATAAACAGGAAAACCCCACATCATGCTAAAACTCCATTGGGATTCAATGCCCACCAAGTAATTATTTTACCATTTGTCGATTCCTACATCCAAAGAAGAGTAAAGCAGGTCCAATTTGAATACCATTCTCTTTGAGATCCAATCTTTCCTGCATTAAGTCAAAGACAATGCAAGAATTAAAAGGCAGAATCTTACCATAAATTAAGTTGATGGAATCAACAGTATCAGGTTATTCAGGAACACTTGGGGAATCTAGAAATTATTGTGTATTTGGTCCAATTTACTTTAAAGAAATAATCATTATCTTTGCCAATTTGTTGGAAAAAATTTTGAAAAATAAGTACTTCACACAACAATCTATTTTCCCAAACGAGCACTTAATCATTTAGGTAAACTACAGTTTTACGATAAACTAGGACTTGAATTGGAGCTTCTAATTCTCTAAGAATAAGAATTGTGTTTTTTATATTTTAGCTAATTATCGTGGTTGATTTACATGTTTAGGTAGTTTCTATCTGATTCCTCTCTGTCCTTCACTCTCTATTCTCCATTTCCCCCAAAATCTCCCCTCTTCAGTTGAAAATCAGTATACCCTATAAAAACTACGACAATAATAAAGGAATGTTCAGTACCTGCTTTCGATAGATATTTAAAAACTAAACTATCTGTAAAATGTTCATGTACCTGTAAGAATCCCCTGAAAGGTGCCAAGCCAGTTCCAGGACCAACCATAATAATAGGAATGGAATGATCAGCCGGTAACTTGAAGTTTGATGTTCTGATAAAAATAGGAGCCCAACTACACTCAAGACTTTTCTCCAAGGGAATGGCACTCTGATAATATTATGAGGGAGCTTCAGGTTAGATATAACCAAGCTTGAATGAGAACTGTACACTTTCAGGAGGGGGGAAATTCAAACAATTAAGAAAATATTCCAAGATGTCAAAACAAGAATTCTATAACACAAGGTGAATCCATCAAAAGTTTATACCTTCATCCAGGTTGAACATACTCCTTTGTGAATTCTTCCAGTAGGAGTTGGACCGCATACCAATGCACAAGTTACATGTACCCTTTGAGGGGAAAACCTAGAAAATAAAAAAAAAGTTATTTGTGGCCTCTTCTCTCAAACTTTATCCAGATATTTTATATAGTAAAGATAATCACCTAGGTGAGGATGAAATAGAATAATAACGAGGTTGTAAGTGAGGGGCTACTGCAGCAAAAAAAACACCAAGGGGTGGCTTTGCTGATGGGAACTCAGCCATAACCTCAAGAAGACTTCTCTGACTTCCAACCACCCATTTGGAGTACTCATCCTGGAAAACCAAAATTTTCAAATTATTATTAATAGAGGAAAAGATAGAAAAGTGTCAACTTGAGAAAAGAAACAGTATAACTCAGCAGTTTCTTCAACCTTTCCCTGAGGAGATGAGAGGAAATTTAATCTATCTGCTTCACTGGATTCCGAAGTGTGTGCAGCCAGAGCCACTAAAGCAGCCTGAAAGAGAAGCACATCTAACTGTTTCTTCCTTTCTTTAAAAAAAAAAATTCTATTGAAGGACACTGTTATATAATAAAAGATAAAGAAATGAAAAACAGTCGATGAATATTATATAAAAACCTTGCGTGGGGGGTTCAAGAGATCTGCATAATGAGCTAAAGCAAAGCGCAGTGTGCAAGGGCCAGGGAAAGGAGGTGGAAGAGATCCTCCTAAGAAAGTACCATCCTCATTATCAATGTGAAGGGAAAACAACAAATCTAAATCCTGACCCAACAACTTTCCAGCTTCTTCAACAGTTTCATCACAATTTTCAGCAAAAACACCCACATGGTCACCAGTTTCATATCTGAAAAAAGATCAGACAAAACCATCCCCCTGATTACTTAATTGTTTACAGTTGAAACTGGAGAAGAATACTTTCTCATGTATCATGAATTATTGGTACAAAATATTTAAATACAAGGGGTCTGAATAAAAATCACTGAAGTTTACGAATTAGGATCAAGCTATTCAAGTAAACTATATAATCAAGGGAATATAACCCTAAATAAGGATCACACTAGATGAATATAATACTCAACACCCACCCTTAATTTGAGTCTATATATTATATTCATACAGCTGGTTATGTGATAAAAAGTTGTCTTAATTGTGATAATCCTTTGCCTGCCTTAATCGCAACCTCTTTGGAGCACCTTTATTGTGTTGGGTGCAGGGGAGTGTATGCAGCCGCAGACGGAGTAGAGATGTAGTGAATGTGGTGTCCTTATAAAAAGCTTGGATAATCCTCACCTGTCAAGACATCTTTACAAGGTTGAGTTAGACACTGTACAAATTTTAAAGTAGTCTAATCCTAGATCCATTGTTGAGCCATCATTAATGCCAGCCTTCAGCATGAGGGGGTTTATTAGAAAGACAACCTTTTGTACCCCTGACCCACCTTAATGTGGCCTGTATGGAGAATTCTTGGACAATCTTCACCTTACAAGTTAGTTAATAAAGTTGACTTAAGTGCTAAATCCAGATTTTAAAGATTTAGTGAAGAATGAAGATGTCGACAAGTTGATCTTGGAGAAAACATATCTGAAAAGAATCTTTTGTAAGATGAAATGGCAAAAGACCTCTATATTTTGTTTTTTCATGAAAAACTAGATTGGAGGATAGATACAAAGCATCCTGGTTATCACACATAGTCTATCTTGTTCCAATATGGTCTACCTTGTTGTCTCTTTGAGCCTTTTCTTTGGCTCTATTCTCGTGCAAACTAATACTAGAATAACATTTTAAATCCTGGCAGAAACTAAAATACCTCCAACTTCATCATAACCAACTAAAACTAAATTTTTCTTTAAAATAAATGCACAAATCTAAAAATATTTTATATCAAAAAATTATAAAAAACCATAAAAGATAAAATATACTATGGTTTTCTGAGGGCCTTGCTTACAAAAAAATGAGGTCACTCTTTGCTGACATAGTCCAACTTACATTATGCCAGTCCCTGATATGTCAAACTCCAAATGTATGCAAGATCGATCAGAATCAGGTTTGTGAAGTTCTCTTTGAACGGCAACATTAACCCTTCAACAAAAGATACAAAAAAGCTTTATCGTAGAATGCTTAGTAAACAATAACAAACAGCCATAAATCAACATGCACAACATCAGATACCTGCAAGGATGGTGAATATCAAACACAGTATTCCCATTTGCCACATTTAGGTGATTATCATTGCATGATGTGACAGTTGAATCGTGAATAAGCACCCGATATTCAGGAATAGCAGCCTTATAAGGAGTGGAGACAGTATTTACATCATCCTCATCTCGGAGCAACTCATCCAACTGAGGCCACAGAGATTCCTTCCTGAAAGGAAAAACAAATTCAAAACATATTAAATGGAAAAGAGTAGACCTTTCACCCCACACTCAACCATCAACAACACTGTTAACCACCAACCCCCCTCCCCCTCGCATACACCGCCAGGCACAGTAGGCATCATTTAGAATTATCATTTAGTGCTTGTGTTTGGAATGCACATTAATTTAATATTTAGAATTACCATTTACAGGTATTATTTTGTATATATTAACATATGTTGTAGTCATTATATACATAATAATATGATAATTCACCTCACACTCTACCATTAACAACATTGTACACCTCCAACCCCCCTCCCCCTCGCACACACCGCCAGGCACAGTATGCACCATTTAGAATTATTTAGTGCTTGTGTTTGGAATGCACATTAATTTAATATTTAGAATTACCATTTACAGGTACTATTTTGTATATATTAACATATGTTGTAGTCATTATATACATAAAAATATGATAAGTGTGTGATGGTTATTCTAGTAATTTGGAATTTAGTTCCATTTTTCATATTAGAAAAAAGTATATGAAAAAAAAAAAAGCAAAAAGGCTGCAATTTCTTTTTCAAAAGTTAAGAGAGCTAGCCCGATTAATCCACCAACCTGTGGTAGGTTGGGCTAGGCCCGCTTTTCCTAAGTTCATTGATAAGTGAATTGAGTTGGATTGACTCCCCAAGTGACCAACCCCATGGTGGGTTAGGTCAAGCTGGGGTAACCTGTTTTGACAATTTTAGAAAAGAGCCAATAGCTAACCGAGATACCACATTTCAAACAATTTATATATATATATATATATATATATATATATATATATATATATATATATATGTGTGTGTGTGTGTGTGTGTGTGTGTGTGTATCTGTATGTATATATGTGTATGTATATACACAATCACAAAAGTGAATTTTATGCATAACAGGAATATACTTACCAAGCAACAAAATCATCCTCAATGGATTGATCGTCATCACCAAGCCCTAGTGGAACAAGACGCTTTGCACCTGTCACAAGCACAAGACTGCATATAAGATATCTATGCAAAGTCAAAAAATATTTGATCACCATTTAATCTTGAATAAACCTTAAACTTAGATTTATGTTTTCGATTCCCACAAATATAAATTTGAAACAATCCTAAATCAATAATTTAGCATTATAGGTTTTTCCGAGATTGTTAAGACATAATGTATTTGTATAATTAAATTCTATCAACAAAAATACAAGTCAATAGTAAGATTTTCAGAAATTTTTTTCTCCAAGCATCAATAACCGTTTTTCCATCCGTTAGATTTCTAGTATGGCAGTATGCATACTAAAAACTTTAGATATAACATACTCACGCACCAGCTCATGCTAAGCTAGCAAAATAAAGTTACACAAGAAAATAAATGGATTTTGAGGAGGAAAAAAAAAATCTTCACAACTAAAAATGATGAATAAAACATATGCAATCAATAAGGAGATATATACCAATTTGACATTTGAAGTCACAAGAAAATAGAGATGATGAGATAACAAACCTTGTTCACTAAGTTCTTGATCAACTATTTCACCTATCTGTTTCAAAAGAGCATGATCAAATGATGAACCCCTTTTTACAAATGAACAAAATTAAAATCATCTGAATTTTACCTTGTTAAAATGTTCATATTGCCGGTTACCTAAGCCAAAAACACCATATGTGAGCTGTTGAAGCCAGGTACCCCTCTCATCTTTACCCTAAAATTATGTCCCCAAAATTGAGAATACTTTTAGGTAAAGCTAGAGAGAAAAAGACATTAAACCTTGGAATATCTTAGAAGAGCGATGTAATAATACAAACCTCAGTAAACCATTTGCAGAATCTTGCAGCATTGTCAGTTGGTTCTCCATCTCCATATCTGCCATGTCAGGAACAAATGCATGACATTCAATATGGATTTCAAAGAACAAAATGAATTTCAAGTTTTCAACCATTTTTATGCGCATAATTCTTACGTTGCCAACATGAAAAATGCAAGTGACTCTTTCTTCAGCTTCTCTTCATATTGATCATCATCCATTGCATAGTCATCCTAGTTCAATTTATATATATCAAATACTTAAGCCACATCAAGCTAGATTTTACCATTTGAAGTTCATATAGATTAATTCTACAAGTCACTAGTTCAAAAGACTATCGAGAAGTCCCCAAAACAAACATTTTGAGAAGTGACACATTTTCCCCACTACAACCATGACAGAGGGATTGTTGAGCTTTCAGCCCAGGCAACTTACCAGGTCAACAACTTTAACAACTGCTTTTTCATACCTAGCCTTGATTTCCTCTGCCAAAGCCTACAATATAAAGAACGCATAAAAATAGTGGTTATATAACTAAGACACGATTGACTGAATAAATTCAATGTCATCTTAGAAACTGAGTTAAGGTTTGACTCAACCCTATAAAACTGACACACACACACACACTTCACACAGGTTTTCCTTGTCTCAATTTTAACCTTCCCGTGCCTTGCCTAACTTTTAGTACCCATACATAAAGGGCTTAAAACACTACCTTTTGTTTCTTACCTCCTCTTCCACACTATCTTTCAACCACCAAAATTCTTTATGTATATCTTAAAATCTATAAACTCGCCAAGATTGTTTTACACACCTTCCTAACGTTTTTAGGCACTCATCTCCAAATGATGTTAGCATTACATTCCTCCAGTAACTTAGGGTCTGAATGGACTAATTTCTCCAAAACCTCCTTTTAGGAAAGAAAAATAGGAATCAAATAATAAAATTATCTTCTCCATAAGCTAAAAGTAGCTTATGCATGAGCTTATTTGTAAAATCTTTCTCTTATAGCTTTCTAATTTTTATTTTTAAACTACATATAAGCTAATACTAGCTTAAGAAGTCAAATTTATTTATTTTTCTTATTTTTTATTTCCTATAGAAGAGTTTAGGGAGAAAATTGTCGAAATAGAGTGTTATTCTTAAAATCAAATGTATGTCACCCTTGAGCTTACAATTGTCAATAGTGCACAATGTATTTTCCCGTCTTCTCCTGTAACCTCAGATGCACTGTGCTTGGCCATTGCAGTGCTTTTCACTACAAAATATTGCACATTGTTGCGAGCTCTATTACTCTCACATGTCAAAGATCCTTTTCTTTTTATTCATCGCCAGAGACCCTTTGTTGGCTGAAATCCATGTCATTTCATGGGTTTTGGGTGGCAAACTCAAGCTTGTCCTCCATAATAATCTGATATTTTTTCTCTTTTTCACTTCACACCTTTTCTTGTCACTTCTTTGTTCCCTAGCCCCAGTTTGGTGGTTCTTCCTAGCTTGTATACATCTGACTATTTTTTCTATATTCTCTATCACCATCCCCAACTTTTTGTTCTCCATTGTGTAATTGAAACATGATCGGCCATTATCTGGTGCCCTCTCTGGACATTTCTGACCTTTTCCAGCAAATTCGTGGTGTTTCTGAACTTACCCTGACCTCAGGCAGGCACCATCTCCAATGTTCTGCGCTTTAGTTTCTATTCAGATCACTCTCTCAACACTATTTCTCTCTCTCTCTTACATATTGTTGTATCCTTTCATTAAACACTATCTCACACAGGTCTTTCATGATTTCAACTCTGGTTTATGTTCTCTATTACCATAACAGCATATGAATGTCACTAATTTTGTGTATTTTTTTCTATTAGAGCACGTGTGCTGATTATATAACGTGTACATAAAATTTCATACAGCAGTCATCTCACTATCCATTATCCTGCTACATACAATGGTTTTGAGTTCAGCCACTTTGTGCCGCTACCCAAGATTGATGAAGCTTAATTTGTTACTACTTGATTCTAGGTTTGTAACTTTTTTATTTTTTGTTTACAACTCTTAAATCAAACATTAAAGATCAAAACTTTGATATGTATTAAAGCTCTTGCGGCATTACCTTGCAATTCTTGAAAATTCTTGAGTGCTCACTCTCATAAATGCTCAGATGTTCCTCTCACATCTTAAAACAAGTGTTCATAATTATTTAAACCATATGCCATTGAGAAATCGAGAATAGATTATCCTTTCTCATTTAGCTCTCATAAACAAAAACCACCTTCAGTTGTTATAGATATCCTTACTTCTCTATCAACATTTGTTTAGATCTCCACCTAGAATATTTTCTAATTGAGGAAAACTTTGAATTATCCTCTTCAAATCTTCCAAAATCTTTTCTTCCAGAAGTGTATCCAGTTCTACTTGTGGTGTATAATCACTACTTTTTAAAAGTTAATTCTTGTCTCTGAGCATTTTACATTCTCCTTGTAATTCTAGTCCACAATGGTACTGTCTTCATCTTTCCTCTAACTTTTCCTGTGTACCAATGTTTAGACCCGGTAGTGTCAAGTACGTGCCTTTCGTTATTTTTTTCTCTAACTCACTTAGTTTCGTAAAGACGCATTATTTTAATCACTCTCCAAAATCCAAATCATAATATCAATTAATTTACCTCCAAAGACTTACCAGTCAAACTACCAATATTCCAAGCATCAAGACTAATCAAACACATCTATACCAATCCAAACATATCAGAAGACCCTCACTCATTTAATACTAGCAGCTCTAGCAAAAACTATACACTATGCCTCTTTCCAACTAAAGGCATAAAACTATCTGCTTACCGATCCGGAAAAAAGAGTTGGGAAGAATCATTTCTTAAGCACAAGTGGACCCGGGGAATCACTTTAACTTGACATGCAAACAAACGAATATTCTCTTGAGCACATTTCAAGGAATAAACTCAAAACACAAAGGTGCTGCACGCGCACGTATATAAAACTTATCCAGAGTCAACTCAGCAACGCATTTCCAACAAAATCGAAAAGCAAAAGCTTAACATCAGAAAAGAAAGTGGCAGTCATAGTACACAAACACGAACACACACAGACACACCTTTGCAAATCCCTCAGCGGTACCGGTTTGAGTTCCGAAGAAAACCACAACCCTGGTCTTCCCCAAAGCAACATCGACTTCATCTTCCTCTTCTTCCCGCAGCGGCAACCTCGGCACCGCGAGCGACTTCTGTTCCTTGCTCCGATCCGAAGATTTCTTCCATACGAACACCAGAAGTCCAATCAGCAAGGCGGCGGAGGTGGTGAAAACCAGCAGTAGCGAATCCGAAACCGAAACGCCCAAAACGGTGCGCACCAGCTCGTAATTCGACGCCATGAATCGAAGAAGACAGAATGCCCGCAGAGCTCAGAGCACTCCTCTTACTGTATATAGTGTGAGTGAGAGCTGGAGGGAGCCCTAGGAGGTCGTTGAGCGCGAAATACAGAGAGAGAGAACGTGATGGTGCGAAACGAAAGTGGTGCGTTTTGTATGAGGACCCACTGGTGGTGGCAAACTAGGAAAGCTTTTGGAGGTGAGAGAACATGGCGTGGCCTCCTTGTTCTGTTGTTTGGTTTGTTTTTGCACTTTCAAGCCAAGCTCTAACATCATGATATGTGTGATGTGACTTGCCAAATATAATTATGTGTTAATTATATTTATTTAAGAGTGGTAGAATGAGGCGACTCGTTTTCCACGGATTTATTTTTTAGTGGATTAAAGATTTTGTATTCTAATTTTATACATAGATTGGTACATTTGTAGATTATGAGTTCATTTTTTATTTTGTTTTTTCAATTATTATTATTATTATATTTGTTGTAATACAATTATAAAAAATTTACTCGACTCATTATTTACGTTATTTTACCGTAATAATTAAAAATGAGAGTGTTAATTTACATCATTTTAACAAACAAACAAATAAATATTTAAATTATTTAAATATTATTAATTAACATTTTATTGTTTAAAAATTCAAAGCTTATAAAAAATGATAAAAACTAATAAAAGGTTGTTATATATGAGTTACGTGTCAATTCTACCTTTAATTTGTTCCAATTTATATATATATATATATATATATATATATATATATATATGTTAAGTGAACTAAATTACTTAATTTGACTTGAACCATGGTAAGTTAATTTGGGAGGTTGAAATTTATTTTGAATATCTATAATTGTATTTTTATTTTCTTAATTAAAGTTTAATTATTTTATAAATTTAGATATTTTCTATTGAATATATGGTAAAATATTTATCATTTTAATATTGAAAATGAATTTTTTACTTTTGTAAGCATTTATTGTTAAGTTTTGGTTTTAGAGGTAGCTATTATTTCTATCTTGGCTTTTTTGTATATCGAGATTCGTTTAAAGTGAAATTTGTAAAAAATGGGTCTGTTCAATTTTTTTTTTGTAAAATAGGGTCAAACTGGTAGGGTGAGCGACAACATTACAGGTGAAGTCGTCTCTCACCCTACCGATTTTCTTTCTTTTTTCTTTTTAAAGCAAAACCGTGTTATGGGAGACCGGTTTCTATTCACTTGAAAAGTGAAGTCGTCATCGTACATGACGACTTCACTTTTCAATTTTTAACGGGACAATTTTTCCTGCTCGTGTAACCAGCTTTAAAACTATCAAAAGCAAACATTGAATATATCTGGAAAATGCTCAAGCAGTTAAACACAACAAGAAGGAAAGTTAATGCAAGGAGAATCCCTCGGGGGGCATTTGGTTTTCGTAGGCCCAAAAGCCACCAATAGCAATGGGGAAGAGGCACATTGCAATGAAGAAATAAGTAACCTTGGCTCCTTTCCACATTGGCACACCAGCTGGGTGCTTAAAAGTTTAATGCACTGTGAACTGAATTTTCAAGGCCAAATTGTGACCTCTGAAAGAAAAGGCTATAATTCCAAGTGCATTCATGCCATGATGGCAAGAAATACAAGACTATAATTCCAAGTGCATTTATGGCAAGAAATATAGAAGCAGAAGGTTGTGACAATTATAGGGGTTCGTAGGAGATTGAAGGTGGTCTTCGTTGGCTTACAGAGAGGATCCCCCTCATGGTAGAGTAAGTTATAATACTGAAACGTTAAAAATTGAAAAGTGAAGTCGTCATGTACAAGGACGACTTCACTTTTTCAAATGAATAGAAATCGGTCTCTTATATCATGATTATGCTTCTCGAAAAAAGAAAAAAGAAACCGGTAAGGTGGAAGACGACTTCACCGGTAGTGTCGTCCTCCACCCTGACGACTTGACCCTTTTTTATAAAAAAAAAAATTCAACGAACCCCTTTTTACAAATTATAGTTCAAATGGACCCCGAAATACAAAAAAGCCTTCTATCTTTCTATCTTAGTCTAATCAATTAATTTATGACTATCACTTTCTTTTATGATATTTTCTAATTAGTTAACTCATTTTTATGTTGTGTTTGAATTTAGGTGTTTACTACTTTTGCATTGTGTTTGAAGGTATATTGAATAAAGTGATTTTGAGTATAGATATTGGCCCCAACCCATGAGCAGAAAGTTGGTCATAATTAGTGTAGTGATTCTTTTTCCCTCTTTTCACATGCACCGAGAGTGTGTAGTAATTGGACATGAATATGGATATGAACATGAAGGAGTTATATCTATGCATAAATTAAGATGTTGCATGTAGAAGTAAATTTCAAATTGTTTCACTTATGGAATAAAAGCAATTTCAAATTGGTGTATTAAATCTCTAAATTAAAAAATAATGAGAAAATTTTGATGTAATTACACTGATTAAAATCCATTAATTACAGTCTCTCACTAATACTAACTCTATTGGATTATAAGCTGTTTTTAGAAAAAATGCTAGTATGAAAATATCTTTGTCTTTTTCATTCAACACTCTTTTCTTTTGAGCCGTTTTTATATTGGAATTTTTGACCTCATACTATGTTTTCTTTCTTTCTCTTTTTGTATTTTTATGTAATGTCCTTCATTTCACCTCAGTAGGTATTGTTTGATTTGATTTGTTTTTTTCTCTTTGAATTATTCTGTATTTTGTTAACAATATCACCTTTTAGAATTTGTTACATGCTTTGATTGAAAAATGTTTTGGTCAGAAACTTTGCAAGTTCTAATAAATTTCATATTATTTAGAAATCAAAATTAATTTTAATTTATATTTTTTTTTCTCCCTCCAACATATGAGATCGACAGCTGAACTAGAGTCTTATTCAGATACACCCAATAAATAATAAATAGGATTAGAACAAAAATATTTATAAATTTAGATTTTTTTTTATTAGGTTATTGGTATTATTTATCATGTCATTAAAATATATTAATATATATATATATATATTGATTTAATATATTAAAAAAAATTAATAAATTACTTATTTTATTAATTTATTTATTATAACAAAGTAAAAATAATATAAATGATTAATAGTTTTTAAAAATAACATTAAATTACTTCCTTTATTTATTTATTTTTATAAAAGTAAAAGTATTTAATAATTATATATTTTGAATTTTGAATTAATTTTTTTGACGTTTTACTGTTTTAAAAAACATGTCAAGAAATCAGAAAAATAAACTAAATCTCTTTGAGTAATACTGTGGTAATAACATGTCATTAAAATATATTCAGCCAATTACATTAATAATGATATTTTATGTTGTGAACTTGATTTTAACTTATGCAATAAATAAATAACGTTAGAACAAAATTATTTACTACAATATTCTTTTGAAATACCTTTATTGCCAAAAAAAACTGATAATTATGAATTAACACTTATTTTAAATGGTTTTATTTAATTCATAACTATACGATTATTATTATTATTATTATTATTCAATTTAAAAATTTGAATATAGAAACAAAAGAATTGTCTTAATAAAAAAATTGTACTTCACTTTGACGTTGAGAAAAAGTCATGTATGTCTGTGTCATGATTAATATCTTTCAAGGTTTTTAGTGTCATTCATTTTGTGCTTTTATCTTCATTTCTTTTCGTCTTCATTTATTCATTGTCGTCTGTTTTCATGGTCAAGAAAATAGAGGGACCATCTTCGCAATCTTGAATTGTTGCCAAAAATAAAAACGATATTTTCTTAGTGTTTGATTCATTTTAAACAGCTCAATAAATTCTTAAAATATCTCTCCATCGATTATAACAATTGTAAAAAGAGTTAATTTGAAGATTGGAAACTAAACCAATATTGATTTCCTAAATTATCAAAATGAAGAGCGTTTTAAATTGACACTACTATTTTTTCTCTTTTTTTTCTCCAAATAAATTTAACATTATTATAAAGATATATTTATACATTTTTAAAACCTCTGAAGTTGTTATGCCTTATAACTATAATAAGTTATGAGAAAGAAAAATATAAATATTTACATGAGGTGTGAAGAGTTACTCAACTCAATAAAAATTTTCTTTTTTTTCATATTAATTTATTAAAAATTTATTTAATATATAAAGTACAATATGATATATTAAAAGAAAAGTAAAATGTAAGATATTTGTCATAATATATAATATTCGACAATAATAGAGAAGAATAAAATATATTATATTTCCATCAATAGGATTTAAATTGAGAGATATATGATATTTCTACTCTAACACCCTTCTCAAGATGGGATGTAACTTATGAAGGTCCAACTTGAAAGTAACAATTTTGGAAAGCAATCGAAAGAGAATCTTGAGAACTTTAGAAGACTGAAAACTTGAGAAATTTGAGAATTTGAAAAATTCGAAAAATTTGAGAAATTTGAAAATCTTGAAAAATTCGAGAACTTTAAGAAATTCGAGAGTCTTGAGAAGTCGAGAACCTAGAGAAAATTGATGAGAACTTGTAGAAAACTTGAGAAATTCGAAAACTTTGAGAAGTCAAGAGCCTTAAGAATTCAAGAACCTTGAGAAGTCGATAATATGGAGAAGTCAAGAACTTGAAGAAAGTCAAGAGAACATGGAGAAAGTCAACGAGAATCTGGAGAAATTCGACAAGAATCTAGAGAAAAGAACACGGAGAAAGTCACGAGAACATGGAAAAATTCGACAAGAACCAGGAGAAAGTCACGAGAACATGGAAAAAGTCGGCGAGAACCTGGAGAAAGTCGACGAGACAGGCGAAAAACGATGAAACAAAGGATGAAGTATGATTCACCATTGTAAAAAATCAACAAGAAAAGAGAAAATATAAAAAGTGTTTTTATTTGTTTTTTATCTGATATCATATTAGATATTATATATTGAATTTGAAGAGAAAAATAATTTATGAGAAGAGAAAATCAACGAGGAAAACACTTCCCAAAAAGAAAATTGCATAAAAAAGTTGACTTACAAGAATGACTTACATGGAAAGAGAAGATGACTTCCAAGAAAAAGAGAAAAGAAGATAACTTCCAAAAGAAGAGAATCAACTGCCAAAATCCTTAAAAAATATGTGCAAATGAAAATACCACTTACAATTGAAAATCACAACCAATCCATAATACAAAATACATTGTAAAATATTTCGTCGATTCTAACCCGCCTTCAGATATTATATAACTTTTTTTAATATAGCATTATTTTAATAAAACTGTGATTAAATAAGTGATTCTAAATATTATTTCTCGATGCCTAATGCCAAATATTTTATTAAAATTTCATATTTTACATAATTTCATATGCATCAATTTTCCTTTATGATAAGCTCACGTGATTTATTATTTTAAAATCCATTCTAATTAATCTACATGTTTTTCTATCGTCTTATAGAACTTATAATACTTATATACAAAATCTTCTGGTTAAGTTGACACTATTTTTCACATTTTAAAGGACAACCCACGTTTGAAATAATTGTGGATCAAAAAGGATTGTTAACTCATGATTAACTATCATTTTATTTAAGAAAAATAAATAGTGGATGTTGGAAATGTTTTGGTAAGTTCTGAAAATGATAAAATAACATATAATACTTTTATGAGATTATTGAAACACATTATAGAAAAAATATTAATAATTTATTTTTAGTGGATATAATAAACAGCTAGAAAGATTACAACTTTTGTTAATTTTTTGAACTGCTATAATTTCTTCAAATTATTTTAATGGTTCTAAATTTAGTTTCGTTGATGTCGTTTTTATTAAAGGGTCAAGCTCTTGGTAAAGCTCTTAAAGAGAAATTGATTTGAGATTTTGGTCACAAGGATAATGAATACGAGAATAAATATATTAGAATAAGAAATGTATTTTAGTGGTTTTTATTTTTATTGCATTTTTTGTAAATTACTAATAGATAAATTAATATCACTAGTATATTTTGTGAAAAACAATATGTGATATTCATGACTTGTATTATGACTACTAACTTTGCATACTGAAATATACATAGTTAGTAGTTAATATTTGTTAGTAAATGAACATATTTTTTTAGCAAGACTTATAAACAAACACAATAGTATTATGGAGGCCATTTTTTTTTTCAACAACAACAACTAATGAACCTTTGAAAACATTCCCCCTTGTGTGAGTGTGACCCTATTTTGTTTTTTTAAATGGATACAATAAACAATCACCTTTTGTAACAATAACTTGTGTTGCTGAATATGTATTGCTAATTGAGTTTTCTTACAATAATTCCATTTGAATAATTGAATATTCCATTTCTTACTATCTTTGTAAGATAATGAAGATCACTCCCTTAGCAATTTATTTATGTATTTTTACGAATGTAAACAAGAAGTGATGTGATTCTCTTTTAATAGTGCTCAAGTTAGTCAAACATTTTCAATCAATACTTGATTATTTTGGTGTTGTAAAATGATCGTTTTAATATTAAACCATTTTCTTTTTCATCCTTCGTCTACTATTTTTAATGTTTACAACATTGAGTTAATACTTGTATACATCGAAAATGGCGTTCTATGTTTAATTGAATTTAGATTAAATAACTTTTTGGATTTTGAAAATCCAAAATTATTGTGATTTTGGAATAGTTCATGTTATGAAATGTGGGATCGAATGAAACTCAAGTAAGGCATGAGTAGGTCAGGTTAGAGCTCTCTCATGCAAGGTCAAATAAAGATAGACCAAAATCTTGGAAGGTTGGACTTATGACAATAAAAATTGAGCCATGCCAAAATCAAGTTAGACTAGGTCACTCTTAGCTTAGTTTGGGCCAAACTAAACATAATTTGGGTCGGTTCAGGTTGGTCTTAAGTCAAGTTGGATTAGACCAAATTTAGGTCATTCTAAATCAGGTTAAATCCAAGTCAAGTTAGGTCGGGACAAGAGACACGTTATGTTGGTTGGGTTGGGTCCAATCAGATTGGATCAAGTAGACATGCCAAATCGAGTTTAACTTTGGTCAAATTTGGTTAGGATTGCATCAGGCTAAATTGAGGGCAAAACCACGGTAAGTTAAGTTTAATAGGAACTAGGTCAAACCAAGTTACTAAAACTCAAGTTGGACTAAGTTGGCCTAGGGTCCACATCGAGTTAAGTTAGGACAAGCCCTTGTAAGATCATGTTAAGTCACCCTAAGTCCACTTGGAGTTAAATTGACCCAAGCATAAGTTATGTTGAGTCACCCAAGGTCCACATTGAACTTAATTGATGATTTGGACCGAGATCACATTATATTAAGCTAACACAAGACCACATTAGACCAATTCAGCCTAGAATAATGTCAAGATGAGTAAATTTATATCCAAATCGAGTCAAGTCAAGTTGGGTAAAGATAGGTTGGGTCAAAGTTATGTAAGGTCAAGTTGAATTGGATTAGATTTGACCCAAGTTAAATTGAAACTAAATTGAGTCAAACTCATATTAGTTTGGATTGAGCTTGGCCAAACTCATATTAAATTAGCTCAAGTCTAGTCAAGTCAAAATGAGTTGGGTTTGCAAATTTATTAAATTTAATTTAATCTAAGTTAAGTTGAGTTTATCCGCATACCGACCTAAATGAATCTAAGCATAACAGATTCAAATATAATTTTAAAAAGTTAATTTGATATAATTTAAATTAAATAAGAGAATCTAATTAAATTTAATGGAGTAAAAGTATATCTAAAATTTAATTTATTGAATTTAGAATGGATTAAAAAATATCTACTCGAGTATTACAATGCAAGCAATTATACATTTATGTTGAACACTTATTTATTTTATATTCCTCACAATCTTAATCATTAACAATTTTATTAATAGTTGTAATCTGGCTTATGAAGTTACGCTTTGGATCATCAAAACGCAAGTGAGTGAATGCCCCATTCTTCTCTTAGCTTCTCTTTGAGCTGCTCAACTTCTTTTTCAGGCAAAGTAACGGTCACCATTCTCCCACTCTTCCCATCTTCTTCATCTTGCAATCCCGGCAGCACCAAAACGACACCGTCACCACCCACCCCACCAACTCCACAATTCACCACAACCGGTTTCTCTCCATTCAAAACAACCTCGTAAATACCATCTTCTTCCAAATCCACAAAAGTCAATCTTGCTCCATAAACCACCAAATTCTCTTTCCCTTCCTTCTCTTCCACCAACTTCTCCACAACGCTATTCTCAACCCTTTTCTCCTCCCCAATCAGCTTCGCCAAATCCGCCACGTCGGATTTTCCAACCGCCACGTCTGCTTCAACCACACTTATAACCACGTCGTTCGTCGGAAACTCATCCGAGCCACCGCCACGTGTCAAAACTGTCACTATCTTTGGCTCCGAGTCTCTGATGCGTGCCACGTGTTTCCACACCAGAGCCGATAGAATCTCGAAGTACGAGGTATCGTTGGCCTGGTTTTGGTCGCATGTGAAGATGGACGTTACCAGATGGTTAAGTTGGTTGGGAGTAACGTGGAAAGTGTGGCTCACCATCTTGGTGTCGTTTGCGGCGAGCCAGAGATCCTCTACGGTCGTGACCATTTTAACGGAAATGGGATTCCCGTGATTCCCATTGTTTTGTGGTGGGGATGGAGCTGGTTTGTGACTTGTGACGTGAAGGGTTTTGGGTGGCGCGTGACCCGCGAGTATTCGACTCCACTTGGTGATGAAATTGAAAGCTGAAAAAGCATCTCCAAGAACATGGGACCAACTAAGCCCCACAGAAAGCCCACCACATTTGAACCAAGTGAACTGCACGCAAAACAAATAACATAATGACACATTGATAGTTAGTTGCATAGTACCACATAGAATTCTACGAGGACATATAAGGTCCACCAAGTGACAAAATTGGATTAATGATAACGATGAAAAGAAATTATGAGTTCAATTCTATCCACTAATATAACATTAATAATCGATAATTATCTATAAAGAAAATTCACATAAAATACTTAACATCTGGGTTATGATTTGTTTTTTACACCATACTCTTCTTTCTTAAATTCTATTATTATTATTTTTTATGTTTTATCTTTTCTTGCTGTCACTTGTCCGATGTATGAGCCAATAATGTTGTCTGAGAGTTAATGAATGCACACCTAACCGTGGTCATTATTCAGGCACGAAGATTACGACAGATAACACCTATCGGATAAGAGCAAAAGCAATTGTGGAAAACGAAACCAGAAACCATAACTGTATTTCATTGAATAATTTGCCATTCATTTGTATTGGGAAAACTTGTCTATTCAAATCATGCAGAGTACTTAAGATAACAAAGTAGGTAGGCAAACAAATCTGTATTATCTGTTGTAAGATGTAATAGTTAACATTATTAATTAATAAGGATATGAACCTCTACGATATAAGTATTTTTTTTTAATTATCATTTATATCGTATACAAAGTGATATTACCAATATTTAAATCGACGTTGCTCCTAATAATTACACCTCTTACTTGTATTAACTTATATTAATAATTATAGACAAATTTAAAACCACTTTATGCAACAGGAAAACAAATATATAAATTAGGAGAAAAATGTTCATAGGTCATATCGGTTGTTATACGAAGATGACGTTCTTATTTCCCAACCCCACTCCAATTTATTTATTTATATATATTCAAAATTTCAATCTTATTTGTAAAAAGAAGTTCTTTCAATTAAAATAAAAACATTTTTTTAGCAACCCCTGATGTCGAAAACATTTATTATTTATAGTAACATGTTGTGCTTTTTTTCCTTTAGTTTTTTCCCTGTTTTTTTAAGGTGTCATTTAAGATTATTTCAAAGAAATTAAGAATACAATAATTTTTTTAAATCTTAGTTAAACATTGATAAATTTTTATTTTACTTATTTTATCTGACCATGACAAATATAATCTAATTAAAACTAGGTGAAAAGTAAGATTAATACAAACTAAAATGGAGTAAAAATATCGTATAAAGATCAGAAAATAACAGTTAAATAAAATAAACAATTTGCAAAAACAAATCTCGCAGCTAAATAAGGAGTAATAAATAAGCAGTTCTATAATAAAAACAATTATTGACGATTAACGAATAACATATTAAATAATTAATACTTTTAACAAATAATTATTTTATTTTCTACACTAATTTTTTAACCAAAATATATATATTTTAAAAAAATATATCTGAGACAATTTTAATTAAAAAAAAGAAGCAAGCTAACAACCTTCATTTAATTTAATTGAACTAATCAAATACACCCTCGCCTATTTTTCCATTAAATTAAACCACCTTACTTTTAATTCCCTTCCAAATTAATCCTTTTCTTTCATTATCCCAAAAGATGAGTGAATTTAATATCTCTGATGCGAAACAAAAGCCATTAATTAACTGGTGAAATTTCCATGAAGCTATAGTACAAATTATAAAAAGTCTTTAAAGCAAGCAACGCAACAACACACTTTGTATCACACACCCAACTAACATGCCCAAAATTAGGACTTTAGGGTTGTTAATTATAGGCAACTCACATAAAAACCATCATAAAAAACGAAAAAGCTGGTCCGTGAAATAAAGTTTCACAATTCATAAAAAGAGTTTTTTCTGAAGACATTCTCAACTGTCAACAATAAATTAAAGCAATAACAGAAGACGAAAAGTAAAAGTAAAAAAGAAATTACAGTATAAAGATACCTTTTATTTTATATTTTCAACAATATAATAATTCAAAGCAATAAAAAAATGAAGTTTTAAACAGTTTAAAACATATTTTTTTTTTGTATAAATATATAAATTAAAAAGTATAATAATTTTGAAGAAAGTGAAAATGGTGTACCTTAAGAAAGACCAAGGGGGAGAAACCTAGGTCAGGACCAAGCACGTGATCGGGGAGAAGAGCGTGATGAAGGGAGGAGCCGTTTTGATGGAACCATTCGCGAAGGGTGAGGTGGGAGTGAGACTCGGCGATGCGGACACCAGCGTCGTTGCACTTGATGAAGGGTCGACCCGATTCGGAGATGCGGATCCGACCCGAGAGATGGGTGACATGGTCGAGGAGTGGGAACATGGGTTTCTTGAGGTCGTAGATGGAGAGTCCCTGAGCAGCGTGGTTGACGAAGAAGTAGAGGGCTCTGATGTAGTGGAGCTTCAGGAGCAGGTCCATGGAGCTCAGCTGCCACTCACTCTGTTCGTCGCCGCGTGGGGTTGCCGGCACCACCGTTGAGATCTTGGAGCTCGGAGGCTGGGTTTCTTCCATAAGGGTGGTGGTTGTGATGAACAAAGAAGAAGAAAAGAAGAAGAAGAAAAAGAAGGTTTGTGTTGTGTTGTGTTGTGTGTGGTGTGTGTGAAGCTGTGTTATATAATGGTGTTAAACTTGAGTTAGTTATTAGTTGGTATAGTCTATAGATTGAGTTAAAGTGATGAGATAATAGGATCATTAATGAAGGAAACTGATGAATCAGCGAGAGAAGAAAGAGAAGAAACGAGAAGAAACTAAATGCGCAGAGGTTATGTGAACACAACAAGTAGTTACCACTCTCGCATCAACCAAATTTATTTTACTGTTTATTTTTTATTTTTTTCATATAGAACAATCACACTACTTTTTTTTTTTTTTTTTTTTTTTTCTTTTTCTTCCATTTCTATTGTCATGGAGTTTAATAGAAAATTTTAAAGAGGAAAAGTAGTTTTTTCTTTCAAATGGTCAGTGTAATTTTTTTTTTCAAGAGTGAATGTAAATGATTTGTTTTTAATAAATAATTACTGTAATTTTCTTTTTTTAATAAAATTACATAATTACATGTTGTCTAATTTATTAATATTGTTTTTTTTAATTGTAAGTTTTTACAGTGTTATTCTAGTAATTGACACGAAAATAGAGATGGGATGGGCACAGCTCATAATGTTTATATACAAATTCTCAGGTCCTAAAATGCTTTGAAGTGGTATCATCATTTTACATTTTAAGCAAATTCTAACAGTTTTGTTTTAATGAAACTTAAATATTTAGATAATTAATTCCTTTAAAATATTTTTAATATGGAATGGTTGTTTTTTATTATTAAGACTCAAGATTTTATATAAAATATACTTTAATTTGAAAACTATTATCATTATTCTTAAATTTGAAACCTTTATCATCTTATTAAACTTTAATTATTCACTTTACATATCATTTTTTTTTTCAATATATCCTTTAGGAACATGTGGCTTTTCCGATGATGAAAATCTTAACTGGATTCTTTAGGAACGTTCTTGGTGCGCTCATGAAAATCTTAATTGGAAGCTATGAACGACATATTATTATGAAAGTATAGAAGAGTAGGTTTGACATAGGAAACTTTAAGAATTCGGAGTAAATATGTGATACATTGTATCTCATAAGTAATAATGGCGGGCACGATATAATGCTTTAGAAGAGCTTCTTGATATGGTAGGTTGTTTCCTAGATTTCTATGATGTAATGAAATCTCCTTGGTAGATAGCATATCATGAGATAGTCCAACGAGTTTACAGACAGCTTGTTCGGTCAGAGTCACTAAAAGCTTTTAACTGCATAGTTTTAATCGCGGATAAAGATACCGCCACAAGTTCCTTTTAGATATATGTAGCTCGAAGATGATTAGTAGTTATTCAAGAAACATATTGGCTTAAATAATTGAATGCAAAAGTGATGTCTGGTCTTGTATTTGTGAGGTAGACCAAATGTTCTATGAGTCTTCTGTAAAGAGTGATGTCTTCATCAATTAAATCTTCTTCATTATTGGTATGACGATTAGACTGAACCATATGAGTGGGAGTAGATGCATACTCAAGCATTATGGTGTCTCTAAGCAGGACAAGGACATATTTTCTTTGTGAAATGTGTATCCTCGTATTGTTTCCACTTTAATTCATAGGAAATATGTGACCTCCCAAATTTTAAATATGAATTTTATGATCAAGAAGATCAATTATCCCATTAATTTCTGTTAGAGTCGCGCAATGGAATATTTGCGTTTAGACAAAATCAAGATGAGTGAATTGGTTTCTTAATAAAAATTGTGCTTTACAATTTCCCCCTTTTTAAAGTTAGACTTAGCAACAAAAATCAATTCCTTTATGATAACAACAAATAAATAAAGAGAGCAAGAAAAAAGAAAATTGCATAAGGTATTTTATAATGGTTTAGATCAAAAGATCCTACGTCTAATTGTTAATCACTCTTAAGAGATTAACCAAACACTAAAATAAATTGAATATTACAATCATAGTACGAACAAATTAGGAAAGATAGTCCCTCTCTTGAAGCCACAAGAGATGAAAGACAAATCCATTGAATCCACAAGGGATGAACACCTCATTTGAGTCACACAAAGGATGAACAACTTAACCTAGCAAAAACATCAACACCTTATCACCTAAGGTCAGACTTAGTGAAATTTACACACTATTCACATTAGGCTTTTCAAAGCTTTTCATAGAGAGTTTTCAAGTTCTCATACTTTTTCTAAATTTTGTATCTTTCAAATGAACTCCCCACTTCATTTATTAAAGTAAATTTCAAAATTAGGTTTAAAGGATGAAGAGTTAAGTTACAACTACCACCAATAATTGATTATTGCAATCAATAGTTGACTATTGTCGAAAAATGATTTTGAAAATAATTTTACTTTGTAGTAATCGATTATCATAAGTGATAATTGATTATCATCGTGTAGTTTAAAGAAAATTAATCTCTTATGTGTTTCAGTGCTGCAATTTTGGGACTCATAGACTTAGTCTAAAATACCTTAATAACTATTAAAAGATATTACAAAGGCAAAATATAGCAAAAAATAAAAAATAAAAGTCTTCCAATTTCTTTGGCTTCTATTTCATCTTTGAACTTGGCATCATCATCAAAACAAACTTTTTGAAGAAGAATGTCCAACAATTTCTTCTTTTTATCAACAATTTCTTTAATATTGTCTCTAGTAAGAATAATGTCATCCACATAAATCTAAAGGGCAATAATGAAGTTATTAGAATGATTTAAAATTAATGAATGGTTTGCTGGAGAAAAAGAATATTAATGTACAATTAGAAATTGTGATAGTCTTGCATACCATTATCTTTCTACTTGCTTTAAATCACATAAGGAACATTATACATTGACCACTTGACTTTTACTTTGATGTTGTAGACTAGGAAGAAGTTGCACGTACACTTCTTTATAAAGATCCCAATGGAAACAAGTGTTATTTACATAAAGCTGCTTGATACTCCATTTGTTAACAAAGAGAACAACAAAGAAAAGTCTTAAGTAGAGAGTTTGGCAACAAGGATGAAAGTATCTTGGAAGTCAAATCCTTCAAGTTGAGTATATCTCTTTGCAACAAGACAAACTTTCTAATGTTCTCATTTCCACCATATTTGTGTTTGATTTTGTAGATCCACTTGTAACCGATAATGGTTTTGTTGGAATATAGTTTAGTTATAGTACAAGTATGAGTGGTTTAAAGAGCAACAATCTTTTCATTCCTAGCTTTAATCCAATTGTTGTCTTTGGAGGCTTCTTTGTAGTTCTTGGATTAGACACTACAAGAAAAAAATGATTTTAACAAATGTTTGTTTTTACATTACCCAAGGTTAAAACCTCCACTAAGTCATTTACTTGAGGTTCTAATTTCTCCCACAAAACCATCCCTCGAAAATGTGTTCGTCACATTTTTTTTTTGAACCCAATGAAATGTTAATCAATTGTTTGGATTTTTTAGCCTTTTGTAAAACTCTGTTAATTAGTTCTACTGGTTTAAAAACCCTAGTTAACTACCATAGGTTTTGAAACCATTGTTAACTACCATGGATTTTGAAACCTCTACTAACTACCGTGAGTTTTGAAACCTCCGTAAATACCATAGATTTTTAAATTATTAATATTATTTTGTTTTACTCATTTATCATTTATGCATTCATATATATTTTTTCAACCACAATTATTTACATTTATTGTATTTATTTATCTATATTTGAGTTATACAAAAATATATATAACACTCATCGAATTAACAAGTTATTTATAAATTGTTAGATTTCTAAAATAGGTTTACAATGTGCATTTACAATATATAGTTAAAATATTTCTCCATCGAAAGATGATGATTATGATGAAGTGTTTGTTTCAACTATATACTAACGACATAGAACCAACCTTATTTTATGTATAATCCAACATGTATTCAGCCTACAAACTTACAAATTTAAATAGGACTACTAACACAGTTCAAAAACAGAAAATCCTACAAAGTTCAAAAAATAGAAAATCCTATGACCTAATAAAATGCAAATCCACCAAATCTAGTACTAAACAATGAAAGTAAAACAAGTTCCATTTGTAGTTTATGTGGTATCCATGACTCAAAACATGTAATTAGTTATTGCAGGCAGTCTTGTGAAGAAATTTAAAGGCACTGGAGGTTTGTTTTGGGGCTTAGGGTGTTGTCTCAACACACCTAGAAAAGCACAAGTGAAGTAAGCACAATGATAGGATTCTCGTTTGGACACAACAAGTATAGAAATATGTGTACAAGTTGTTCATCTACCATGACTGAAAACACAGAGAAAATACAAGAGAATGAGAAAGAAAAAGAAACACAATAGAAAAGATAAAGATGCACAATAGAAGTGTTATTTTGAAGAGCTCTAATACCATATTAGAATTATATATAGAATCAATCCCAAAGATGCAAATAAGCGTTTTCTTCTGTGTTGATTATCTCAATGAACAAAGATGCATTGTCTCATAGTTGCACTATGCATAATGAATGTGGATAAAGATTTCAACACTATTGAAAACATCTTAGTTGATATTATTTATTGGAGATGTTGTTGAAAAATATATTCATCTTGTTAAAAATACAATAATGTAATTTAATTATTATGTATGTTGTGGATATCTATACTTGCATATAAAGTGAATTGTTCTTTCTTTTCCATTTTACTCTTTAAATATTTAAAGAAAAATAACTATTTTTTTAATTTTATTTTTTAAGTGATCGTCTGTTTAAATTAACCATTTTTAAATTTTTTTTATTAAAAAATCACCTACAAAACAAATAAGAACTACTTACATCAAAATTATAAAAATTATTTATATTTAATTTTATAATTATGATAATAATAATAACGATAATAATAATTTTATTATTTTTATTATTATAAAAAAGATAAACGTTCACACACATATGTTTTCACTAATATAAAATAAAATATATATAATGTGTGCTATATATCATATACTAAATATTTAAAATTAAATTAACTTACTAATATAAATTTTGTAAAATAATATAATTCCATTAAAAAGAACTGCTTTGTTACTTATTATTACGTACCTACTAAAATCTGTCCCTTTGACATTTTTTTTCAAAGTTTATTTTATATATTTTTAAAATAAATAATCTAAGATAACACTGTAGAAAGAATACACGCTAATGTTATACTTCAAAAATATAAGTCTAAAAAGTGTAAATAAAGTAATTTCTTCAAAATAATTTCAATATAAAAATGTAAATAAAAAATACACAATTTAATAAAATCACACTCTACATAAATATAGCATGTTAATATATTTAAATTTAATATAAGTTTATTGTTAACGATTATGGATTCTTCGGAGGTTGGATATTAATCACCTCATAGTAAATTTATTCGTATCTATATACCAGTTGAAAGTATTTGAAAAAATAAACATAATGATATAAATACCTTAAAATGCTTGCACTTAAATCAGATTAATGAAGTATTATTTACTGGTTTAAAAGAAATGTATACTAAAATAAATACTAATAAGGTGTGCTAGTGACATAATTTATTTATTTTTCTAAGAACCAGGCTTTAGAACATGTTTCCATAGACAAAAAAAACATATTATTTTATGCATATTTATTATTATTTATATTTCGTGAATTATTTTTTTTAATAAATAAATAAAATCAAAATATTAAATAATTTTTAATATATTAAATTTTACAATAAAATATATTTAAACCTAAAAAATTATTAGTCAATTTTTCGATTGCTTTGCAGAGTTTTTATTATACAAACTATCTTGTATCTTCTATATTCTATCTACTTCTTCCTATTTTATTCCTCATAATATAATTATTAACTTATTTGTTAGGGACAGTTTTATAAAACTGTCATTAGTTTTTATTTTACAATATTTTTATTTATTTATTCAACTGATTTTTATTTTATTAATTTAGATTTTTTTATTACAAATGATTTATATTTCATTTGTAATATTTTGTGTTTTTTTTTTACTTTTTAAATTTGGATTAAAATTTTTACCAAAAATTATTTATATTTTATTTGATAATACTTCTATAACTCACATTTTCTTTTTCACTTTTATAATTTAATTACTTTTATTAATTTAAAACTTTTAACCTACATTCTCAATTTAAAATCATACATGCCCTTAGGATGTCAAAAATATTCGTAACCGCGGGTATCCGCGGATAAAACCCGCAACGGGTAAAAAATGGATATTAAAAATGGATACCCGCTACCCGCGGGTATGGGTATTTTTGATACCCGCATGTTAACGGGGCGAGTACGGGTATCATAGTATCCGTACCCGTGGATACCCGTACCCGCTAAACTTTACCTTATATATATATATATATATATATATATATATATATATATATATATATATATATATATTAGTAAACAACATTATGAGTCTTCGTTCAATAATGATGGTCAGATTCTTACCCCACAAATGAGTAAATTACTTCCATATACCATATACTGTGGAGGCATTGATGTGTCTCTAAGACTGGTTATGGACCAACATGAAAGGTAATGAAATTAACATTTTTACTTAGATATTTTAATTAAGTGATTGTTAGAAATTTTTACTGAACTTCTTATGTTTTAAGGCTCTTCTAGATTAAAATTGGACAACATGCAACTTTATACAATGTTGCAAGAGGTGGACATAGATGAAGTTAGTAATTTCTTTAATATTTTATTCAAAAATAAATTACAATATAAATTGATAGTGATTTTTTATTTGTTTGTTTTTCAAGAATCAATCGGAGAAAGGGGACTTGTTGATCTAAACACTAATTATGGTTAAATATTTATTTTTTAAAATATTTTTGTAAATACCCGTGGATATCCGTGGATACCCGCGGATATGAAAAAAATAGACAGGTACCCGCATAACGGATACCCGACGGATATGGGTACGGGTACGGGGCGAATATTTATCCAGCGGGTAGGGTACGGGGGAGCTACTACCCGTACCCTACCCGCCCCGTTGACATCCCTACATGCCCTATAGTGCATGTATTTACGGAAATATATTATATATTATAGATACTTTAGTTAATAGATGAAATAGCAAAATTTAAAAGGACTTAAAAGGAATTAATTTAAAAATACATTATTTTTATATTTGAGAATGTTCTGACTTGATTCAGTATCGTCAGTTTTTGAGGTATTGTCCATTATAGAGTGTGAAGTTCCGTCACAGTTTCGTACTTAAAAGGCGTCTCAGAGAGTAAAGGAGGAAAAAATATCTACACTGCGTCTCAGTTTGATTTCTAAACGATATAAGACTTATTGAGTATACTGGTTTAATATAAAATTTATATAAGTGCTTGTTTAGTTCCTGAGTTTGAACTTTGATTCATGTTTTGAATGTGAAAATTAAAGTAAGTAGTTATAAAGTTAAGAATTGAGTGTGTTTATATGCATGTGACAATATTGAATGATGATAAAGCTATATGTCTCAAAATAAGTTTAGAGAAAATAAATGTTAAGACATGAAAATTCTTAAATAATAACCCATCTTTGGTGATCAAGAATTATTAGTCATTATAGTGACCAAATTTAAATATTAATTTTACAAAACTAAAAATTATTGATTAATAAAATATTCATTGTTATGAATAAAATATTATAATTGATCACTAAATTGGTTTTTAAAATTAACTATCAAAAATTTACTACCAATTAAATTAGTTTCTAAATTGGTCTCTAAAAATTAGATAACAAAGTTTTATCTATCAAAGGAATTAGTTATTAAATTAGTCTGCAATTAATTATTGATCAATTTAGTAACTAATTATAATTTTTTATTCATAATATTAACTATTATAGTAATTAGTAACCTTAGTTTTGTAAATTATATCTAAATTAGTCATTATATTAACTAATTATTTTTATTTTTTAAAATTGATTTATAATTGGGAATTAATTTTTTGTAGTGGTTCCATAATAACAAATAAAATCTTAATATAAATGTTTATTCTAAAAAGCTATTTATCCTTTATGTTTAATAATATTTAAAAAATTGTTTAGTGGTAGAGAATAAATGTTAGAACAAAATGTAAAGAAAAAAAAAATACTTAATTGAATATACGTCTATTATATTTGCTTTTCTCCATCACTCCCTTTCACATTATGGACAGATGAAAAGAATAGTCCATCTAACTATATGTATATAGTGTCATATAATTTATAATATGGGTTTTCAATATAATGCGAAAACGACGTTATATATGACTTTTCTTTATCAAACATTTTAAATGTGGAGTTACTAACAAAGTTTGATGTGTTGTTTTTTTTTAGAAAAAAGTTTAATTGAATTCAGCTAACAATGAGGTGAATATAAAGTCTTCCAACAAGCATTTATATTAAAATATAAAGTAACATGATATAAATAGCATATTTTGTCTCACTCTCTCTACTTAGAAAAATTATCAAGTACTACTACACCATAATTTTGTTTATGGCTTTTATATAAGTGTGTTTTTGAGTTTTTAAATTTAAATTTAAATAATAAAAATATGTAATCATATGTGACATAAAAATTGATCCAAATGAAGGATAAGTAGTGGCTAGATCACTTGACAATTTCTCTCCTCTTCAGTTATATAATTTCCAAAAACATTACTCTTTGGAAACATTATTAAGAAACTTTTTTTATGCCTTTCTTAAACTATTTATCTTTCAATCTATTATAGTTAACTATTTTAATTGAGTTTAAAATATTTAAAAAAGTTATAGTATTTTACAAATATTTTTGGTTTGTAGTTTAATTTTTTTTATTAGAAATATAAACTATAATTTATATATTAAAAATATTTATAAATTTTAAAATTTGATCTGATAGTCAGCCAAACTCAAGACTTCCACAAATAAAATCCTTACTTTAGGCATTTAAGGAAAGATGCCTCAAATTTGTTTAGTACTAATTATTTTAGGTTTTCCAAAAAAACAAAAAGCTTCGATCTTTTTTAGATTAAAATATACAATTATTTCCTTTTATCAATTCAGTCCTATTTTTTCTTTTGTTCAATAAGGTTTGTTTAATTTAGTATTTTTGTAAAGTCGTTTAAATTATTAACAAACAGGGAACATACTACTAGAGATGTCAACAAGACGGGTAAGATACGGGTAGTAGCTCCTTCGTACCCTATCCGTCGGGTATCCATTATGCGGGTACCCGCATAATTTGTTAATATTCGTTGATATCCACCGATACCCGCGAGTATTTACAAAAAAATAAAAATAAATATTTAACAACATATTTTATTCGTAAATTCAAATAAACTACAATACACAACATTCATAAATTTTAAACAAAGTTCAAATAACCCATTTAAATAGTGTTGAATGAGAGTTTACAAAGAAATGAATTTTTTTTCAAACTAATTGATAACTCATCTTGGTCTTTGGTTTAACTTGGCCTGTCGTCCAATCTCGATCTTCAATCCAAGCCGGCCCGAGAAGGCTTGAATCAATATTTGATTCAAGCTCAAAATATTATTTATAAAAATTATTTAAAATATTGTAGTAGGCCAAACCTACCTTGGCCCTGGCCTAACCCACTTGATAGGGGGTTTTGGGGGCTGAGACTTTTTTTTGGCCCCTTGTTTAGGGGTCTCCTCAACGCAAAGGAGCTCATCAACGTGAGAAGACGAAGGAGCTTAAACCATAATCTAAATAATAGTTTTGTAGAAAAATTACAGTTTATTGTCAAGATATATGTAAAAATACTTTTGAAACTTGTAAGTAAAAAAGTACTCAAGAACAAAACTAAGCAAAAGAACACATTTCTAATTCTAATACAACCAAAACAGAATAAAAACAACAATAATATGAATAAAAAGGAAAACATACCAAAAAAAAAAATGAGGATGAAAAAAATTGATATATAAAGACAATATGAAATTCAAATAATGTAATTCACCAAAATCATAAAAAGGATGACGCTCAGAAGAGAAGGGAGTAAAGAAAGATAAGAGAAGTCACATACAGACAAAAAGATCAATAGAATCCATACTGATTATAAAAGAATAAAAATAATTAATCATTCTTTTTTTCATAAACAAAATTATTATTATTATTTTTAATATCAATAAAAATTAATACAATAATAATTTAATTAAATTTTATTCTCAAACATAAATTTATAATTAATTTAATAAAATTATATTAATAATAAAATATTTTTTTAAGTTTTTTTAAACATAATTTTCTATTTAATTTAATAAAATATACAAGTACAAAAAAATAAAAATATTTTTTTTCTTAAATATAATTTTATAATTAACTTAATAAAAAAATATTAATAATAAAAAAAAATTAAGACCTACTTTATGGTTGAGCCGGACCACTGGTATATGAAAATTAAATAAGACACTGTATTTTACCTATGAAATAAGTTATGAATTGAGAGGGGTGACAATAGACCGAAACAAGTGTACGTACTTATCCGCTTTCAATTAAAAAAAGAACTGCTTTGTTATTTATTATTACGTACCTAATAAAATCTATCCCTTTGACATTTTTCAAGGAAAATATTTTATATATTTTAAAATAAATTATCCAAAATAACACTGTAAAAAAATAAACGCTAATGTATTATACTTCAAAAATATAAGTCTAAAAAGTGTAAATAGCAGTAATTTCTTCAAAATCTAAATAAAAAAATACATAATTTAATAAAATCACACTCCGCATAAATATAACTTGTTAATAGATTTAAATTTAATATAAGTTTATTGTTAACCATTATGGATTCTTCAGAGGTTGAATATTAATCACCTCATAGTAAGTTTATCCGTATCTATGTACCAGTTGAAAGTATTTAAAAAAACAAACCTAATGATATAAATATATTAAAATGCTTGCACTTAAACCAGATTAATGAAGTTACTGGTTTAAAAGAAATATATAATAATAAGGTGTGTTAGTTACATCATTTATTTATTTTTCTAAGAACCAGGCTTTAGAACATGTTTCCATAGACATAAAGCAACAAGAATTATTTTATGCATATTTATTACTATCAATATTTTGTGAATTATTTTTTAAAAATAAAAAATGTTAAATAATTAATAAATTAAATTAAATTAATTTAAATTTAAATTTAAATATTAAAAAATTATTTTAATACATTGTTATTTTAAATATCAAGTTTCTATATATTAAATTTTATAATAAAAATATATTTAAGCCTAAAAATTTATTAGTCAATTTTTCGGTTGCTTTGTTTTGAGAGTTTCTATTATACAAATTATCTTGTATCTTCTATATTCTGTCTACTTTTTCTTATTTTATTCTTAATTACTAATTTATTTGTTAGGGGCAATTGTATAAAATTGTCACAAGTTTCAATTTTACAATTTGTTTATCTATTTATTCAACCGATTTTTATTTTTTAAATTTAGATTAATTTTTTTACTACAAATAATTTATATTTTATTTGTAATATTTTGTGGTTTGTTGTACTTTTAAATTAAAATTAAAATTTTTACTAAAAATTATTTATATTTTATTTAATAATATTTCCGTAACTCACATTTTTTTTCACCTTTATAATTTAGTTACTTTTACTAAAAATTTGAAATTTTTAACCTACTTTCTCTATTTTAAGTGGTCATAATTTTGTAACTTTAAAAATTAATTTTTTTTAATAATTTCATTAATTATTTATTATTTTTAAACATTTTTATGATCTAATTTTATAATTTATTAATCAAATTAACAGAATTTAAGAAATTATAACAAGATAATGCATACCTGCATTATAGTGCATAATGCATGTATTTATGCTAATATATTATATATTATAAATAACTTAGATTGAGAGAAAAAAGAGTAAAATTTAAAAGGACTTATAAAAGAATTAATTTAAAAATACATTATTTTTATATTTGATACATAAACTACTTTAATATAAAATTTATGGTTAAATATGTTTTTTGTTTTTTAACTTTAAAATGAAAATTAAAAGTAATCTCTTTTCAAAAATTTGAACTAATTTAGTCCCTCAACTTTATAAATGTGTATATTTAGTTCTTTTAACCACAATTTTTCAAGTTTAGTTGACGTTCAAACACGTTTATGATAATATTTGAATTGTTTACATCGTTTAACTCATTCTCGTTTTAATGTTAACTAAGGAACATGTTTAAAACGTCAAATAAATTTAATAAAACTTGGTTAAAAGAACTAAACTCTCAGTTTTTAAAGATGAGAGACTAAATTAGTTTAAAGTTATGAATATAGACTAATTTCAATTTTTATTAAAAGTTAAAAGAAAAAATATTTAATCCTAAAATTTATATAAGTGCGTGTTTAGTTTTTGAGTTTTTAATTGTTCTGAATTTGAAAAATAAGTAGTTATAAAGTTAAGAATTGTGTGTGATATGATAATATTTAATGATGATAAAGTTGTATGTGGCTATGCGTTTATAATAAATTTTTAGTTTTATAAATTAGTATTTAATAACATTTTTATTTTTAAAATTAATTTATAATTTGGAATTAATTTTCTTGTAGTGGTTCTATTATAAGAAATAATTTCTTAATTTATATAAAAATGGTGATTCTGAAAAGCTATTTATCCTTTATGTTTAAGAATATTTAAGAATTTGTTTGGTCGTAGAGAATAAATGTTAGAATAAAATTTAAAGGAAAAAAAAACTTAATTGAATATATGTATATTATATCTTCTTTTCTCCATCACTGCCTTTGATATTGTGGACAGATGAAATGAAAGGAATAATCCATCTAACTATATGTATACAAGGTCATATAATTTATAATAAGGTCATATAATTTATAATAGGGTTAAGTATGTTTTTAGTTCCTGAACTTTGGTCAAAAATTAGAATTCGTTTCTGGTCGAAATTTTGATCAATTTTGATTCTTAAACTTTAAAAATGAATGAATATAGTTCTTTTAACCCAATTATGTTGATTTTTTTCAACATGTCGATGTGTTTCATGTTAATATTAGAGTTGTTTACGCCGTTTGACACATTATCGGCTCAATATTTATTGAGAAACGTTCGAAACTTAAAAAAAAATTAACAAAAATTGGGTTAAAAGGACTATATTCATTCATTTTTAAAGTTTAGACACCAAAATTTATCGAAATTTCGACCAAGAACGAATTTTAATTTTGAGTCAAAGTTCAGGAACTAAAAACATACTTAACTCTTTATAATACGGTGTATTCAATATAACGGGAAAACGTACGATGCTATGTATGACTTTTCTTTACCAAACTCTTTGAATGTGTAGTTACTAATAAAGTTTGATGTGTTGTTTTTTTAAAAAAAGTTTAATTGAATTCAGCTAACAATGAGGTGAATATAAAGTTTTCCAACAAACATTTATATTAAAATATAAAGTAACATGATATAAATTGCATATTTTGTCTCACTCTCTCTACTTAGAAAAATTATCAAGTACTACTACATCATAACTTTGTTTATGGCTTTTATATAAGTGATGTTTTTGAGTTTTTAAATTTAAAATTAAATAATAAAAATATGTAATCATATCTGACATAAAAATTGATTGAAATGAAGGACAAGTAGTGGCCAGATCACTTAATTTCTCTTCTCTTCAGTTATACAATTTTCAAAAACATTACTCTTTGGAAACATTTTTGAGAGACTTTTTTTTTATGAATTTTTTAACCGATATATCTATCAATCTATTATTGTTAACTATTTTAATTAAGTTTAAAACTTTTGAAAAAATTACAATAGTTACAAATATGTTTGGTTTGTAGAATAGTTTTTTTATTAGGAATCCAAACTATAATTTATATATTAAAAGATTTATAAAATTTGAAATTTGATCTAACAGTCAGGCCATAAAATCTTTGGATTAAAAAGGTCTAAATTTTTGTTAGTACTAATTACTTTAGATTTAAAAAAAAAAGTGCCTAAATTTTGTTAGCTTAAAATACATAATTAGTTCCTTTTATCAATTTAGTCTTTTTTTAATAAGGTCATAATTTTCGTTAACTTTGTTCAATTTAGTCATTTTTTCTAAAATCGTTTAAATATGTCATGTGAACATTGTGTGTCACGTGTCAATTCGTGAGTTTTTTAAATTTTAAATTTTTATTAATTAAAATAAATATTCACGTGTTAAGCCAGAATCGTACCATGTGACAATAATAGTACCATGTGTTAAGAGTGTTAAGTTAAGTGTCACATGTCAGGTTTAGTACCACGTGTCAGTGTCTTATATTCAATTTGATTCATATATTCATTATTTTTTTTTTCAATTGAGTTTCAAAGTGTTTTTAAATTAAGTAATTTTGTCTATTTCTAAATTAAGACTAAATTTAATTTTTATATAAATGTTATATCGATTTTTAGGTTAGACTATTAATTGATTTTTAACATAAAAACCACATTAAGTATTAAATAATTTAATTTATTTTTAACCTAGAAATCACATAAAGTATTAAATAGTTTATGTGATTTTTAACCTGTTAAAATTTTAAACTAATGATGGTAGTCCCCACTTTTAAAACTTTCACTCTAATTTTAAACCAACTCTAACCCTAAATTAGGAATATTTTAATAAAAAACTATTTATATAAAAATAAATGTGGTTACAATTTGCCAAGGGACAAATTTGTTCAATTTAAAAAAAATAGAATTAAATTGAACAAAAATAACAAATATAAGAACTAAATTGAATATAAAACACTGATATTAATACTAACATGTGGCATTGACACATGTCACTAACCTTGACAGATGACACTGTTATTGACATATGAACATTTTTTTAATTAAAAAAATTTAAAAATTTAAAAAATTTATAAAGATTAAAATATTAAAAAAAATCATGAGATTTTATAATGAAGTTCTTACAATGAGATAAAAGATAAAAATTATTTATGAATGTATTTGGATTTATGCACCCAAAAATAATATGTTATTTAATATTACTTAATATAATAATAAATAAATAAATAATTTATGATCTTTCAACTTGTTGTTCTTTGATATTATTTGATACAATATAATAAAATAATTTCTATTTTTTTCTCAATATTTGAATACTATCCCTTAAGTTGGTTCCACAATATTTGATGACAACCGTAGTTATAACGAAAACACATGTGGCTGTATTTATTTTTCTAACTAATTATTTCACAATAAAAGTGGTCAAATTTATTTTGTTATGGTTATTATTATTAATTAAAACCCCAATTCTAAATCAAACCCTTCATTTACTTACCTAGAAACAAACTGAAAGCGAGGTGGGATTTTTATAAGATCACATTTGTTTCTACATTATCTTTTAAATGCATTATTTTATTTACTTGACTAGATTAAGTTCTTATAAATATATTAATTTTGTATTATTTAAGAAAAATATTTAATTATTTAGGTTCACTTATTTTGATCAATGTGGGATCTCCAATACACTTCACTTACAAACTAGGAATTCGTCATATATCTCTAGGCGATGTGGGGTCTTTAACACATTCTCCTCACATCAAGCTATGGACATTTGAAAAGTGAGGCTAAATATTAATGGGTGGTTCGATAGTGTGCACGTGTGCATGTGCGTGTGCGTGTGTGTTGCTCATGCGCGTGCGTGTGCGTGTGCATGTGCATGTGCATGTGCGTGTGCGTGTGTGTAGGTCATGAAACAGGAGGGTACCTGCAAAAAGAGGATATGACGATCAAGCCACCAAAAACTCTAAAAAGTCAAATATCATATTAGAATGCTAACGAATTTGGTACCCCCATACCTACATTAGATGCTTCATTAGATGCTAGAGGGGATGTTGGATGAAAGAGTCTTTAACATTAAAGTAAGGATTCATTCCACCAAGAGTTGAGGAATCACATTGGGTTTTAAGTCCTTAGATTCTAGTGATTCAAAGATGAATCTAGATCTACATAAAAAGAGTACTCCCAAGACATTGAATGATTTTCATAGTAAGTAAACAAGATAGTAATGGTTTAGTAGAAAAAGATGAGATGAAATCAAATCATAGCCCATACTCCACTCAAACTATGAAATCAAATCATAGCCCCTACTCCACTCAAACTAATAACTAATATCTATTTTTACATACTTTCTATCCAAATAAAAAAGAAAAACTAAAAAATTAACTATCAATATACTTACTAAATACCCACGGATACAACACTTGTTGATCAAGTTTTTGGCATCGTTCCTGGAGATTTAATTTAAGTATTTGGTAGATCTAACCATTTTTTTTGTGAATATGTACATATTTTGTAAAGATCATATCTGTATAGTTTGAGTTTGCATTTTGTAAAGTGGTAATTTTCATTTTCTGATTTGCTTTCAAAAGATCTCAAACAATAGACAAGTTCAAGAGATACATATTCCACTTTCTTGTTTGGAAATCTGTATTTTGTGCCACTAAAAAGAGACCTCACAGAGGAAACAATAGAGCCATTAATCCTTTGGAAATATGCAGAATAGTTCTGCGTTAATTTTTGCAGATTGAAGGAAAATATTTTCTGCATAAAATTTGCAATTTGGTGTTAATTTGGAATATGGAAACTCTGACCACTCTTCTTGTTTGATGCATAACTTTCTCCACAATAATCCAATTGAGCTGATTCTTTTTCCTATTCTTTCTTGATTCAGCGGTCTTTAATTTGAATGTAAGAACATAATTTTTAGAGGTATGTGGAAGATGCAGTTTATTTTAAAAATTTCCAGATGAACTATAGAGGACACCTTTGACCTTTGTTGCTTCTTTGATACATAACTTTCTCCAAAGTTATCCAATTAAGTTGGTTCTTATTTTTTATATGTTCTTGATTCAATGATCTTTAATTTGAATGTAAGAACATAATTTTTGGAGGTCTTTGGAAGATGCAATTTATTTTCAAAATTTTCAGACGAACTGTAGAGGACAACTTAACCTTTGTTGCTTGTTTGATGCATAACTTCTTCCACATTTATCCAATTGGGTTGATTCTTTTTTTCATTACCTTCCTAATTAAATGGTCTTTAATTTGAATGATATAACATATTTTTTGGAGCTCTGTAAAAGGTGCAGTTTTGAAAAAAACCAAATAGGTTGCAAAAATGTTGATTATGATTTCTGATTTTAAGTGTTTTTCAAAACTTTTAGCTTGTGAAATTAGGTGTTGTGATTTTTAGTCCATTTTTAAGCATTGAAATTAAAGAAAAAGATTAAATGAAGCTGGAAAGAATCATAATAACTGCTGCAATCAACAAAGGAAAGAGCAAATCAACATCAATATTGGTGCAGAGCGGAAAATTGAAGGAAACTTTGAACTTCTACTCTATTTTGAATTATTTTCCAGAAAATTTTATCTTTGAACACTTTAAAAACATAAGCAAGAACAAGGCTAAGAAAGATTAAAACAAAGCTTTTCTTCAATAAGTGAGATGATTGATCAAACTGATAGAGGAGATGATAGAATCATCATTTGAGGTTTTACTGTGAAGACCCTACGCATTAAGGAGATTTTGCCATGTACCTAAGATCCTTAACTTTTTTTTTTATATTTTTCATTTCACCTATAGCAAGTGGAGAAGAAACTAAACATGCATTTATTAACATTGTTCTTCAAATTTATTTTAGGATTAGATCATGAAAAGTTTTGAGCTCACTTGTGGATGTTGATCAACAAAAGGAATTGGACCAAGGGACTTCGAATCCTTGACCCCCTAATTTAAAGGCATAGCTAGCCAATACTAAAGCTGGTCAAACAAGTTAAGGATTTGAACCATAAGCATAATTTGCCACTATGAAGTCGGCCATCAATTCCATCAATTTGTCAATACTAAAGTTGACCATCAACTTGTCAGTACTGAAGTTGGCCAAGCAATCAAAGAACTAAAGCCATAACAGAAGGGGATACTGATGCCTCTAAATTTAAATATGATGAGTTCTTTGACAAGGCGGTTTGGTCTAGGAGCTAAACAAAAGATCTTAATGCAATGGAAGATTGAAACCACAAAAAATTAGAGTTCTTTTAAATTTTTGCACATTTTAATTTTTGTCTTTAATTGTAGTTTTTAATTTCTGTTTTTGTTTCTATTTTGGGCAACTAATCTCTTTTGGAAATGCATAGAAAAATTTTCTTAACTTTTGGTTGGAACAAGAAATGCATACAAATTTTGGATGCAATAGTAAGCAAAACTTTAGGAATCCTAGTGCTTAAATGACATACCAGCAAAAGCTAGTAGGATCATAGTTAAAAAATCAGCATGGATGAGTGCACCTATCTAGTGAGAAGAGCAGTCAAACACTAGACATATAGCTGAGTGAAAACACCTTAAGGAGCTGCCACTAGTTTTGTTTCAATTCTCTAAAAATTTTCAAAGACGTAAAAAAACATGGAAAGGATAAAGGCAAGTTCTTTGTTGAATATTTTTAGCCTAGAGCCAAACAACTAACCCAACATAAATTGAATTGTCCTTTTTAAAACTTAGCTTTGCATACACGCACTATGAGCAAAAAACCACTCCTCCTTTTTGAACCTCCAAATCAATAGACAAATGACCATGCAAAAACTTATAAAGAACCAAAGTTTTAGTTGGTGACACAACATCCAACCAAATCAAATTTCCCCAATCCACACATTCGAGAACAAAAGAGTAAAATTTTTAGCAACTTTTTGAGAAAGCACACCAATATCATCCAAAATTCAATTAGGCACACCCTTATCTTCATGGACCATCAAAGAAGAAAAATCACATATGGAAGGAAAGTTCAATTGAGTACGGGTCCAAGATGAATTAACAATATAGTATACTCTTACTCTGTTAAAATAAAGAATTATAATCAATTTAGATATGCAAATTTTATAACAATTGCGATTTATTCCAAAGATTAATACAATCACCCTTAATTGGAGTCCAAAAAGTATTTTCAATAAAAATATCATGTGTATTTTTAATACCATGCCAAATTGATGGCAAGTTAAAGAACATATATTTCTTATAGTTAGACTTAAGAAATTGAATATGCATGACTTTATCCCAAGCCATTTTCCCCTAAGTAAACTCCCAAGTTAAACATAGTAGGTAGGTTTTATTTTCCAATTGAATATTAGTAACATACAAATCATCATTCACCTTAGAACCACCCAAGATAGATCACCATATAAATTAGTATAAAAAGGGAAAATTGAATCCTCAATCATTTTTTAATTAGAAATAATTTAATCAACATGACACAACTTGAAAATACCCCTTACATTATGCCTTTAGCCAACCATTGTATGAAAAAATGCAGTATTCATATCTTCATCGTTAAATTAATTCATCTTAGCCTTTTCTTTCAATAAATAGCTTGTTAATCCACAACAAAATTTAAAGGATCTTTTATCTTGACCTCATGAGTTAGCAAAGCATCCAAATCATAGGGAGAAACATTCAAAATCTTTTGATGAATATCACAACAAGGGCCTTGATTATCTACCAACTTATGTATGTTTCCAAAAACATTTTTATTTCACTCTTTCAAAAAAAAACTTTAAGATGTTGCAATTTCCTTTGCAAAATCAACATAGGATAACCATAAGTAGAAGCATTTTAAGAGCTATTGAGGATGGAACAAATATCCATATGAGACATCCACATCTTCAGAAACCGAAAAGAAGATGGCTTGAAAACCCTAACCGAATGAGAAAGAGAAAGGAGCAATGGGTGATGATTCGAGTAGTTTCGGCATAAAACATTAACATGAGAAGAATAACAATTCTCAAGGCAAGAAAAATTACAAAAAGCTCTATCAAGTCTTCTAACAATAGGATGCATACCTCCATGAAAGTCCAACCAAGTAAAGTAGGAGCCATAAGATGGAGCCGTAGCAAGCTCATTAGAATTAATCTATTCTGAAAACTCAACACACAAAATTGAACTAGGGACAACACCACCCTTCACATCCTCAACACAAAGAAGAAACATTAAAATCAACAAGGATACACCAAGAATGATGAGGATTAAAAAGAGTATACTACAAATAGAGACAGACAACGTAAGTAGTTGCACCATAAACACCAACAACCTGTAATTTAACACCATTAACTGTAATAGCAAATGAAATAAATTGACTTGTAATATCGAGAATATCAAATGTGAAGTCATTTCTACCTAGGAACCACGATCTAGCAACCTTGGTAGAAAAGTTAGAGACCGTCAACAACTTAAATTTCAAACTACAAAAAAGATAACATGAGAAGAACTAAAATAAGTTATTGGTTCATCTAAGAAAAGAAAATTGATTTGATGCTCAATAATTAAATTCCTTATCATAGTAAGAGTTTTATCATTAGTCAACCCCCTCATACGCTAAAAATACCCTAAAACTCGTGAGTGCATTTTGGAAGCCTCTATTTTGGAGGATTTAACATTAGCTTTTTTGGAGGTTTATCCTTGTTGGATTTCCTTATAGTTTGAACTGGTGCATGATCTTTTTCAGTAGTAGAATCTTCCCCTTCATCCACTATATCAACCTAATTAAAAGCTAATTTAATTCTTTCTTTGGATTCCTCAAACGTAAAAGAATTAGGGATTGTTTGAGAATTACTATGGTGTGTATTAATTTGTTATAAGCCCATAGAATTATTTGCAATGGGAGTGACATCCTTCAGTCAAAGAGTTAGAATCCAAAGCTCACGACCTTTAGTAGTATTAAGATTATACACGAAAAAATACTCATCCTTAACACGAAGAATATCATGATTAACAACCAAAGACAATTATTTTTAGTATATAAACAGTTTATATATTTTTGTCTTTTTTAGTTTAAAGATAAAATATAAATATAAAATGTATATATTCAATACAAGAATCTAATTATATATGATTATAAATAATCATTATAATTTGATTAAAAATATATGGGATACAATTTTTCAAATGAAAAAAATAAACTAATAGAAAATAGATAAAATGAAGATTTTTTTTTTATAAAACTCATGTCACACATTATTATGCATTACAACATCTTAATTAAACTTACATCTTCAACCACATCAATAATTTATGATATATTATAAAAAAAAACATGGAATAAAAACGTTAAAAGATATTTACATTGCTTGTTTATATTTAATTTGGCCTTTACATGTCATTTTTCTAATTTCCTTATTTGTCATTCCAATTTTTACTGTATTAACTGGATTTTTTATTAAAATGTCTTTCATCACTTTTTAATACATATTATATATTAAAAAATAAATTCAAAAATTATAAAACAAGTGTAATTTTATGTGAAAAATGTTGTTAAAACATTTTGGGGTTCAACTTTCTCATGTTTTTGAGTTATACGGTTGGTTTGGTTAGTTTAGAAGGGAGATTGAGATATTATGGGTTCAACTCCTCCACTAACAACATACTAATTACTAACATTTTTCGATAAAAAGAAATAGTTTGTTAAAACGAAAAACTTGTGTTCCTATATACAAATTTGTTTTTATATGTTTTTTAAATCTTTTGAGTCATTCATGTCATACATTGACCTTAAGTACTTTTGAATAGACATGTGTAACAACCCATTTATAGCATTCAAAACACTAATAAAAGGGTAATTACATAAATTTTATCAAAAGGCATATGTATAGAATATAGTTCATATATAACATAATGTAAAGTCCTCCAAAATATAAAGATACCAAATTGTCTTTCAAAAGAAAGGAAAAGAGTGGACTAATACATTGTAGAAAATAAAGAAATATATGAAGAAGAGGATTGTATATTATTGAGTGTGTATAAAATGTTACAAGAGGTGAAGATGTGTGTTATATATACACACAAAACTAACCCTATAAACCACAAGTAAATGGGCCTAAAACATGGGTCTGTGCTAACATCCCCTCAAACTCACAATGCTACGGCTAAATGCATTGAGAGTTTGTCAAATTAAAAATGAAAGTGTAAAACGAAGTGCGGCTTGGTAAATATATTTGCAATCTGTAGAGTCAAAGGAAAAAATGGTAATATATAGTGTTAAGTTGAAGATGATGACAAGTAAAATGAAAATGTGTTCCAATATGCTTGATTCACTCATGAAAAAAAGAGTTGTGAGCAATATGAATAGAACTTTTATTGTCACAATATGATATTTCAAATAGACACTCATATCTACAAGTAAGCAACACAGCCAAATAATCTCACAAGTAGTCAAAGTCATGATGCGTTACTTAACTTCTATGTATGATCGAGATGTAACATCATGTTTTTTACTCTTCCATGATATAAGTGAATAACCAAGAAAAATACACCACTGCTAAATGTCTACTATTATTTAAATTACATATCATTTAGACACTTATCTTGCATTAATTCTATGTAAAAATCATTAGAAATGCCCTAGTTACACATAAATACAAATTGTGGTCATGAGAAATTATAAAAAGTGGAATTTGATACATTTTATGTTGTTTTGCAAGTTAAATGAAGGAAAATATGAAGTTGGTGCTGAGCCCCAAAAGTTACAGCTCAAGCCAGAAAGATTAACTGAGAAAAGTAAAATTTAAGCATGCGGCTGTGCAACGAAATTTGGTGCTTAAGCCACAATTTAAGAAACCTCCATGGCAAGAAAACCTCCATTGTTGATCTCCAAAAGATGGATGCCCAAGCTTGGGAATAAACTCACTTATGGAAGAAACCTCCATAACTAAACTTCAATCTTGGAAGCTAGAACAAGACCTGAAAATCTATATATACAAGGCATGACCCTGAGATTATTATATTGGTTTTGTATACTGGTTTTGTATACTATTCTAGAGAGAGAAACTCTTAGTTAGTTTAATTATTATAATATAGTAATATATAGCTATGGAGGGAAGAAAGCTACTCCAAGTTCATCTTGTATTCATCATCATGAGCAGCTAATTTCTCTCTAGTTGAGATTGAATGTAACTTCTAAAATCTCTATATTGCATAAATTTATCTTAAGAATAAATTTATTGTTACTACATATAAATATTTTCTAGTGCTACTTTATTCTAATAATAAACTTAATTATTATATAACGATATTAAAATTTTTGGTGATATCTTATTATATATATATATATATATATATATATATATTCTTCATCTAGCATGAATTTTTATAAGTGAAAATTATTTAATTAAATTTAAAATATTTATAAAATGTTTTACATAGCAATTATTTATCTTGAACTATATATAAAATTATTTTAATAAATATTACTATTGCCATTTACATATGTCGAGTTATATATATATATATATATATATATATATATATATATATATATTATATATATATATATATATATTATATGAATTACTAATGGGGATTTTGTAGATATATTAAAAGTTCATTCATCATGTTTAAATCAACTAAGATCGACTTCAACTCGAAAAAAGGTAAGATTGATCTTCCATGTACCGAACTCAGGATAAGATTGATTTTTTTCGCACCTATTACTACAAAGTTGATCTCTACAGTTCAAAAAAAGGGTAGAATAACCAAAACCATAAATTCGGGCTACATGCCTAATGAATCTAGGCTACGTACTTGATGCCAAGCTACGTGCTTGATAAATCCTAGACTACAAGTCTGATGTCGAACCACGAAGTCTGATGTCAGACCACAAAGTCTGATGTCATACCACGATGTCTGATGCCGGACCACAATTTTTGATGTTGGACCACAAGTCTGATGTTGAACCACGATGTTTGATGTTGGACCACGATGTCTGATGTCGAACCACGATGTTTGATGATGGACCACGATGTTTGATGCAAGACCACGGTGTTTGATGCTGGACCATGATGTCTGATACCAGACCACGATGTCTAATGTCAAACCACGATGTCTGATGTCGGACTACGATGTCTGGTGTCGGACCATGATATTTGATGTCGGGCCACGATGTCTGATGCTGGACCACAAAGTCTTATGCTGGACCACAATTTCATATGTCGGACCACAATGTCTGATGTCGGACCACGATCTTTGATGTTGAACCACTATGTTTAATGTCAGGCCACGATGTTTGATGACAGACCACGAGGCTGATGCTAGACCACGAGGCTGATGTTGGACCATGATGTTTGATGTCAGACCACGAAGTTTGATGCCGAACCACGAGCCTAAGGATAAGCCACGTACTAGGAATTAGTTATGTATTTCATACCAAGTTATGATGTATAGCAGCCACATTTGATTTTAAGTGCACTCTGATACTAAGAGATTGTCTTTTAGTCGACCTGCTCAGTACATTTGATTTTAAATATACTCTAACAACTCGTCTTTTTGTCGACATGCTCAGTACAATTGATCTCAAATGTAATACTAAGAGCTCGTCTTTTTGCTGACCTACTTAGTAAAATTGATGTTAAACAATCTATACCTTTTTTGCCGACCTACTTAGTATAATTGATTTTAAATGTTGTCTAATACAGAGAGCTCGTCTTTTTACCGATCTGCTTAGTACAGTTGATGTTAAACTGTTTATATTGAGAGCTCGTCTCTTTGCCGACATGCTTAGCACAATTGATTTTATATGTAGTTTGATATTGATAGCTCGTCTTTTTGCCAACTTGCTTAGTACAATTGATGTTAAACAATTTGATACTGAGAGCTCGTCTTTTTGTCCACTTGCTCAGTACAATTGATTTTAAATGTAGTCTGATACTAAGAGCTCGTCTTTTCGTTGACCTGCTCAGTACAATGGATGTTAAATGTTATTTATAAATGATTTGAGTGTTATTGTTGAGAGCTTGTCAAACCAACCGACCTACTTAGTTTACTTGATTGTAGTTGCTTGATGTTGAGAGCTCATCAACTATTTGACTTACTTAGCTTAATTAATTTTAGAAGTTGAGTAATGTCGAGAGCTCACAAAACAAGAGCTCATTAAATAGGTGACCTATTCAGGGTTAGGTGAAAAGTAATGATGAAGTATGGGAAACTACAAACGACGGTTACTGAAAAAGCAACTTTCTCACTCCTATTGTATAGTGATAGAAGCTCAAAAGTTGGAGAGTTATGTGCCCTCCCGGATGGAGAAGATCTCCAATAAACCAAGGTATTTAATAGGCCAAGGAATCAAGCGATAATTCAAGTCAGAAAACATGTCTCCACGAAGTCGAGGTCATTGCAAGAATCCAAGTGAAGGTTCAATCATAGAAGGATGTCTCCACACAGTCGAGGCCATACCAAGATGCCACATGATGGTTCAAGTTATGGAAATATGTCTCTAGAAAGCTGAGGTCATAGTAAGATGCCATTTGATAGTTCCAGCTATGGAAAGAGGTCTCTAGAAAGACGAGGTCATAGCAAGATCCCACGTGATAGTTCAAGTTATGGAAAGATGTCTCCAAAAAGTCGAGGTCATAACAAGATGCCACATGACGGTTCAAGTTATGGAAAGATGTCTCCAGAAAGCCGAGGACATAGCAAGATGCCACATGATGGTTCAAGTTATTGAAAGATGTCTATGGCTTATCTTTGTTAGGAGTTTAAGCTTCTATTTTGCTTTGTTTAGATGGAGGAGGGATTGAATAGGTTTAGAAATTTAGGAATATTCAGTTTTGCTTGGTTCTTATACTTATTGTCATTGTTTGGTGCAAATTTATGTAAATCATCCTGTAGCTTTCTCTATCTTAGACCTTTTAGATTTTGCTTGTCTATAGTTCCAATTTTAACTTTTTTGAACAATGTAGAACCGTCAAAATGGGTTATAACCCGCGAGCTAAACTGGCTCATCACGGGTTCGGGCCGGGTTGGGTTGAAAAAAGTTTACAAATTTTAGTACAGGTTAAAAATGAACCCAACCCACTAAGAACCCGGATCATTCGGGTTGAACCCGTGATGAGCCGAGTTGGCTCACTAACCCGCCAATAAATTTTAAATATTAAATTAATATATATATATATATATATAATATTTATATATAATTTAATTATTTAATACTTAATCTTTTAATATTATTAGTTAACATTCTCTTTTTCTTGTAGATGGGGATAAAGAAGAAGCCTCAAAAGATGAAAATGTTGTGGATTTATCCATTCAAGACTCTAATACTATAGTTTGATAAGTGACAAGAATAATTTGATGTTAGATAGTAATTAATATATTTATGATTTTGGTTTGTATTTGGAGTTCAATATAATTTGGGATTTATTTGGATTGTATTGAAGTTTATTTAGATTTTAATCGGAATTATAATTTAGTTTTCTTGGGATTGAAGAAAAAAATTGTGTGTTTTTTTTTTAATTAAGTGAGTCAGCGAGCTAACCCATTTAACCCGCCAACCCGTGTTGGGTCGGGTTGGGTTCTAATTTTTTTAGCTCACTAATAAGTGAGTCAGGTTGGGTTGACCCACTAAGTGGCCAACCCATAGTGGGTCGAGCCGGGTTGGGTCGGGTGACCCGTTTTGACAGCTCTAGAACAATGTTCCTTAGAAAAATATTTATTTGTACTAATTTTTGATATCCTTTATTCCACATTGTTTTCAAATATATCTCTTCAGGTTTGACCAGCCTACGAAAGTAAGAATTATAGCCTTCATTTTGGGTTCCACGCTAAAATTCTCTGACTATGGAAAGGTTTGATGTCTTCACTCTATTCTATTTTGCTATTTATCCTTATCTTATGGAAAATGGTACAGTGACTACCCAATTTGACTACCCAATTTTACTACCTTACGTGGAATATAATATTTCATTTTTTTTAATTGAAACAAATGGAGTGACATGTGAGTGATGGAAATATGAAATTAAGTTACCCTTTCACGTGTTGCCGTCAATTAATAGTCCTCCCGTGAAATTGAAAAAAGAGGGAAAAAGTGAAACTGCAGAAACTTCGCAGGCAGTGTTTCGACTTCCATACCAACAATTTTCTTCTCCATCGCTCCATTGCGCCTCTGAACTGCTACACCCCTTCGAAGTCCATCGCGCAGGCACGAAGTCCACTATTTGTTTCGAAAATCCACCAGCACGACGAAGTCCACCGTCCTTGCGAAGACCACCGTGCCTGCGAAGTCCCTCGTCCCTGCGAGGTCCCCCGTCCGTGCGCAGTCTAAGGAACATTGTCAAGGCAAATAAAATAACAACACATAAATAAGTAATTTCTTCACTTGTACAAGTGGTTGAATTTGATACACTTTTCTCATTTTTCTGTTTAATAGGTTTTCAAATATGACATTAGCCCTCCAACTGAAGAAGAAGTAAAGGCTTCTTTGCCTGTAGTGCGACTTAACTATGTTCCAAAAAAAACTGTCGATCAAAATATGGAGACAAATGTGCAATTTGATTTAAACGTAAATCAAAACATAAATATGGATCATGATGTGGGGGCAAATGTCGACACCAACAACCCACCACCTATGTCGGTCAATGTGGACAAAATACTACAGAAGATGGTTCTTCCCTCAACTCAAAGTCCTTCTTATGAACTTGGGGAGACCTCTAAGGATGAATCATCTGCCTTGGATAATATTTCACTTAGTTAGCTCAAAACTATTTGATGTCTTTTATTTCCATGCTATTTAAATTTTGATTACGCATTGAATGTTGTTGTTTGTACTTTGAACTATCAAACAATATTTGGTTAAAGAAATGTAGTAATTGTCTGTTATTGTTGTTATTATGCAGACCTCTTTATTCACCTAAGCAACATTCATTGATCAAATCAAATTGCATATGATATTTCTGCACACTCGGACTGAATAATCTGTTGATCCCTGATGTATTATCTGGTGACCTGCCCATAACATTTTGCACAAAAAAATGAATTGGGGTCTGTTGTATGGGCAGCAAAATTTTTCCTCACTTACAGTGACAAGAATGAGCCTCAAAACATGTGTGTAGACTATGTTGAACCTAATAAATATTGGTGCGACAAAATTGGTCCACATAATTAACCACACATAAATTAAGTCTGCACGAAATATCTGGTGACCAAACAATTGATAACTGGTGACCTTCCCTGAACTTTTTGCACAACTTATTCACCCTTGCTATGTTGCAAGGATGTCCACAACTAAAACCTTAAGGATGTCAGGGAATACCTCAATCACAATTAGAGTACGTATATACACTCCTAATACAAAAAGCTGGGGAATAATTAGCCCACAAGTGCTTGAGCACACAAAACCTAACATTGACTGAATAATCTGTTGACCCCTGATGTATTATCTGGTGACCTACCCATAACATTTTGCACAAAAAAATGAATTGGGGTTTGTTGTATAGGCAGCAAAATTGTTCCCCACTTACAGTGACAAGAATGAGCCTCAAAGCATGTGTGCAAACTATGTTGAACCTAATAAATATTGGTGCCACAAAATTGGTCAACATAATTCACCACACATAAATTAGGTTTGCACGAAATAACTGGTGACCACACAATTGATAACTGGTGACCTTCCCTGAACGTTTTGCACAACTTATTCTCCCCTACTATGTTGAAAGGATGTCCACAACTAAAAACTTAAGGATGTTAGGGAATACCTCAATCACAATTAGAGTAGGTATATACATTCCTAATACAAAAAACTTAGGAATAATTAGCCCACAAGGGCTTGAGCACACACAACCTAACATTGACTGAATAATCTGTTGACCCTTGATGTATTATCTGGTGACTTGCCCATAACATTTTGCACAAAAAAATGAATTGGGGTCTGTTGTATAAGCAGCAAAATTGTTCCCCACTTACAGTGACAAGAATGAGCCTCAAAGCATGTGTGCAAACTATGTTGAACCTAATCAATATTGGTGCCACAAAATTGGTCAACATAATTCACCACACATAAATTAGGTTTGCACGAAATAACTGGTGACCACACAATTGATAACTGGTGACCTTCCCTGAACGTTTTGCACAACTTATTCTCCCCTACTATGTTGAAAGGATGTCCACAACTAAAACCTTAAGGATGTTAGGGAATACCTCAATCACAATTAGAGTAGGTATATACACTCATAATACAAAAAGCTTAGGAATAATTAGCCCACAAGGGCTTGAGCACACACAACCTAACATTGACTGAATAATCTGTTGACCCTTGATGTATTATCTGGTGACCTGCCCATAACATTTTGCACAAAAAAATGAATTGGGGTCTGTTGTATAAGCAGCAAAATTGTTCCCCATTTATAGTGACAAGAATGAGGCTCAAAGCATGTGTGCAGACCATGTTGAACTCTAATAAATATTGGTGCCAAGAAATTGGTCAACATAATTCACCACACATAAATTAGGTCTGCACGAAATATCTGGTGACCACACAATTGATAACTGGTGACCTTCCCTGAACGTTTTGCACAACTTATTCTCCCTTGTTATGTTGAAAGGATGTCCACAACTAAAACCTTAAGGATGTCAGGGAATACCTCAATCACAATTAGAGTAGGTATATACACTCCTAATACAAAAAGCTTAGGAATAATTAGCCCACAAGTGCTTGAGCACACATAACCTAACATTGACTGAATAATCTTTTGACCCCTGATGTATTATCTGGTGACCTGCCCATAACATTTTGCACAAAAAAATGAATTGGGGTCTGTTGTATAAGCAGCAAAATTGTTCCCCACTTATAGTGAAGAGAATGACCCTCAAAGCATGTGTGCAGGCTATGTTGAACCTAATAAATATTGGTGCCACAAAATTGGTCCACATAATTCACCACACATAAATTAAGTCTGCACGAAATATCTGGTGACCACACAATTGATAACTGGTGACCTTCCCTGAACTTTTTGCACAACTTATTCACCCTTGCTATGTTGCAAGGATGTCCACAACTAAAACCTTAAGGTTGTCAGGGAATACCTTAATCACAATTACAATAGATATATACACTCCTAATACATAAAGGTCAGGAATAATTAGCCCACAAGTGCTTGAGCACACACAATCTAACATTGACTGAATAATCTGTTGACCCGTGATGTATTAGCTGGTGACCTGCCCATAACATTTTGCACAAAAAAATGAATTGGGGTCTGCTGTTTGGGTTCCATTGCAAAAAATTATAAAATACAATATGTTGTATTCACTTCAATATTATTTTACAAACCAAAATATGTATCCTAAACAAAACAGTTGAATATCAATAACAAGTCTTCACTAACAATTTCAACAAAGTTGTATGAAATACAATTGTTTCACAACTACCATATGTAAATGTGAATTTAACATAATACTAGATGAACTCTTAATAACACAAAACAACATTCATCTAAATCAACTATTGACTGCATTTCCTCTTGCTATATGTTGCAAAAGGAGTTCTTAATGAAATACTCTTGAAACGCTTCCTTGGATCATCCATGCGTCTTACATACATATTGCTTTGTTGTATTTCCTTGCTATCCTGATGTAGACCATCTTTTTCTTTCCCAAGTTGATCCGTCGATGTCTCAACAAAATTACCTTCATCAATATCCCCAGATTTATGTTGAGCAATCTCACTGAATTTTTCTTCACCTATGTCAGCAACACTAGATTCATCCCATTGATAATAATTATCTTCAACCTCATCATGGCCTTGCTTCTTCCTGTCAATCATATTTGCTTTCAACTCATAAAGTTCTTTTTGAATTTCACCCAACATTTGTTCTTGACGTTAAATAACTTCCATTAGCTCATCTTTTCTACCACCCTTACTTCCACGTCCAAATTCCTCAAAACCTTCTTTCACAAAGGTATTGTTGAGCTCATCTGCAGAGGAAACAACATCTGAAATAACCTGCAAGAAATTCAAAAAAACTCTCAACAAGTACTAATCCCATAACTTGGAAGTTTTTTGAACCTGGTTTGTCTCTCATCAACATTTTAGCTTCACAAGTGCTTCCAACCAAATACTCATACACCATACCACCCCAATTATATTTCCCAATACTACAAACGTCATCAACAATGTTAAACAAAATAGAAAAGACTCTGCCACTACGATTGGCCAACAAAAACTCAGAAATTCCTAACTAAAGATAAAGCTTACAAAAATCATTAACTTCTAGATGTTTACTATGTTTTAATAGGTAGTCATATACCATTTCAACATCAACAACTTTTTTAGGTCCAAATAACGTCTTGCAATGACTATCTAAGCCTTCTCGGGTTAAATCAATGTTCTGACCAACTACCCTCAAACCAAGACCAACACATACGTCTAATAAGCTAAAAGCAACAACTTTTGTACCCATGTCAAACCCCCCCAGCCTTTCAACCCACCGACTAATTAACAGACTCAACAGATTCCTAGATATCTTCACAGACTCTTTCAACTCAACCAACCATGCAAATGGTGTTGCCTCAATAAATGACTTTTGATCGTTTGTTAACTTCTTATTCAAACTACCAATAAATTTGGTTTGGCATGAATGCCTAAAACAAATCTGGATCAACAAAAAAAAAATAGTTATAGCAATTTTAATCAAACACACATTCAAAACAAAATGAATTAAAAACATATCATACCTTTCGGTCAACACTAAAATCGCTTCCTTCACTAACTTCACTCATAATTCTCACCTGAAAACATAATTGAGGTCACCACAAATTCATAACAAATCATCCATTCAATATTACAATTAAATAACACACTACCAATCAAAACCTAGATTCAACACAATGATTATCATGCAAATCTTAAAAAAGTAAGTAAACAGTGATATTAGAGAGACGTTTTTGATAAAATCCACCATTATTGGACATACATTTTTCAATGCCACACTAAAACGATACAACCACGACGTCAATGGTTTGGGGGAAACAAAAAAAATCATACCTTGAACCAAATGGAAGAATACCCTGCAAATGGAGAACACTGTGGTGTTAAAAACCCCCCTTTCACTAGAAAACCCTAAACACTTACCATACACACAACAGCACAAAGAAGTTACCTTTCCGTGTTTCGGGGCGGTGGATTTTCGAAGGAGACCACCAAAACGGTGGACTGCGCACGGACGGGGGACCTCGCAGGGACGGGGGACTTCGCAGGCACGGTGGTCTTCGCAAGGACGGTGGACTTCGTCGTGCTGGTGGATTTTCGAAACGAACGGTGGACTCCGTGCCTGTGCGGTGGACTTCGAAGGGGTGTGGCAGTGCAGAGGTGCAGTGGAGCGGTGGAGAAGAAAATTGTTGGTATGGAAGCCGAAACACTGCCTGCGAAGTTTCTGCAGTTTCACTTTTTCCCTCTTTTTTCAATTTCACGGGATGGCTGTTAATTGACGGCAACACGTGAAAGGGTAACTTAATTTCATATTTCCATCACTCACGTGCCACTCCATTTGTTTCAATTAAAAAAAATGAAATATTATATTCCACGTAAGGTAGTAACTTGGGTAGTCGAATTGGGTAGTCACTGTACCATTTTCCTTATCTTATAGCTATAGATATTAGATATTGTGATACATATGAAGGTTTCATATGTTCATTTCAGATTAATAATGTTACATGTGGGTTTTTATGCAATCGTTCATGAATTGCTCCTAATGAATCTCTTCACTAGGATATATGCATATTTGTATTAGGATATATACTATCTGCTATGTTTTTGTATTATGTTTCTACAATTTTTATTTTTTTACAACTTTATTGTCAATTGGTTCCTTTTAGGTCACTCCCAAATTAATAATCTCTTCATCTAAGTTAAATGTGGCAATGCTTAATCAATTAGTTAATATGTAGGTGAGTTATCATCAATTGGTTTATTCTTAAAAGTTGAAGTAAACATGTCGCAAGGTCACAGAGTTATCATATTTATTGTCAGATCAATTTAAGTTGTTGGAATATTAAAATTAAAGGACTAATAGATGATATTTTTTTTCTTTTAATGTATATTAAAGCAATTCACCAATACACTGATTTGCGTCTAGATTTGTATAAAAGCAACGTGGATGTCAGATTTGTATTAAACGAATTTGTGTTCCTTCTGCCACTTTTAGGATGAGATAAGATTGAAGGAGGCTCTTAGTTTTGCAAATGAATGTAGTGTTGTCATAGTGATAAAGAACACTTGTCTACATGGATCCATATATTTTATTTGCTTAATCTTCTAGGTAACTAGCTTTGTGTTTTCTTCTCTTGCAATATAGTTTCCAATCGGTGGAGTCAGTGGCGAATCTTGACTACAAAATTTGGAGGGGTCAAAACAATATAATTATTTGATTATTAGATTGGATCATTAGTATAATGCTTCAAAAAATAACTCATCTAATTGAACAATTTGATCATTAGTACAATACTTCAAAATATGTGAAGAAGTAAAATCTATCTTGTTTTCATCTTCACCAACAACTTCTCTTCTATCACTTTTAAATAATGAATCTATGATTTTATTCTTCATCAATATACTTTTTAAGAAATTAATATTAAAAAATAATTTATCATAATCTAATGAGAAATTGAGAGTCGTAATTATTAAAAGAAAAATATATTATAATCAAGTCACAAAATTGGTTTGAAAAAACATATTACATTATCTTTTCTTCTATATTCATAAAAAATGAATATACAAAGTTCATGAAATAAAAAATAATGTTAATAGCTATTAAACTAATAGTTCATTATCAAGTGAGACAAGACATTTACCTTTTTTTCTTCAAGGAAGGAAGAGTACAAATGACAAATGAGAGCAAAAGTAACGAGTTTGTGTCTAACTTTTTTTTTTCTTCCAAAACAAAAAGAAAACATATGAGGCTGAAAGATGAGTACAAATTTGTGAAAACCTAAAAGAATAATAAGAAATAAAATAAAAAACATTTTAATAAATATTTTTTTTAATTACTATTTTGGTTTTTGTTTCCAAAAATGCAAGTTGGTCCTCAAGTTGATTTAGTCTCTATTTGGTTCCGGTTTTTTAATAGAAATTTGACATTTTTTTTACAAAAACAAAGACAACAAAATAAGTAAACCTAAATATTTTTACTCTTTATTATATTTAATTTTATACTTTATTATTTATTAACATTAAGTATTATGCTTTATAAAAAAAATAAAAAACACAATTTAAATTTCTATCAATTTTTAAAATGCATTACTTATAATTTAAAAAAAATTTCAAAATTTTAAAAATATATATAATTAAAAAATAAAAAGTATATACATAATTTAAATAAATCAAAAATATTTTGGGGGTGCTACAGGCCCTGCCTTCTCCATATATAATCTGCCTTGAAAGATGAGTACAAGTTTGCGAAAACCTAAAAAGACAATGAGAAGTAAAATAAAAAAAATTAATTAATATTTGTTTTAATTACTATTTTGGTTTTTGTTTCCAAAATTGTAAGTTGGTCCTCAAGTTGATTTAGTCTCTATTTGGTTTCGATTTTTTAATCGAAATTTGACATTTTTTGACAAAAACAAAGACAAAAAAAATAATTAAACCTAAATATTTTTGCTCTTTATTATATTTAATTTTATTTTTTATTATTTATCAACGTTAAGTATTATGCTTTATAAAAAAATTAAAAAGACACAATTTAAATTTCTATCAATTTTTAAAATACATTACTTATAATTTAAAAAGAATTTAAAATTTAAAAAATATATATAATTAAAAAAAATCAAAAGTATATACATAATTAAAAAAAATCAAAAATATTTTTGGGGGGCCGCAACCCCTCCTTGCTCCATATATAATCTACCACTAGGTGGAGTGATACATCTTGAATATAAAATTGATATCTAAAGTCCTCCCTGCATGTGTTCCTACTTTGCAGGAAGTCATGTGAGATCAACATGTAGTTGTAGATGGTTTTACTTATGAAGTTGAGACTATAGGAGGATGGCTCGATGGTGGTAATGACAACTCACCAATGACTAATGGTAAGCTTGCACATCACAATCTTGATCTCAATCGTGCTTTTTGCTCTACAATCCATGACTGGCTTCAAAACCACTAATCAAGTGCATTATTTTTCTCCCATTTTAATTGAATTGTATATCTATTGTTTATAGATATATTTAGGAAAGAAAGTTATCATTTCATTTCATTAGCTTGTATCAAGTTCTTCAATCATACTTTATACCTATCCTCTTGAATAGGTTAGATAACAACATGATTATCCTACAATAGTTGTAAAGTACACATTATAATATATATATATATATATATATATATATATATATATATATATGTGTGTGTGTGTGTGTGTGTGTGTGTGTGTGTGTGTGAACGACTTCTTTGTGTGATTATCTTTATTTTTTTGGTTAGTTTTATATAAGAAAATTTTGATTCATGGGAAAGATTTGTCCAAATTTGATAGCAGCAACATTGTTATAAGATGAGAATCTCAAATAGTCATGATGTGAAAAGTGATTAAAAAAGTTCTAAAGGGAATACTTGAAAGATGAACTTAAATGTATCTGATTTATATGTTATATGATCTATGACGATTTTTAACAGTCAAAATATGATATATTTTGTAGCAATTTTTAACTGTCAAAATATGATAAAATATAATCAAATTAAACTTTATTTTGTAGCAGTTTTTAACTGCTGTTTTTTTTTTCTTTTCTAACAACAATACTAGTGATTAGAATACTTTTGTGACAAACTGTTTTTAACATGTGTAATTTTGACAATTTTTTAATTCGTTAGAAATGTCATTTGTGATAGTTTTTAACCGCTAGAACTTGTAATTTTAACCGTCACAAATGTCTACTTTTTGTAGTGTTAACGAGAGTGGCTGAGCAAATACCAAAATTATAAATTATTTGAAAATAGGTGTCATACGATACAATCAATTGGACAAACAACTAAAGTAAATTATAAATTATTTGAAAGTGGGTGTTATACTATGCAAGTTGTCACACGGAGAAAAAAAAGGAAATAAGAATGTAAAGTCTTTAACATTTTTTATTATTTTTTAGAAGAAAAAGTTATATGTGGAAAAGTGATTTAATTTAAAACACGGGTAAAAATAGAATACAAATTATGAAGGTGCAACAAGTAAATGTAGGGGTGTACAGAGTAAATCAGTCCAAAAACAAATAAATGATCCGAGTAGTCCAAAAGCAAATAAATCATCCAAGTGGTGCAGATAGTAAATGAGTGGTGTTGGGAAATGTTTGTTTATTGTGTTGGAGGTGAGGAAGTAATGGGTCTTGTGGAGGAATGTGTTTGGGAAGATGGAGTGAAGATAACTCTCAGATGTTGTGAGCAGTGAATGAATATGTCCCAAAATTCTTTTTATTCGATAAATAGTATTCCACCAATTAATTAAATCAAAAACTGTCTGGTGGTTGTGGATGGCGTTGGTCATGATGTGCAACGGCAATGAGAGATGTCGAGGTAGATTACGGTAGAGAGAGAGAGAACTGTTTTTCAAATTCACTGTCAAAGCAAAAATCGAAAATATCCCCTTTTTAAAATTTATAAATTTGAATAAAATGAAAAAAACGAATTTTAATTAATAATAATAATAATCTTTTTTTTATTTTTTTATTTTCTAATACATTTTTTAATCTATAAAACAAAAATCCTTTTTCATTTAACATTTTTAACATAAATTAAAGAAATTTTTTTAATCAATTTTTATTATATTTTGAAGACCATTTTATTTTTACCTATTTGAAAACATTACTTTATTTATTGGGACAAAATTGAGTATTGACAATGAGCTAACAGTTGTAACTCATCCCCGTGAGAGGGCAAACCAACTTGCCACATTTTTTATTTTTAAACTTTAAAACTCATTTACATATATCCATAAAATAAATATTAAAATCATATTTAATCATATATATTTTTTATAAGCTTTTAATTAAACAATTAATATTTTTAATGAGATAAATTAGAATAATTATTACATTTACATGTTAAATTACTATATTATAACTAACAATTAGAACTTAATTTGTAAATGTTACCAATTTAAATTACAATATTATTTCATATTTACATCTTTAAAAAAATAATATAGAAAAAAAAATTAAAATATTTTTTACGTTAACTTCTAAATTAAAAAAAAATGGCTAACGGGTTGGGATGAATTGACCCACCTTTGATCCACCAATTTGGCGGGTTAGGCGGGTCTAGCCAAAACAGACTGGCGAGTTGAAAACTTCAACCTAGCCCACCTTTTACTTGGGTGGCGGGCTAACTCATTAGTCCTTATCCATTTTGACACCCCTAATCACACTACCACTAACTATATTTATACTAACTATCCATATACAAAAAGTTTCCCCTGACTTTGCCTTAGAGTCACTCCTCTTCAACACCTTCATTATCTTCTACTCTAGATAACAACACCACACATAAAACATGCAAGGTAAGATAGAGTTAACTTAAAACTTATAAGTTTTAAATAAAAAGAGAATATACTAGTGATTTAGAAAATTTTCACATAACTTTCACTAATGATAGAATCTACATTCAAACATAAAGACTTTTGTAGTCCAAACATATTCAAAGAACGACAAACACGACCTTTGAAGTTTCGGTAGATTAACTATCATCTTTAGACCTTGCACTTGTCATTGCTTAATTACTTTTGACTCTCAAAAGTTATAGTTATAATGTGTACGGGTCACTTCTCGATCCACTAAGCATGGTAGAAAAAATTCTATATCTCACGAGTTTAACCATTGTTGACCCTCTAGATACAAATCTCCCTCGATTCTCACAACTAAGTATTTTCATCTAATGATTCCAATTACTATAGTAGAGTAAGGATAATTCATTTCGATGTCTGTTGTTAATACACCCCACACAAAACCAACTCAAGGTAATATTCCAACCTTATGAATTTACTACTTTCTCATTCCATTCAATTTATATCAAACCCAAGTACAAATTGTATGTTTAGCATAATTTATTGGAACTTTTTCCATATGGCTATAGTGGAATCAATTTGTTTCAAAGTTGTAAGACAACACCATTAACTTCCGTTAAATTTTGTTTGATATGCTAGCTTACAAAACTAATAGTACACCTTAATTTATTTCCTTTGAATAACTTAAAAACTGGATAATAATGTTGAAAGTTTAACCCAACCCTTTCCCTTAGGTATAAATAATAGAAGGAAATTCAACCAATTTTAATGTGAAAATTGTCATAATCAAAAAGACTATACATGAATTCTTTATAATATGAATATGAGATTATAGTGGTATATTAGAGCCAAAGAGTGCTCAACCAAGACTATGGTTAAGAAGCACATGATATTTCGAGATGTATTTATTGGCTGACTCAAGATGATAGATTCGTCATAAAGACACTGAAAAAATATGACCTAAAGGTTTGCAATCATCCCTTTTTCTTCCTTCATAGATCATTAAATTGTCTTGTGTTGAATTCAACAACTAGTATATGAGTTCAACTTTTTAAACTAATTGTCTTGTACATGTGTAGATAGTTAATCATCATCTGAAACCTCAGTGAAATGCATTCACTTTTTGTAACTTGTACTAATATAATTTATAAGAAGGAATTTGGCATGCTCATGTTGAAATTCTTTGAACTTGTACTTTGTTTTGTAGCTATGAAGTTATCATTATCAAATTATAGTAAATGTAAAATTTTGTTATTTGTGGTAAATTTGAAAACAGGTTACATAAGATTTTGTTTCTTTCGGTGACTCAATCGTTTATTTCACATTGGATATGTGATATTGTTGATTGATACACGTTTAAGAGTCGATGAAGAAATAATACCCAATGGCGCCACGAAAAAGCAAGGTTCAGTTGTAGGACGAAAATGTTGGTTGGACTTTAAGAACCATCTTCATATTGACCTTATACAATATTATATTTTATTATTAATCAGTGCTTTCATCTTCACCATGATTAATAACCTTCAAGAGTGCACATTTCATGCAACTTATCGTACTTTATCAAAAGAAGCTTTTGCTACTTTTTGTTTGGTGCAATGCAAGAAGTGGTTAAATATGTTTTTAGTCCTTCAACTTTTAGTGAAAATTGAAATTAGTTATTGTTGAAAACTTTGAACAAATTTAGTCCATCAACTATGTCAATGGATGGATTTAGTCCTTTTAACCAAATTTTATTAAGTTTATTTGACATTTTAAACCAATTTTATTATAGTATTTTAGTTTGTTTACACCGTTTGATATATTTTCTCTTCAATATTATATGTGAAACGCATTTAAAATGTCAAATAAACATAAAGAATTTGGTTTAAAGGACTAAATCCACGCATTTCTAAAAATGAATGACTAAATTAGTTCAAAATTTTCAAGAATGACTAATTTCAATTTTCATTATTACAAGTGAAGGATAAAAACATTTAACCCGTTGAAAAACTAACTATATGAAGATTATTTTATATTTCAAATTTGATTAGGTGAGATTAAACTTTAGGTGAGTCTTCATTCATCACTTTCCATTCATGGTTGACAGGGCTAAAGGAAGACAAGTTGTACTTTATGAATGATTTCTCCATTACCATGTATATAGTGAGTGTATAAATAGCTACTATGGATAGAATTTGCGAGAGTATCGTGAAGAAAAAACTGAAATTTAACATTTTCATAGACTATATTTTAAAAAAACGTTTTTACTTTAAAGACTGCTTCAATTTAAAAATTTAAATTGATATAACTATTTTGTTATAAAAAAATTGAAATATAACTAATTTCAAATTTCGAAAATAATTATGATATAGCTATTCTGTTTAAATAATATTCAAAAAATTTTAATCAAACTTTTAATTAGTTTTTAAAATACAATATAAAAATTCCAATATTCAAATGTTATTTTCAACTTTCAATCGCTAAGAAATTACCATTTCAATTATTTATTTATGTTAACTATTATTATACATTTTATTAAAATACAAAATGTTTACATATATATATATATATATACTAGTATATATAGGTACTGTCACGTCTGTGTGTACGTGTAACATCCCAATTAAATGGATAAAATCAATTTAAATAAAACGCCACATATAAAAATATTCAGAGAGTGCGGAAAACTTGAATATGAAGTACACAGTATCCCAACATATTAATAACAAAAAGGGAAAAAGGCTCTACACGACCTAAACAAAGTACAAGGTCTCGTCAAGTGCGAGAGGACTACTACTATTAAACTCCCAAAAGCTGTGGGCCCCCAAAGTGAGCCTGATAGACGTCCAAGATTCATCAAACCGCAACATCTCCATTATTATTACCACTATTAGAGGTTCTCACATCTGCTCACATCAACAAGGTTGATGATCATCGCAAAGGAGGAAACCACACATAACATACAAGCAAGCGAAAGGGTAAGCTAGCGAAAAAGTCATCATATCATACACTCAACATACGATTTCATATTCAAGCATAAATAGCAGACATCCACATATGAGGTACCAAACCATATAAAATACCAAGACTTGACTATCCGGATACGCTTAATGACGCACCACCACGTGGCAGTGGAATTATGTCCTAGCAGTGAGGCGTCACCACGAGGTCTTCGCGGAATTACACCCTTACAAGAGGCCCCACTACATGGCCTTCGTGAAATTACGTCCTGGCCGTGAGGCACCACCACGTTACCCTCGTGGAATTACGTCCTAGTCTCGAGGCACCACCGTAAACTCTCACCTCAAGGTTCATGGAATTAGGTCCAATAATTGAGGCACCACCGTGAACTCCCTTTAGAAGGGCCCACGAAATTATGTCCATATGATGAGGCACCACCACGAGCCCCACTACAAGGGTCATGGGATTACGTCCTACATAAACCTTACTCATACATAATCAACCAATCATTGAGTTCCTATGCATACCATTAACATGTCATTTAGTATACATGATCATCCATCAATCATATATCATGCCAAGCTCATCACCAATTAAGTAGTTCCCACCCATAACATACATAACACATGCTTATCCAGGCCCTTTATACAATAAATCAATGAACCAGCCCATCAAACAACCAATAATATTCATGAAATGAAGCATAGCCAAAACCCAAGCTAGGTCTCACTCAAACTGGGAATCCTCGCTTAGGTGAGAGGAATGCTCTCGCTCAAGCTGCAGACTCTCGCTTAGGCGAGACTGCGAAAATGCCTCTCAAAAGTTTCACGACCTCTCACTTAGGCGAGGCGGTCTCGCCTGGGCATACCATGCAACCTCATAATCTCCTTGATGTACAACTGAGTCAACTTAACCATAGACATCCTCAGGTTCATTGTTAAGAAATGCGCACTCTTGGTTAGTCGGTCCACTATGACCCAGATGGTGTCATGCCCTCTAAAAGTTCATGGCAAATGGGTCACAAAGTCCATCGAGATGCTATCCCATTTCCACACTGGTATCTTTAAGGGTTGCATAATCCCACCGGGTCTCTTATGCTCCACCTTTGCCTTCTGATAGGTCAGACAGGCCGACACAAACTGTGCTACTTCTTTCTTCATACCCTGCCACTAGAAATTTTTCTTGAGGTCTTGGTACATCTTAGTCATGCCCGGATGTAAGCTAAGGCGACTTTTGTGACCTTCCTCAAGGATTAGCCTTTTCACCTCAACATCATCAGGCACACACACTCTGTCCTGGAATCTCAATATGTCGTCATTACCCAAAGCAAAGTCCTTTGCCTCTTCCGACCCCAATTACTCTCTCACCTTGTTCAGACTAGCATCCAATAACTGTCTTTCTCTAACCGAGTTCATGAAGTCACTATATATGGGCAGGTTACTACATCTAATGAATCTTGATTCCAACTCCACCTACAGTTTCATGTCTCTGAATTTCTCCAGCAGTTCCACCTCTTTGATCATGAGGTGAGCGGTGTGCACCGTCTTCCTACATATATACATGATCATCCATCAATCATATATCATGTCAAGCTCATCACCAATTAAGTAGTTCCCACCCATAACATACATAGCACATGCTTATCCAGGCCCTTTATACAATAAATCAATGAACCAGCCCATAAAACAACCAACAATATTCATGAAATGAAGCATAGCCAAAACCCAAGCTAGGTCTCGCTCAAACTGGGAATCCTCGCTCAGGCGAGAGGAGTGCTCTCGCTCAAGCTGCAGACTCTCGCTTAGGCGAGACTTCGACAGTGCCTCTCGAAGATTTCACGAACTCTCGCTTAGACGAGCGCTCGAGCAGAAAACCTGGGCGAGTTCCCGTTATTTTCGTCTGGGCGAGATGAGCTCGCCTAGGCGAGTATATCAGTGCTCACCACTGTACCACGCATGTTCAATCAGGGACTCACTCATAACAACACCCAAATCATTTTCACACCATCAGAAGCAACATACTATCACCAAAAACACGAAACAGGACCAAAGCACACCAAAAAGTGAATCAAAAACATGAAGTCTAGCTTCCCTTACCTAGAATAAGCTAGTACAAGACTCCCAACCCAGATTTAGCAAGCACAACAACTACGAGTATATCTTAATGAAGTAGAGATTAAAGGAACGGAGTGGAAACGAGATTAATAAGGGAACCTCGGTTGAAACTCTGACAACAAAGCTAGAATAAGGAGAGAACGGTTGAGCGATTAACTTACCTAGAACAACTGGTCCTCCTAACTCAACGTAACAGTGAGAGCAAAACCCTAGCAGAGGCTCGCAGATGCTCAAGAAGGAGTAGGGATCTCGTGTTTTCTGGAAAATGAGATGGAATAATGGAGTTAGGTCAGATTAGGGTGTTTGGCTCCCTATGGGCTTGCCCTAGGCCCAACTCACAAGAGGCAGCCCTTTTAATTTAGGGCAGAAAAGCATAAAGAATTTAATGGGCCTCACAGTACGTATTTTTTAAATATACGTGATATTAATAAGTGGTGATAATATAATGTTATTAAGTTATTATATAAAATAAAATTATATTTATTAAAAATAAAGTGAAATATATAAGAAAAGATGAGAGAATAATTGTTGATAAATAGAGAAAAAAATTTATAGAAGTAACAGTTAATTTTCAAAAATTTAATAAATAATTATATTTTAAAGGATAAAATTAGTATTTTAAAATATAAACACAAAAGAGGGAATCCT
>Ga0214544_1000730_pt1 | contig 63205 bp, 28 predicted proteins | sample CNSS3metaG_FD_160074 | JGI IMG/M metagenome (GOLD analysis project Ga0214544, IMG submission 160074) | Root nodule microbial communities from cowpea collected in UCLA plant growth center, Los Angeles, California, USA - CNSS3 | ecosystem: Host-associated > Plants > Roots > Nodule | place: USA... | reverse complement strand
CCCCCCCCCTTCCCTTCCCCCCCCCCCCCCCCCTCCCCCCTCCCCCCAAAAGAAAAACTCATTTCATAACTTAGCTAATGGTTCTAAAGTTTCCTCCCAAGGAATCGGTGGAGTTTATTATTCTCCTGTCTTAAATCTAAAATTTGTTCTTTTTGTTCATATCATTTCAATCTTATTTCTCCGAGTCAATTAACCAAGTCTTAAGATTGTTCAACAATCTTTAATGCCAATTACTTTGTTATACAAGAACATGGTACGGGGTGACTGATTAAAAAAGGACATGATATTGACTAGGCAAGATCCCCTACTGATGGACACTCTACAACAAAATATTATGTGTTCCTTGGAAGAAATATTGTTTCTTGGAAAAGTAAGAATAACATGTGGTTGTCTAATCAACTGCTAAAGTTAAATATATGGTAATGATTTCTCTTCCTGGTGAACTTGTACGGGCGAACCAATTCCTACATGAGCTTAACTTCAGTTAGATTCAACAAATAAAGATGTGTTGTGATAACCAAGTTGCTTTCCACATTGCTACCAATCTAGTACAGTATTATTCCATAAGAGGACTAAATATAGAGAAATTAACCATCATTTTATTCGAGAAAAGTTGTTGTCCGAGGAAATTTGTACTGAGTTTGTTGAAGCCAATGATCAACTTGCACATGTTAACAAAGTCCTTAAGGGGACCTCAAATTAAATTTATTTAGGAAAATTACATATAGGTAAGTAGTTGTTTAGGAAAATTGCTATATGTTGTACCTATGAGTTATACCTATCTCCGTACTAATAGGACTCTAGTTTTGGCTTTTGATGTTTTCTCTCCCCTATACCTATTGCATCAGAATTCTATCAATATAAGAATGTATGAGAACATTTGAAAGCAGTGATGAAGCTCCCTCAAGTATAGTCTCTTTTATTTATCTCAACTGAACTGAGGTAATCTAATCTAAAAGTATAAATTGCTTGATGTTAAATAAGCACATAAAAGCTTCCAATGATACTGGGATAAACTGAACCTCATCCAATTTCTTTTCACGATCATTTAGAGAAGACTTGGCCTGGATAAACTTCTCATTCCAGCTTTCATAAACATCAGGATGCAATTCTTTGTAAGCTAAGCATAATGTGCGAAGTCCGGCAGATCCAAATTGTTCCAAATGCTCCCTAGTGACTTTCTTGATACTATTACTAATATCAGCCAGTCTCTCATAGATTACATTATCAGCACCCTGTGAAGAGCAAAATGCATGGAAGATGTCATTTTACCCAAATCCAAACAAAATTATACTATTGTGGGGAAGCAGACTAGTTTCTATTACCTTACAGTATAGCACAAGCCTTCCATCAGGATAACGGCAAACAACAGACTGACGCTTCCTTGTACTATTAATGGAAAAAAGATTACAAGTATGCTCAGAAAAAAATGTTAAAACTTAATACGTTAAATTAAAATTGTACCCATAGGGATGACAGTTACCTATTAAACTCAAGCACATTTAAAATCTCATAAGACACGTCTTGAATTTTGCCCATTTTCTCAACATGAGATTCACGAACATATATCATTGTAGGTGTCCGTCTGACAAAGAAAACCAAAGTATTCACATCAACTCAAACTGAAATAATCTTAAATTTAACAGTTCCAAAAAGAAAGGCATATTTGGTTTTGTTAAGGATTCATGCACTCCTTTTGCCACTTTGCTTATCAGATAACACTTCACCCGAGTCCCAGACTTTAGAGTATGAGATGGAAATACCCACACTTGTCTTTAATAATAGTAGAAATTTTATTATTTAAAAAAAATTGAGGCTTACAGAGAGATGAAAGAAGTTAAGATGTACTCTAATAAAAGAACAAATCTAACAGAAAAATGCAAAATATCAAGGAGTGTTCATTTCATTTCTTCAATAACAAGCCTATTCAGATTCATTTCATGCATAATTGTTGATAACAACTGTGCAAATTGAATCATTGTGTTTGTTTCACAGAAAAATAACTAAACAGAAAGGTGTAACACTGACAAAATTTGAGTTCCACAATGCAGTATTGGTCAAACTAACTACATTTCCCAGATATATAGTACAAAAATTCAACAGAAAACCTGTTGTACACAAGAACTTCTCTTTTATATTCCAAATTAAGTATCAATTAATAGCACGCATGCCCTCTACCTAATCTGAATTATATGTTATCCTATATGCCTATTACCAATTAATAGCAGTACACAAGAAAATCTGATATACAAAAGTTCAACTGAAAACCAGATGTAAACAAGAACCTCTCTTTTACATTCCAAACTATGTATCAATACTTAGAGCACGCCTGCCCTGTACCTACTCCGAATTATATGTTCTCATATATGCCCACTACCAATTAATAGCACGCCTCCCTTTCACATACAACCCAATCTGTGCTATTAGAGTATATAGTTAGTCTACTTCCTGTGAATTATACCTTTTAATATCTTCTAGATTGATCTATCAGCACTACTTACTGAAAAAATTCACCTAGCTGTTGAACTATCTAAAAGTAGCTTGCTCTCGACTATTGCATTGAGTATTTACATTTTAAGATCAGTACACATTCTGTCCTCCTAATATGGTCCAAGCTTATGAACTTAAAATTATAAACAGGACATTGAGAAAGTTAGATTATATGATAAATCATGTAAAGGACGTTCCCCAACTAAAGAGATGCAGATTCGGGTCTCCAAACTGTCTATTGGTGCTCAATGTACTCACTCTGTAACAAGTCTTCTTCTATAATTTCTTAAGCAAAAGACGATGATATATAAAGATTTTCACTGAGAGCACGCATCAACATTCATGCGCTGTTCCCATCAAGCTACGTTTGCTATACACTTACATATGCATACAGTCCTTATTTTGTTTGTAACCTAGCATTAATGAGCAATTAGTGATGCCACATATTTCTGAACATCAAGCCAACCAGCATGACTCCAAAGGCTCATTTGCAGCTTTATCTGATTTTCTCTCTCAGATTCTGCTCCTATTGGGTCAGTTAAGAATAAGTAAAAGGACTCTACAATTTTAAAAGCCAATCATTTACAATAGTATCAATAAAATCTTATTGCAAACAATGTCTCATCTGAAGTATAAAAGTACAAGAATTTGAAACTCAAAAACAACATGCAGACCTAGTCATAGGGTAATTTCTTCTGAAAAGCTGGACAGAAGATCTTCATCCTAATGATGGGGTGTACGACCAATGAGGTTGTAGTTCAACTGACACAATTCTAATTCTTTAAAAGTTGGTCCTAGTTAATGTTGAAGGTTCAATACTTAACCTTGTTCCAGCCCAGCCCCTAGACAGATGGCTGGATGCTTGTGAAGATAAATAGAACATGATCAAGAAGTTTGAACATCGAACCTGTAGAAAAAGAAACCAAAGTTTTTGGCAGCAATAACCAAAGCAGCCTCATCAGGTGATGCAGCTTGATATCTGATCTTTTCAGGGGATTCATCACCCTCTGGCAGTACAGTATGGCATATAGCAAGGCATCTGAAGAATTCCTACATAGCAATAAATAAGGTAATATTACTTTGCCTTACATAGCATACAAAACCATGTTAGCTATGACTATAATGTAAAGAAAGCAACTCGAGCGCTTAACTGATAAACAACATTTAGAAGAGAAACAGGCTAAAAAATCTGAATATACTTCTCTTCCAAATTGAAGAACCACACAAATGTACTTGAAAATTAGGTTCATTAATATAAGATCTGATTACTACCTAGGAAGGATGGCCACGATACATGATATGTAGAACACATAAAATTGGAATACATACATTTCGAAGAAGTAACAGACTTCTAGCAATCCAAAAGCATCACACAAATGTTGCGCAAAACTTATGACAAATGGTCAGGGTTAAGATTTCTTATATAGCTTGCAAATACTACTTTCCAGGACACATTTCAAGCAACAAATTTTGCATCAAATATAATACACATTATAAACTTTTTAGTCAGCAAGGATCAAACTTTTTGCTGAAAATAGAATTTTTAGAAATTAAGAACTTCTTCAATGCTTATTTTTCCATGTTGTCTAGATACATGGTATAGACAAGATCAATGCATCATTAAGTAATGGTATCTTAATTGTGCTGTTATACATTGTATGGCATTAACTACCTTTGTAATACTCTGGAATATAGAAATACATCCCTTTTGCTTGGTGGAATGATAACTCAAGCTTATACATAAAATATTTGTTTCTCTGTGTAAAGCAAACACCAAGAATTGAATTGCGAGAATGAACATACTGTGCATCAGCAGAGTCATGTTTACCTTGCAAACATCAGGATTAGGCTCATTCCTCCAAGCTCCTCTCATAAGCCTATCATCATCAAAATTAAAACCTCTCTCTTGCACTGCTTTCGAAGAAATATTTTCCTGTAGAGAAAATACTATATAGCTGCAATCCCTTCTTATAGATAAATTGGTTTTAAACAATGCAAAAATCATTTACCTCAATCTTCATGCCACTGCGCTCTGCTACTCCTCTCTCAATTTCAGTCACACCATTTCCATAGACCTCTCCTCCAATCGAACACTTGAAGAACTCCATTAAATTTCTTGTTAGAGTTCCAGTTTTATCAGAGAAAATATATTCCACCTACTCATGAGAAAATAAAAGTTAAGAGTTAAATTTCTTCTGTTTCTTCTACTTAAATTTTTTTCATTCCCATTTTGAGCATAGTTTATATATTGTTTCACTTCCTTTCTAATCTATTAGTTATTAGTTCATTCAAGGAAACGTGAGGACGCAACTTACCTGCCCAAGTTCTTCATTCAAATTTGAAGTTCTGGCTAATGCAGGTGTATTTGTTTCAGCATGGTACATGGACAAGTCTTTGTTGATAAATTGAGTTGATTGAATAAATTTTATCATCTGGTACAATAACAAAAATAAATTATATTCTCTGTTTAGAAACAAAACATTGGCATTTATAGGGAATAAACGAGTGACACAAACCTCTATGGACACATAAAGTGAAATGGGAATGATTGTTGAGTATAGTGTGATTAGGGTAAACATAGTCAGAATAAAAACCTAACAACACAAAAAAAAAGAATTAACAACAATAATTTAACAGAGAAATAAAGAAAAAAAGAGGATGGATATTTATCTTAATGGAGGAACCCAACAGTACCAAAAATCTATTTCTGGGGTTGAACTGTGCCGAGCCCTCTTCTGATGAATCAAGATGTAAGTAAAAATATTTTTTATTTACGAAGACAGCACTGCAGTTTAAACAAATATAATAATGTCATTTAGAAACAAACTTTTAGACAATAAGGGATACCCGTCAGTTTTATTTTTCCAACATACTGTAGCGATTTAATTAAAAAAGACATAAAAGTCCTAAATTTCCCTTACTGGAACAAATTTGTTATTAATGATTATTTGCTCTTATAGAACTATCTCAGAATTTACACTATTTTAATAAAACTATATACATATAATATTATCTAAAGCTTGTGTGGCACGTGGTGCCAATCAGCACACCAGTATTGATAACGGTAATAAATACACTAAACCTAATGCGAGTTTAAATAAAATCAATCCAATTTTCATATAACAGTGTACTTGAACATTAAAGCCCAGTATAAGTTAGCAAGAGACTACAAGGGGTCTAGCAATTGTTTAACTCACCTGCCTATGGCTCCAATGAAACACATCATGAAAAGAGTTGCAAATAAAGTTAGTATGAGCTTGTCAAGCTTTCTCTCCAATGTACTTCTTTTGGAAGGAACATTCATTGTATTCATCATCACCTACAATGTTTTTCAAAAATCAGTAAAACACTATCCATGAACAGTCACAGTAGGAAAATCCAAAGGCAAGCAATAAAATGAATTTAATTTATACTTCCAAAAATGAATGGAAGAGAAAGTGAAATAAACCCATACGTCAAGGATATATTACATTCTTAAAGCATGTTTGGTTTGTTTTTATTTTCATTTTCATTTACTGTGTGTTGTTATTTTCCAAAAAAAAAATAAATCAATTCATAGTCATCAAAATAAAACGTATCTTCATTTATTTTCTTCTTTGCCATATCTCTAGACCCCAAGGATAATTGTTTGGAATTATATCAGTTAAATATCCAAGATACTAATGAATAATTATAATTATGAATACATAACAACTGCAAAAACAGTACCATTTTGTCTCTAGCAACATCTTAACAATCAATTCATTACTAGATATCAAACGTCTTTAGAAAAAAAAAAAGCAAGACCAAGGGCCGTAACATTGAGAGGTATTATCAGTTTATCATTAGGTGTTATTTTATACAGCAAACCTTTGTTTCATGTCCTGTAAATATAACAACCCCAACAATATACTCTGTATTCCTGAGACTGCAACCCTGAAAAATCAAGATGCTCCAAGTCAATTTAAGTTTCACAAACTAAGTAAACAAAATATCAGCACATGGTACAGAGCATATAGTTGTTTTAGACTAGTTATTTTTAGTTTCTGTCAGCGCTCTCCTATATGTAATTCTGTTGTAAGACTGTTATAATTATCACAGCAGGTATCTGTTAGGATCTAAAGCTTCTGCCTTATAAATTTATAAATGTAAGCAGAAGCTTCTACTGTACAATAGACTCTTATCAGAAGTACAAAATATTTTTTCGACTTCCCTTCTCTGTCAAAATCCAAGTACCAACCAAAACAGCAAAAAAAGAACTCTAGTTCGTGAATAAACACAGTTCGGCAGATAAAAACAGATGGGGAAAGGCAATATACCCGCAACAAAACTTGATTTGGACTGAGAGGTAATGTTTGCTTTTGGGTGATAAGATTTCCAGTAAAGGTATACAATGAATTGTTTGGTTGTTCGCATTGAATTTCACCTGCAAATAGTTTGAAAACTTGTCAGAACTTGAAACAAATAAGGAAGAAATCAAATTTAGCATATTGATTGGATATGACATTCATAAACTTGGTAATAAATAAGTCTTGCACAGACTTTAGAATAATATTCCCTAAAAATAATGAAATTAAAGACAACCATTTCAAAGAGCCATAAAATGTTCTATGAAGACCAATTGAGGAACAGTTACCACATAAAATACATCAACTTATCAGATTATTTTAATAAAACTCTATACTCTGAATATAAGTTTGGAGCATGTTGAGACAACTGCCAAAATTAGATTATTTCAATATTCGATTATAATAACAATAAGATTTTGTTTGGATAATATTCCCTAAAAATAATGAAATTAAAAACAACCGTTACAAAGAGCCATAAAATGTTCTATGAAGACCAATTGAGGAACAGTTACCAAATAAAATACAACTTATCAGATTATTCTAATAAAACTCTATACTCTGAATATAAGTTTGGAGCAATGTTGAGACAACTGCCAAAATTAGATTATTTCAATATTCGATTATAATAACAATCAGATTTTGTTTGGATAAGTTTGCTGAAAAGTGATTCTAACATAATTTTGTTTGAGTGCAACAAAAAATATCAGCTTTTACATAAGAAAAAGTGTATGTACGAATCTGAAATGGGAGAAATCTAAATGAAAATAATCATAAGCTACAAAATTTCATATTTGTTATTAGTTGATTATTAATTCTTCCATATTAATTTCTTCAAGTATATTCATAAAAACAGCATAATTTTAAGGAAAATAAAATAAAAATGTGTTTACTAAATTCCATCTGATGTGCAAACATCCAGCTTACTTTTCATAAAAAACAACTTACTGAAGGAAAAAAAGAAAGCTTTCCCAAGAATGCTCTCTTAGGATGTATTTGGGACAGCTGTATAAATTAGATTATTTCAATAATCAATTATATGTACGGTCAATTATAACCATCTGATTTTCTGTCGGGTATGCTTGCTAAAAATAGTTTTTAAGATAATTTCATTTGGACGTAAAAGAAATGTGTTTTTATATAAGACTACGCATAAAGCTGAAAGAACATAAACTGTTGAAAAACAATCATAAACTACATTTTTTCAGATTCATAAAAAAACAGTCCAAATAACAAGCTTATTTTAGAAAGAGATTATTATTTTACTAAAACAGCAGAAATGTAACATGCTCTCGGTATCTTCCTACTTCTCCTGTTGAGATCCCCAAATTGAACACTTCCATTTATTTGGAGCATTTATACAGCCGGATATATGACATGATTAATTACTCAACTATACAATACTTTTATTCAGCCTGAATCATCAACGGATCTAATGCTGGAAAATAAAGGATGTTATCTGAATAAACATCCGAGAACTATAAAATAAATTTATAGCAACTTTCAGGGAACGTAGAAAAACAAGAAAATTGGAGAAAAACAAAAGATATCTGCAGTAAGGGCATTTTCAAGTAACTACAATATATATTTAAGATGTTCATCAACTAAACTCCCATATACAGAAAATAAAGCCAATTGAAAACATCATTTACATTTCTGTAATCATCTAACTTATTAAATAAGGAATCACATCTTAAGAAACAAACATATGTAGCTAGTTCATGATACCAAAATAAAATGGAATGAGTAAATGGTAATCATTATTCTCATTACGCAGATAGCTGAACCAAAATTATCATAATGCACAAAATTTATTATATTCTAAAGCTTAAAAAAAATGGCTGAGATGTTGTCATCATGTTTCCTATAACTTAAACAACCAAGTGCAGTAATGTAAAATGAAAACCTTTAAACTCAGATGCCTTCTCTGGAGTCACATAATCCCAAGTCTTTTCCAATGCTTTCCTAATCTTCAAATTGGTTTCCCCATCCAAGTTAGCAGTCTGCCACTCAAACCCAATATTAATTAACGTCAAATACTGTTTAAAGAGCATTGAGAAAACACTCCTACCAGATTGAAAAAATAAATAATAAACCTCAATGTAGCAGACACCATCTGCATTAGTGCTTGCCAAGAAAAGCAGATCAGCAGGAAAGAATCCATCCTGATTAACCTGCAACAGAGCATAACTCATAGTAAGTATAGTACATATATTACAATACCCACAATGACATCAAAACAATCAGCTCTACAGTTAACAATTAGAATCATATGGCAAAGGAAAATAGATCGGGAACAAGAATTTGTGATTTCCCTGCACATCTTTCTAATAATATCGAAAACTCTAAAACTATAATTCAGCAGCTCACAAATATAAAAACCATAAAATAGTACACAACAGAGAAAGAACATAACCATATCAACCAGGTGTATGCTTAGGAAACCAAAAAACTTGATCCAAAATGATACTTAGTGAAAGAAGTTGAGCAAAATTCTAAAAAAATAAATTAGCTGCAAAATTTGGAAACTAAACAGAAATAAATGAAGGGTAGAAAGAAAATTATTAGAAAAGACATAAGATTGACAGGGTACTATATAATAAAATAAATTAAAAATCATTACAGCTTAACGTAGTAAATTGCCAAGTAGGAAACCTGCTGTTATCTAGAAATTGCAAAGAAGGAATTCCATCTATTAGAATATAGGGTAAACTAGGCCCAATTCAATGTCAAAAGTTATATTCAAGGGGAGAGGATTGTCCAACTCAATACAAGGAGTACTTTAGCCATATGGGATCACAACACACCCTTCACACCCAAGAATGAACATCTGGAACTGAAGGTTTTAGGACTAAACATCTATAGATGACCCAATAACACAACTAGATGGACTATGATATCATATCAAAATTAAGAATGAGCTTGGCTCACTCAACCTCAAAACAGACATCGAAAGCAGAGGATTGCACAACTAATTGGCCAGAGGTAACTGAATATGGAATTTTAAAACATTTAGAACATATACAAGATTGCTGACCATAATCACAACATGATAACTGTCATAATAATCCCTTGATTTCTGCTGCTGATAATATGTCCTTGTACAGATTTAATCACATATTTCCTTGATTTCTTCTTAAAATAGTCCCAAAACAATATTGGGGAGAAGTTGCCCTCACTGCTACCTATTGGGTCAATCTTCTTCGGATGTGATCCTTTGTCCATGCTCACTCTAATCATATGGGAAAACTATTGAGTGCCTATTTATCAGTCACTCACCTACTTAAAAGGGATACCAATGTTCCCACCCTCCAAAAAAAAATTTGATTCCTTGTGTCACCTTCAATGAAAATACACAATATTTTCAACCATACATTCAAGGGGAAAGTTCATGCATTGGTGATAAAGATACTTCATTCTTAATAGAAAACCATCTCATTCTCCCAAAATTAAGTCCACTTAATACTCCAACATCTACCGACTCTAGTCCTGTTCTTTCTCCTATTCATTCTCCTTTTGTGTCAAGCCTAAAGATAATTGCAGAACAAACTCAAAGTGCTACCCATCAATTGCAAGTACACTCACAAAGGAAAAGGGTTGTTATTCAATGACTAGAAGTCCATGAGTCTGAACCTAAACCAGAAATACCAAACATTAATGAAGAAAAGAATATACCAACCATCAAAGCTTAGGATCTTCCAATTGCAGTAAGGAAAGGTATGTAAACTCAGTAAGGCACTCTAAGGATTGCAACAGTCCCCTACAACATGGTTTGGCCAACAAAGACTATCGGGTACAAGCAAAGCCAAGGTGACCATACATTGTTTATTAAGCATTTAGCTTCAAGGGGAGATACTGCACTAATTGTCTATCTAGATAACATAGGTGTAACTAGAAATGATCAGGCCGGAATGGAAGCCTTAAAAATGTTTGATAACAAAATTTGAAATTAAGAAGTTAGGCAGATTGAAATATTTTGTGGGCACTGAAATGGTTCATTCCGATCATGGTATTTTCCTCTCCCATCAAAAATATGTGCTGGATTTATTGGCTAAAACTGGTAAATTAGGATAGGATACAAACCAACAGAGACGCCTATTGAACAAAATCACAAACTTAGTGAATCAATTGAAGATATAACTGTGGATAAACAAACTTCTCAAAAGCTGGTAAAAAAATTGATTCACTTCTCATACTAGGCCCATCAATACCTATACTTTAAGGGTTATAAGTCAATTCATGCATAACGTCTATTTACAAAGGGGAATGAGATGATCTTAGAAGCCTACCTAGACGCTAACTATGTAGGTTCTACCAACAATAGAAGGTCTACCTCAGATATTGCACTCGTCTTAGAGGAAATTTAGTCACTTGGAGGAGCAAGAAACAAAATGTTGTGCCAAGATGAAGTGCAGAGGTAGATTTTAAAGTCATGGCCCTAAGGATTTGTGAAATAATATAGTTAAAGATGATTTTAGAAGACTTGAAGATTAATTGGAAGAAGCCTATGAGACTGTATTGTAATAACAAGTTAGCAAAAAATAGTGTGCATAATTCAGTCACCATGATAGAATAGAACTAAGCATGTTGAAGTAGATAGACACTTCATAATGAAAAAAATTGATAATGGGAGAATATAATGTGTACACCATGTGTATCCTCTAGAAATCAACTAGCAGATCTATTGACAAAAAAGTGCTAAGTGGTGCTACATTTGAGTCTATTAGTGGCAAGTTGGCAAAGGATGACATTCACTCACCAACTTATCGGGGAGTGTCAAAATGCCTTTATTTATATGCAAACAATATTTCCTTGTACAGTTTTAATTCCATGATTAGGCGATTTAATTACATTCCATAATTATGATTTTGTGTTATTAAGTTTTTTATATTCTATTTGAGAGCAATCTCTCATGAATATTATCATAAACAAATTTTCTGACAATAACAAACATCTTACGGAGGTTTAAAAGTCAATTACCATTGTAGACACCCTTAGGCGAGTGTATAACTCAAATACAGTTTAATCTTTTCTTACTATATTTTTTACTTTGGCGGTTATTACATGTCATTAGCTGTACTATAGCTGCTGACAGTTGTCTCATAGGTTTTTATTACGGTTTCAGTTTTTTAACAGAGCTTCTACATATATATATACGTGGCTGCAAACAGAAGTTTCTACATACATATATCAATGTACTTATTTCTTTTAATCTATCAGTTTTTACCTCAATAAGGTATTGAGAGCTTACTGATCTGTTTTTACTTCAATACCTTGAAGTACTAGTTCAAAATATAGACATGTCAAAATAAACAAGAACAGAAATGCATAGCACACTCACCTTCACAATGTCTCCAACCTGCAACTTTTTCCAGGATATAGACTGCCACTTTTGATCTTGCAAAACTTCTATACCATTATTGTTTATGGACATGTCATTTTGAAAACGCTTCTGTTATACAAAATTTAAAAGGTGGAAAAAGAAATTAGGAAGTAGAATACACAAATCTATTTGCATAATCTAATTTGTGAGAAAGTCTGAAGAATTTCCAACTAAGGATTCCAAAAAGAGAAATAAAAATAAGATAAAACGAGGAGGTAAACAAAATATGTATAGTAAATCACGAACTTGTAAGGACATAATATGATGAAATGCTTATTTCTACATTCTACAACAAAATATATATTCAACATTTTTCGATAGCATCCCCTGCCAGAATTTTCCATGAAATTTATGTCTGAAAGGCCAAACGGTAACCCCCTAAACCTAAAGAGCCTAAGTAAAATGTGTTAAAAAAGCAATGTATTAATGACAGCAAAAAAATATTCGTACCCAATCCTCAAAAGCTTCCTTGATAAGAGAGACAAGAAGCACCAGAGACAGAGGAACCACATTAGTTATTGGAGACACCGGACTACAACATCAGAAAATTCATAATTAGACTTGGTCTTACTTCTTTTCAATGAAATATAAAATTAATATATATGAAAAGCGTTCGGCATGAATGAAGTACATACTACTGACAACAATCTTCAAAATAATAAGCAGGGGGAGGGGTTAAAATTATTCTGAGTTCTTTCAAAAATACATTTTGCTTCGTAGTTGAGGAGCAAAGGAGTCCACTTAAAAGTTGGAGACCAAAACAGGGATAACACCATTATATGTTGTTATAGATTAATACAAGGCAGGAAAGTATCGATATAATGCAAAATCTAAGAAAAATACAATAAATGATATCAAGCAATTCATATAAAAATTTGTTAGACTTAGAGTGGGACTGCACTAATAGAATTCCAGGTTATTAAGTCAGTCAAGCTAAACCTAGTTGGTTGGTTTCCCTTAAAGGTTTGCTTCTTGAAAGTGGCTATATAAACTGTAACCTTGTTGTCTATGTTTGTTATTACTGTTCCCATTGAATCGAGATTTTCTTTCTCACCCCAAATACCATTGATTTCAATCTTCCGTTATTTATTTTGTTATGATGTATGAATAAAGTAACAAATAGATATAGCATAGCAACCATAATGACATCCTTAGAACAATAATATTGAATGGAAAAATTACATCCCAACAAAATAAATATAATTACTTTCTTTGTTAGAAATTTCAAACATAAAATATCTCTTCTAGAGAGCAATTCAATAATTCCAACATAATTTACTTCATCAATCAAAATACTCAAAGCAAAGCAGAGAATATTCCATTAACGAGAAAGAACAAAACTAAAGGACCAAAATAGTAGTTGTTTCTAGCTTAATTTTCCCCAACCTCAAATGTTAATGTCATACTCTCACACGTATTCTTCACAACTTTATTCATGTGTGTTAGAATAAATAATCCTTAATAGGATTTACTGTTAGGTGTTGAGTACTTTGACCTGGACCTAGTTCCTGGAAGTATATTCTAGAATTCTCTTCTATTTCCTCACATTCAATGTATTTGATGTATCCCAAGCTTCTATAAATACGAAACCCTAAGAAAGGGGAAGATACACTCTCAAATTCCCTCAACCTATCTCTATAAAAGTAATTGTCAAATTCTTGTTATTTGTCATTGTCTGACGCCTTCCGCTGCAGGATATTCATCTTCTAACCCAACCTCAAGCAACGCAACTCAACCCGGTGGTCGCGCCGCCAAACTCCCTCTAACGCACTGCCATGTGCGGTTCATTGGTGTTATTGCCCTAGGCACACGAGTCTCACATGCTACCCATTTAGTGGTCAAATACTTTCCGGACTACCATAGTTTGGCTCATCAAAGCATCTTGAGCCCATTTTCACCCTCCGTTCCTTCTTTCAAGGTCATTTGGTGGGTCTTCTAGGTTTCTCTCTCCTGAAACTCCAGGTTTCTCTCTCCTAAACCCCTGGTTGTTTTTTGTTTTATCTTCTTTGCTACATTCTAGATTGAGTCCTTGCTTCTATCCTACTCATGATGTCTATCGAGGCTATATCATCTTTTTATGGGGCTCCTTCTATAACTTCTAAAAAATTAAATATATTTGTCTTGATCTGCCTTAGTGGAACTTTGAGTTAAGTGCCACTGCACAAAATTCAAAAGTAGAAGAAAACTAATTTTTAGCTTTGTACTCAACTTTGGCAATCAATAGAGCTAGATATTGAGTACACTTAGGTCTTTCAAAACATGTAATTCCTTTTGGAAAAAGGCCCATAATATATTTGCAAATGACAATGCCTTTATGATTTAGCTAATCGATTGGCTTCTCTAAGGCTGTCTTACAATGACATGATGACTTTTTTAGCTGAAGCTCAATCAGCAGTTGAGGAACTCATCAGAAGAAATAAAAAGGAAGTTGGATAAGTTTTATGTAGTTATGATCCTTAGAGAAATGAATCCAGAATTTGATCATGTTAGAGATCAAATTTTAACTGGTTAAGAACTCCATTCTATGCAAAACTTGATAGCACACCTTCTTCGTGTTCCATCCCTTAAGAATAGAAATATATTGTTGATTCTTCTGTCATGGAAAAGGAAGTCATGACACTAGAGGAGGGCATAATGGTAGAGGTTGTCCTCAATGCATATAATGTAAATGAAAGGACCACAATCAAGAAAACTGTTACTCATTACATGACTTTCTTGATGAGACAACCAATATTTCCAAATCGAAAGGATTTGTGCCAACGTTCTAACGGAGAATATCAAGAATACTTAAGGTTGAAACCCAAACGCCTAGCCCAATCATTTGCATTTCTAATTTGTCAACAACATACATTTCACAATCTATGGAGAGTCATCCATGAATTGTTGACTCAAGCACATATGATCATATTTATGGTAATATCTCTTTGGTCTCTTCTCTCTCCTTTCCTAAAACATCTCATTTCACAAGCCTTGCCAACGGATCTAAAGTAACTTTCCAAGGAATTGGTCAAGTTTCTTTATCTCCTTTAAACATAAATTTGTTTTTTTCATTCCTATTGTCCCTTTAGTCTCATTTCTTTAAGTCAATTAACAAAATCATTGAATTGTAAATAAACTATCCTTTGTGTAGGGTTTACACAAGGTAGATTAAATCCCAAACCCTTTTTCATCTTATTTTACAAATACTAAATGTCCAATCATATCAACCACACATGCCAAACAAAATACAAATTCCCATATCAAGATCAATGAGGAAGATTAAGATAACTTATTCATGAAATACTAAAATGTACCGAAGTATTTAGGAGCAACTACCAACTTCACCATACAAATAGAACAACTGAAAACATTTTCATGAAAAATTAAGATGGAACTGTGCTACTCCAGTGAGTACGGATAGCTCACTTATCTCAATAATGCTCAGAAGTTGTAACATTACCTCACTGTTAAGTTGACTAGCAATTACATACCTATTAAGTTGACTAGCAATTACATACCTAATAGGTGTGGTTGACAAAATTGAGATTGTAAGAAAGTAGAGATTAGCCACTCGTCTGAACTGCAGGACAAACAGGAATTGTTATCTTCTATGTAACATAAAAATATTGATAATGTGACGAAGGATACATACACACTTACAAGCGTCATTTAACATCAGTCAAAGATATACAAAATTACACATGATAATGGCATATTAATTTGAGCAAAAGTTGCCTTCACACATATTGTAGAGCACAAGAACCATCTCATTTTTCTTTATGAGCAAATAAATCAAAAGGAAAGTTTTTTCATTTTTCTAATTTGATAAAAGGCTACCATAGTTTACGTTTGCTTGATTTCATGGGTTAGGTGGCGTCCCCCAAGGGTTTGTGCTTTGTTTTCTTCTTTCTTAAAGCTAATTTCTTATGAAAACTCAATGTTTTCATGAGAGAAATTCATATAAAAGAAATTAAACTTGAAGTACAACCAATTACTATGCTGCAAAACTTCTCATTCAATCTTGGGGGAACAGAAGTGGATTTAAGAACGGATTGGCTGGCCAGTCTGGAGTATATAGAAGCAAATTTAAAATAAATCTCAATCTGAAAATGGATGGAAAGAGATGAGAAGGTCATAATCCATCCCTTGTAAAACTCACACTTCTTGGAACACAGCATGGAAGGCTCTATCAAATGATGGAATGGGGTACTAGTGAAGCAGCTGCACTTTTCAGAGCAGAAGTCAGCCCCTCTGCAACCAGACTAAGTTGTTCTAGCAGATTATGAAGATGTTTGGGAAACTGCCAGAAAAAGGAGGAAAAAGGTGGGCAAGGATTTTCAAGAGTGATTAGACACTCTTTGTCCAGTATTATATTTTTCCTTTTGTAATTTCATCTGCATTTTTCTTTTTATCAGATTTCGTATCTCTTTGAAACAGATCAGATCTTTGACAGTGAAGTATCAGTACTGGTCTTGTTATCTTTTGATACCTATAGTTTATTAAAAAAAAACGAATGTATAAAAGATGTAAAAAATTTATATGCTATAAATATAATAAATCATATTTGCAAAAATGTGCCAACTAAACGAGTCACAATATATACTTTCAGAAAATACTAAAGAATATAGTTTCCAGAAAATGTAACTAACAACTCATCATGTACGTAAGAAAATTTTCATTGTTTGAACACTGGAAATCAATTGCGTCTAACACGCTCCTTAAAATCAGAAGCTTGGAGTAACTTACCTGCTCAAATAATCCTTTTGGCAAAAAGGTGAAGAAGTTATATTTGGTGGTTGATATAGAATTCCCCTGTCACAATGGAAATTAACTAATCAAAATTACTAAAAATGGGTATGTGAAATATACATTATAATACAAACAAGAAACAGTTGAAATTACAAGAAACAGAAACTAGAATCGATTTGATTTCACACTGATCAATTAAATAGGCAAACTGCGCTGACTTTCTTGACTGAATTTCAATTGATATATATGCTTAAAGAAAACTAGAAAAAAGTAGGAAAATTTCATAGAACTATTAGCCCATAATAATGGGCAATCTTATACATCACAAGCTTTTTATGTGAATTCTTCCATCCCAGATAATCTGAAAGTCCCAAACTGGTAGAAACAATATAGCCTTAGAAATAAAAATCTACTTACCAATATCCTATTTTATGCTTCAAAACAGTTTGACTTCTTTCATATCAATTAAAGAGATTTCAAATGAATATAACCACCATATTGCATATCTAATTATACAATTCAATGACTATACTACCAGTCCTAACCACCTTTTGATTCAACATACATTTTTTTTCATTTTATTTCCTATAAATGAGATTACATTACTCTTTTCCATAGTCAAAAAAAAAAAAATCATGCCTATTATTCAGAAAAAGCACTACAAAATTTTCTAAACTGCTGTCAGCCGCTATTCGCACCCTAGTTCAATGTTAAACGTCAAGAAAAATGGAATATTACAATCAATTGGTGTATAAACCCATGCTAGATCAATTAATGTGTCTTATAGTTATCAAAATATTATATGATTCACAATTTGAATATTTGATACAATACATGTTGGCTTACTATACATGAATGAATCTATGAAAATTCGTATCCCCAATATGATTCACAATAGGTTTTTACTTTGTAACCAATTCCCAACAAATAATAAAGTCAAGCAAAAATTTGTAGATGAAAAGAAAATTCCAAAAACACTTGTCAACTTATCCTATTTGATTATTCCACCATTATTTGTCACTCACTTATTCAATGGATGTACTCTATTTAGCTATTTAACTGCTTACTTATTCCATGCATGTACTCTACTTAAGTATTTAGTTTTTGTCTTTTCATTCTTCTAAAATAAAGACTTCGTAAACTTAGATATGACTAACAATTTTGTTTAGGCTTATGCTTGAGCTATTCTATCTATTTCTACTTTGAATTGTTTGCATTGAGAATTATATACCTTCTATATGGTATATTTGAAGTAATTTTTCATTGTACCTGAATCATATGATTCAATACAAAATCACAATTTAAGACTCAAAAATAATTTGATGATTCACGATTTGAGTGTCAATTTGAAAACTTTGGTCTGTCTTCTTCCATTCTTCCTCTATCTGAACCTCAATTTGCTTTACAAGGGGTGGGTATTTTCACTTTTTGGCTTTGTTTTATTGCTTGTTTGAAGTCCAAGCCAACTCACCATTCTTGTTTGAACCGACAGTCACACACCAATCTTCACAAATTTGCACATGTTTTGGATTAGACATATACATTCTAAGATTGGCAAAATTAGATTTTGGCGTTTATGTTTTATGCCTTATAATGAAATGTATGTGCTAATTTTGAAATTGTTAAGTTTCTTACAGCATTATAGGTCGGCTCAATAAAAGATCACTTGACATTTATATGGATCATTAATATGAATTATGAAATTTGTAAAGTTGAACTATTTGATTTACAACTTCTACAACTTCCCATCTTTACCTCCCCTCCTATAAAAGGGTATACTTATATTGTGTATGAAAAATTTATACATGTTGTCTGAGAGCTGTTACCTATTATGCAGCTATATCTCTTGTTTTGTATGTACTCTGTTAGAGCTGTTAGCTATTGCTGTTTTATAGGACATATCTTTTATTGCAAGTGGTTCCCTATGAGTCTGTTGTAAGCTTTTAATTTCAGCAGTAAGGAATGGATACAGTTTTATTATAAAATTTGCTTGCATGCAGTTCTTTCGACATGGTATCTAGAGCCAATTTTTTGACGTGAATCCTGTAGTTTCAGCCATGCTATCTCACTGGAGATGATTGTACAGTTCATCGCATTAATCTGAAGTATCAAGCCTGGGAAATTCAAGACCAAACATTACTTGTTTGGTTTCAATCTACTCCCTATATGTTGGTTTGTCACGAGTCACACCTAGAGGTTCAGGGAAGATTCATGAATACTTTGGTCTTCAAACAAAATCTCCTAGAGGTTTTCTCTTAAATAGTTTGGTCATCTAGATTATTTTCTTGACCTTGAAATTAAATATTTACTGATAAATCTGTTCTTAAGACTCAAAGCAAATATATTTGAGACTTGCTTCACAAAACACATATGGCAGAAGCTCATTCCAATTTTTCCCCTAAGGTTTATAATTGCAAATTATACAAGCTCGGGGCGGAACTATTTTTAAATTCTACTTTTTATCGTTCAGTGATAGGTGCTTTGCAATATGTCACTCTTACTACACAAGAAATCAGCTTGCTGTTAACAACGTCTGGCAATTTATGTCCAAACCACTAGACTCTCAATGGGTTTTGGTTAAACACAAACTACAGTATCTCAAAGGTACTCTGTTCCAAGGACTACATTTTCAGCATGTGTCAATTGCACAACCTTTGTCACTGATAGCCTTTTGTGATCCTGATTGGGTGTCTAATATAGTATGTGAATCAAAAGACACCAAAGAGTTCAGATGCAAATCATGTCTATAAATGAATATTGACCTCTGAATCTGTCTTAATTGTTTCACTTATATTTAGCTTCTAGAATTATGGATAACCTTCACCTAATCTGTTTCTTAACCCGGGCTTCCACAGGTATTCTCTATACATGCTCAAACCACCTAAGGCAAGGTCCTACCATCATCTCAATTTTACAGTAGGAGCTACCACAAATTTCTCTCGAACATTGATGCAGCCACTAGAATCTCACATCAACTCATAATCGAAACATTCAACTAAACATCTCATTCAAAGAAAAGTAAAATGCCAAGACCAAGTAGTCCCCATTTCTGTTTCCTGTGATTCCATTTGATTGAAATTTGAAATGTTCAAACGCCCATGTGGATGTATTTCATTTCACTGACTATTACTGACTGAATAGGCATCCTCAAGCAAACCTAAAGGTTTTATTAGACCCTCTTCTTTCGTGGGATAGATCCCGTAAAAACAACATATAAGTTAATCTGAGAGTTTCGAAGTCCAAAACGTACTTACACGGATAAACTCTTAAAACCATTTCAAAGATCAAACAAGACTCACTAGTCTAATTCCCCCCAAGCTCAAGCTGAACCAACCCTCGATATTTGACTAAACTAAACATCAACAAAACAGCAATTACCCTATCACTCAAACAGAAATCAAGAAACTCACTCAAACAAACACTGAACAAGCATCCTCAACCACTACACAATCAGGCAAAAGCATGAACCAACCACAAAAACACAAACACGAAATGAAACAATAAATACGAAATCGGAGAGGGAAACGGTTGAACCTTGAATCGGATAGGAAAATTGGCCTCGCGATCGTTGCAGAAGATGGTGCGGTGAGTCGGAGCCTGAGGCTGAACTCGGCCGAGTCGAACAGATCGAGAGGAAGCTTGATGACCCAACGTGGAACTCGATCGAGAAGATAAAGAAGATTGAATCCCATCCCATCCCTTCATCCTTCAATTTTTCATGCGATCGCTTCCTCTTCCTCTTCCTCTCTTTCTCTGCGAACCAATTGCTTTTAAACACGAATAAACGAACCAATGAAAATTTCTCTCGGGCGCAAACGCTACTTGGTGCTTCTTCCAAACGACGCAGAAGCCAAGAGATTCAACCCTCAAATTCCCCTTTTGACGGTTTTACCCTTTTGTTCTATTTTGTTTTTCTTTTAGCGCTAAATTCTCCCCGGGTCCTGCTAAATTCCCCTTCGCACCTTAACAAAATATATCATTGTATTCCTAATATTTGACTTGGTTTAATTAAATGTTTTGGGACATTTTAAAATTTATGAAGACTAAGTAATAACTTCATACCCTTTACAATTTCATAAGACACGATATGTCAAAGACGTAGTTTTCATACGCTTTTCCAAGGTTCCGTGACCCGTTCCTTCAAGGTTTAAAAATTCAAACATGGAGGGTGGTTGATTATTATTTTACTTAACCAACGCTATTTTGCTAGGTTTATTTGGATCAAGTAGTACCTCTCATTTACGAAGGAAGAAAGGATGCTTCCTTCTTTTTTCTCGTCATCCTTTCGATACACGCCAAAATATATATAATTTAATATTTAAATGTGTTTTTGCTATAGTCATGGTTGGTCCAGTTTTAAATAAGATGACATCTTTAATTGTGATTTCATATTCGAACCCATAATCAAATTAAGCCAAGATGTCTTATAAAGCTATTTTAGCTACACCATGTAAATTGAGTCTCTTTTTTTTAATATATTATCAACGGTAAAGAAAACTTTATTGAAAAAGATAAAAATTCACTTCAATGATATTTGTTAAATAATCAGAGCATAATTTTGGTTTAGAAAACCTATTTTTAATTATGTCACGGTAGTAGAGTTATCTATATAGGTTTAATCTATGGTCAGCAGAAAAAACTTGAAAAGGTTGGTTTTTTAAACCTTTTCCATTTTCGCTAATATGTATGTGTGTTTCAGATTCGGTATTCCAAAACTTTTTATAGATTACATAATGTTGTGAAATTTATTTTTGAAATTTATCTATATTTTGAATTGTACAAGCTAAAATATATTTATAAATTGTAAATTACATTTTAAATAATTTAAAAGATATAATATATTTCAAATTGTAAATTTTAGAATAAAAAATCAAATTTAATGTTTTAGATTGTACAGTTCAAAACTGAAACCGAAAAACAAAAACCAAAGAGACTCATTGAAAATGCATTACAAGGCCAACCACCACCAGCCACCTACAACTACCACCAAATACAAAAGCTCAAACACATTCAATGCCTAAAATTTATCACAGAAAGGGTAAAATTAGAATTTCCAAAATTATGGGGGTGCAAAAAGAAAGGGCCAAAATCTATAGAATGGAATCACAATAAACAAGTGGGCTCAACCCAATCCAAGAAAAAGAAGGTTCCTTCTTCCTACACCTCTATTTTTTCGTTCTGCACCCCTAATAAAAAATTTCCCTTGCAGAGTCACTGGTGTTGCATTAAGAGCTTATATGATGTTCTTCATAGGTTACGCTTTAAGAGCTGATAAGAAATAACTATCATTTATCTCTTATAGATAAATCCTAAATTATACTATAAGAAAGTCAAGTTTTCTTATAAGCTATAAGTTTTCTTCTTCTTTTTTCTCTCTTTTATTTCTTGTTATTATATGTTAATTTGTCTTACGTGAAAATATTTATGAAATACTAAACTTTTTTTTATCGGCAATAAAAAATATATTAATGAAACAAATGTAATGTTTCATCCAAAAGGTTTATATACACAAAAATATAGAAAAAATAAGCATAACGATAATTTCTACCTTCTACTCACTACTTTTCAATACAAGAGCAACTTTATAGTGTATCAAAATCATGACCTTGAATTATATATTTTTGTTGTCAAACATATGAATGAAAACGAAGTGGTCCAAAGAAATCTCACACTATAATTAGAGTTTCAATTCATAATTATTAAATTATATTTTGTTCTTCTCTTTTTAACTCAAAATAGTTTTCATCAAGATTGCTCACTATATATTGTAAGAACTAGATTTAGTTGCATATCTTAATCACCTTGGTTAGGCTAATCTACTATATTTTAAAGTTTTACAAAATCTTCTTAAGAAAAGAAGAAAATACAATATATACAACAAGATATTTAACCCTACAAAATATTTTATCACTTCTAAAACTCTATCACAAGATACACTTATAGCAATCTCATTTACGTCTTTTTTAGTTTGACATCGTCTGTTTTGTTTTTTGTTTTTATGTTCTTGAGTAATTGAATTTATCTTCTACTCTTTGAGTCTTGGAAGTACATTTTTACATTTAGATAACATTGTTATCTTAATGTTCAATGGGGAATTTTTCTTGTCCTTGCTTAAACATAATAACACCATATAATACTAAGTCTTAAAATGGGTATTTATCATATTTGAAACCTTCAAACATATTTCATTGTACTTTTAGGAACAATATTACGTACTTAGTAAAAAATGACATTGTATTAGTACTTTATTTCAGGTGGAAATAAAGTGATAGTTATGAGTAATTTCGTATACTTTAGTGAATTAGAAGTGATGGAGTAAACATAGTAATAATCTATTTGATTAGTAACCTTCTCATTTTATGAAGAAGAATTAGTTGCCACCATAAATGTTTTACAAAAATATTTGTCAACATTTTTTAAACTATTACATGACTTCATTCACTAATGTAGAAGATTGCACTCAAACAAATTTGTGAATTACTCAACAAAATTGGATAAACAAAGATCGTTCAGTATAATCAATTTCATACGTCAAGTCTTCCTAAAATGAAATCTGTAAAAATTCACCTAGCAAATTTGAATTCGCTAAATTAGATTTTGTATAAAATAAATTTACTTTAAAATTTTGTCTTGTAGTTTAAAAGGATAATTAGTGTAAGTTTTTAATTTTCATTTATGATATTACAAACATGTTTATAATTATTTTATTGTACGATTTTATTTTCTTTTTGAAGTGAAAAAAACGAGTGTTATGAAATGTTTAAACGGGATATGTTACATGATTATGTGAACGTAATTATCTAGATGGCAATTGAGTTGATTCAGGTATAATATAATGTGGAGATAAACATACTTCATTAATATGAAATCTTATGAAAGGGAGAAACCGATGAAGATTCTTACGTTGTTACTTAGTATAGTACATGCAATGAGTTATCATAATTTCTTGTGAGATAGTTTGAGTAGGTAAATTTTGATTCATTCAAGCGTTAATCTTTATGGTGTGAATGATGAGGCAATTAAGAGGGTGATTCATTTATTTGAAGAATTTAAAATTCTTTGCAATGAAATGTTTTGTTTGGATAAAGAAATTAAAAAGAATTTAAAATACATGCATTTTTTTGAAGTATTTCAATTAACTAAATTAGAAGAAATTCAAATACCCTAAAAAAAGGTGAAATTTGAAATTTTTCTCACTCAACCTCACTCTGGATTCAACCCCAAATAGACCTGACAAACTCAACAACCATGACAGGTTGGGTTAGGAATGTCAACGAGGCGAGTAGGGTACGAGTAGTAGCTCCCCCGTACCCTACCCGCTAGATAAATATTTGCCCCGTATCCGTACCCATATATGTCGGGTATCTGTTATGCGGGTACCCGCAGGTATTTACAAAATTATTTTAAAAATAAATATTTAATCATAAATTCAAATAAAATAAAATAAAATACATCACTGTCATAAATTTTAAATAAAGTTCAAACAAACTCAAGTTCATACAAGTTCAAATAATTATAAAAATAAATATAAAATGATCTTCAACATAATGAAAATTCTTTAATTAGTGCTTTGATCAATAAGTCCACTTTCTCCGATTGATTCCTGAAAAATAATTGAATAATAAACATATGTGTGCCAAGTATTTTTATTTTGATTCTATCATTTGACAACAAGCACCATAAACATCACTGTCTGTATAGGGTTTGATGTATATGTCCAATTTTAAAGTAGGGAAAGAGAAAAATGTCGAGGGATATACTTGGAAGAATGAAGACAGAAGACAAAACAAGATGTGCAGCTTAGAAAAAATTACATAAGAATGTTTTTTACTAATAAATATATATATATATAAGGGTATTTTTGTGAATTAAAGTTTAGCGGGTACGGGTATCCACAGGTACAGATACTATGATACCCGTACCCGCCCTGTTAACATGCGGGTATCAAAAATACCCGTACCCACGGGTAGCGAATATCCATTTTTAATATATGTTTCCTACCCATTGCGGGTTTTATCTGCGGATACCCGCGGGTACGAATATTTTTGACATCCCTAGGTTGGGTTGGCCAGATGATCCAAACGGATGGGCCCAAGCAAGACAGGCGAGTCCGATGACCCACACGGGTTTGGCGAGCCAAACGTCCTAGAGGTGTCGGACAGGCCCAACGATCCGACCGACTCGTTGACCCGACAAGCCTGACCGACCCGTTTCCAAATTTATCATGAACTCAAAATATAATTAAACCTAAAATAAATATTGATAAAATGAAATTTTATCTCACAAGAAATTCAATTATTTTATCCAAACAAGAAATTGAAATGTAAGGTATTTTAATTTTTTTATCCAAACAAGTTATTTAAAAACTAAAGAGAATTTAATTGTAAGCAATTCAAATACAATACATTTCAATTTCTCAGCAATGTTGAAATGTTTCATCCAAACACAATGTTAGTGTTCAAACTCAATATTTAACTTCCAAAAATCGTTAAACCGAATGGACTTTATTCAATTCCTAAATCCTATAGTAAAATTCGAAATAATATTTTCTGGTACTTCAAATTTTTTTTAAAAAAAACTTTGTAAATAATATTTTGTTCAATAAGTTTACCATTTAAATTGAAAAATCATTATTAAATTGGAAACTTGATTTAGTGTGCTTGTCAAGGTAAATAATATTTTTTCTTATGTCTATTTTATTTTGGTTGTTAAATAATATATGTATTATATTTTTTTGGTTGCTTTAAGAAGAAAACCTGTATGCATTTTTTTTTAAATTATTTAATTTTAATAATTGATTGTAAAAAGGAATTTTTACCTTTTTAGGAAGTTTAATTTCTATAATAATTTTTTTACGATAAAGTAATGTGTGAAAAAAAATTGACTGTAATAAATATATTTATTCCTATGTGTAAGGGAAAGAAATAAGAGATAAATAATAATAATAATAATAGTAATAATAATAATAATAGTAATAATAATGATAATAATAATAATAATAATAATAATAATAATAATGATAATGATAAGAATAATAGTAATAAAGTAGTTAAAATAGTAAAGTTCGATAATTACATAAAATTTATTATATGCGTAAATAGAATATAATATTGAAATGGACACAACTATTCAAATGATGCTTTAGAACGTATATGAAAATATGATTAAATTTAATAAAGAATTTATCATAAATAATGCATGATATTTATTACATGCATAAATATAATATATAAGATGACATTGAAATCAAAGCTAATAATGTTTAAAATAGAATACTTGTTTGAGATTTTAAATTTATTATTTATGTTCAGCCAGTAGTTTTGAACCATTTTTTTTCAAATAAAACAGATGATAACTCCTTTTTTTTCACAAGGCAACCCTTAGTTAATCTTATTAAAATAAGTAAGTGGTAAAGATTGGGGGACCATACAAAGGATTTATCCTAATTATTTCTTGAACCACTTGAAAACTACATTCCTTCTTTGATACAAAGATTTTTTTCATTATGCACAATAGGAAGAAAATATAACCAATATTTTTATTCTCGTTTATTTTCTACCAAAAACGTTTCTAGATTTAATACTTAATATATATATATATATATATATATATATATATATATATATATATATATATATATATATATATATATTAATTTGAGAAGACTCTTGAAACTCTCTTATTTCCAAAGTTGTTATAAACAATAAATAAAATTTAAGAGATACAATAAAATCAACAATACATTTTTAGTCTTCTAATATAGAAGACTAAGAAACCAATTAGAACTCAAAAAAGAAATTAACGAAAGCTAAATCACCTATCATATTTTTTAATGTTAAAAATTCTTTAATCCTTCTCTTGACAAACTTGAATTGCATCCCAAATGAATTACAATAAACGATTATTAGTCATTCCTAATAGAAAATTTGTATAACAAATATATGTTTATTCTAATATGTACATTACAAAACCATTTCTATCTAATTGTTTAGAGGTCATGTAGAATGTTCAGTATAGACAAATATAGATAAAAGTGGAATGATATATGTACTGTAACACCCCATTTAATTTAAGGTTAAGTATGTTTTTAGTCTCTGAACTTTGGTCCAAAATTGGAATTCATCCCTGGTCGAAACTTTGATAAATTTTGGTCCTTAAACTTTAAAAATGAATGAATATAGTCCTTTTAACCCAATTTTGTTAACTGTTTTTTAAGTTTTGAATGCATTTCTTAGTAAATACTGGAGTTGTTTACGCCGTTTGACACATTCTCGACTTAATATTTACTGAGAAATGCGTTCGAAACATAAAAGAAAGTTAACAAAATTGGATTAAAAGGACTATATTCATTCATTTTTAAAGTTTAGGGATCAAAATTTATCAAAGTTTTGACCAGGGACAAATTCCAATTTTGAGTCAAAGTTCAGGGACTAAAAACATACTTAACCCTTTAATTTAATATGCGAAATTAAAGTAAGCGTCACATAAAGATAACATACTAGCTCAGTCCTAGAGTTTAAAACTCAACCCTTACAACCCAAGGCACACCACGATGCCCAAAAGAAAACTGGATAAAAAGTTTAACAAAAAGTATATAAATCCAAGGAGGAACAAGTACATGGGCCATAGCCCTAAAGAAAAGCCCATAAAGAAATTAAAGTCCATTCCACATGGACTATGCAGCGGAACCATCACCTCCCTGTTGCCCACGGGTGTTCCTCGCATCTACTCACACCAACAAGCTGATGATCATCGCAAAAGAGAGTACCACACAGCAAACAGAACACATAACAATAAAAGTAGGGTAAGTTAGAGCACAAAAGATTTCATCCATACAATCAAATATATTTTCACAATCCCATATACACATATCAACCAAGCATGTTATGACTTCTCAAACAATACACTAAGACACGACTCGACTCATCCGGATACATATAATCTGGTCGGATTCAGCGGATGCTTGCACTTGTGGTGGATACCTCTGCTCACCCCCAAGTTGCTCACCCCCGAGCTATGTGTTACAAGTGTTACAATGAATCAATTTCCCTCACCACAAGGTTAGCCCTTAATGAATTACAGGCCTCCTGCTACTCTCACCACAGAAGTCAATCCGCTCTAAGTGAGACTAACTGACCCTTTAGAGTGTCAAGATGCAACCTTACCTTGAATCCTTACCAGACCATACAGATGGGGCACCACCATAGACACCCACTAACATGGGCCATGGAATTACGTCCCGACCACTAAAGCACGACCCTGAAGCCTCACCCAGAGACTCCAAGGGATTACGTATTGACCACTCACCAACATATATAAACAACTAAGAAATAAACACATACATCATGCATAGAAACTTCATACTACATCCATAACCAACCCTCATTTATCACAGGTTAAATCAATACCAACTCGTCATTTCCAACCATGAGTGAAAATGCTTCCTCTCATACCAATACCATGTCACTGGGTTACCAATCATCAAGGTCCATTGTTGCTCATGCCATATTCGTGACCACACACACATATATATGTATCCAACATCTCATGTACAACTCATATAGAAATCATGTCAGGCTCACAATTCCCCACATATAATCCTCTCCCAATCATGCATATTCCTTCCCATTAAACCATCATACAATAACTCATATAAGCAGAAGTTAAACATCCAAGCACAGAGGGAAAAACAACTCGGGACGCATCCTCGCCCAGCTCTTCGCTCAGGCTGGAGGGTCTTGCTCAAGCGAGAAGGACTCTCGCTCAGGCGAGCTCCCCTCAGCCTAGGCGAGAGCTCAACAAGGAGGACAGTAGCCCTTCCGCAATCTCGCTTAGGCGAGACCCTCTCCGCCTAAGCGAGACATTCGCTCGCTCAAAACAAGGGTTTGGTCGCCTGAGCGGCAACTCGCGTAGAAAACCCTAGGCGAGCCTCTGCTCATCTCACCTAGGCGAGACCAGCTCGCTTGGGCGAGATTATCAATGTTCGCCACTACTCGCACCTGCATAACACATACACACATACCAAACAGAAACTCCAGACAGTCCAGGCATTCATGGCGGCACACAAACTCAAGAAGACAATGAAATTACAATGGTACAGGTCAAAATCACACCAGACAAAGAGGTTCTAGCTTCCCGTACCTGGAACGAGCTAGTTTTAATGCCTCGACACCGAACAGCGGAGTACCACAACCCTAGGAGAAGATCACAGAGCTGGAACCAGTGAACAGAGGGCGTTTACTACTGAAGCTCTAACACTACCCGGAAATAGGACCAGAGATTTAGAAGTATGGGTTGGGAATACTTACGTGAGTCAAGAACGGAGTCAAAGGGAACGTGAACTGAAGGTATGCTTTGGAACCCTAGCAGAGGCGGCAGCAGCTCTAAGAGAAGGGGATCTGTTTTTACGAAAGTGAACAAATGTTTAGGGTTAGGGCACATTAGGTCTGATTTCGTTTTGGGCCAACCCTCGAGCCCATTAAAGTGGGATAACCTTTGAAAACTAAGGCAACAGAAAAACTAGGCCTTACATGTACACCTTAATTTTATCTACACTTATTATACACTTGTTTTTTCTTTTTATTTCTCTCTTTTTATTACATCATATAACTAATAAATTTATCTTTTTTGTTCTCTCTCTCTATAAGTGTATATTAGGTGTTAATGTACCTTTTTGGTGTTCATGAATCATTTTTCATAAGTAAAGAAATGATCTCTAAGAAATGAAGGGTTAAATATATTTGTAGTCCCATAATTTTCAGTCAGAATTAGTTCATTTCAAAAATTTGGACTAATTTAGTCATTCATCTTTCAAAATATGTGAATTTAGTCTTTTTAATCAAATTTTGTTAGATTTATTTAATGTCTCGTACGCATTTCAGGATTGTATTTGAGTTCTTTGTTCTGTTTGACACATCTTTGCTTTAATGTTAAGTCAAATACTATTATGAAACACGCTTAAAATGTCAAATAAACTTAACAAAATTTTATTAAAAGAACTAAATCCACGTATTTTGATAGATGAATAACTAAATTTGTCTAAAATTTCAAAATGGACTAATTTCAAAATTTACTGAAAGTTAAGGGACAAAAACATATTTAACAAAAAATGAATCAGATGCAACTCTTCTCTTTGGCCTTTCTTTGTCACAATACCATAAAAAATCATCTTAAATGGGTCGATTGATGGGAGCAACCACTAGATGACTAGAGAGAAAACTTCATTTAATCACATAGAGAAAAATGAAGTTATGGGTTTCCAAGCTTAACAAATATCTCATGTCTTATTGTGCATCATGTAAAATGTGGAAAAATAGTAAAAACATAATGTTGCAAATCTATTCATTTGTAACTTGCAAAATTGTAGCGTAATCCACCTTAACAAGACCACATTTTCTTCACAAATCGGTTCTCACATGACATGCTTGGCATACTTAAACAAAATATAATCTTCTAAATTTTTAAAATTGGAGATTTTCCATCAAGAGAATCTATAACCATATGCCATAGAAAAGTTTAATCTCTCTATACATTATATCCACTAGCTTCTTTTAAAAAGCTCTACGAGGCGTGATCAAAACCAAAATATTCTCTCATTCATGCACACCCCATTTTGTAGTCAATGCTTTTAATTAATTTTTTTAACATAGTTTTACTCATAATTTAAAAAAATACCACTTTCTTTTGATGTTTCTTTATGTTTTAAAATTGTTTTTTTCATCATGTAGTTATGCTTTCTATGTTTGCTATTGGCCATCAAATTTTAAGTAAAGGAGGAGAAAAAAGGGCACAGCTTCCACATGTACAAAATCTTATGTGTCACTTGTTTCTTAATTATGTGTATTTCACTCGCGATTTTGTAACATTTAATAATGTGTTGAAAATAAAGAGTTGCTACATCAACTCCTGCTAGGAATCTATTATTAGATTAGGGTTTTATTGAAGAAAAAAAAGTAGCACTGTTAGATTTAATAGTTACTAAATGAAGTGTCCTAATTTTTTTTTCATCTTTCACTATCCCGATTTCTCTTTGGCCATATCTTCTCTGACATCAATGGTGCAACTTCTGTTGCAATTGTAACATCAAACACTAAAGTTATCGCTTACGGTGGTAGCGACTACACCGAAACTAAATCTAACAACTCAACAATTATTTTCCCTATTAGGTCCCTATCCTGAACTTCACCTTAGATTAGATTAAAGTGTTTTAAGTTTTGAAGATCTTGTGCACTAAACACACTAAAAGTCAGAAAGAAAAGTGACTAGGTTACTTTATTCAACATTGCTTTGCCAACATTATTGAGACTATTACACAATATGTAAGCATCATGTATTAAGATGAAGCAGCATTCTTTTACAAGAAAAATGATCATTTTAAGGGCTATGTTGAGTACAGAATACAAAGCCTAAAAAGTCCACTATACTACATATTGAGTAAATGAATTCATTTTCCAACACACCAAACATATGGAGATGCTTAAATAAAAACTGAAGCAGTCCTGTGAAAAACAGTAACAGCTCCATGCCTAGTGTAGAAAATGGGAATGAGGTACCCATTGGACTTGCTTCTTGAGTCTATCATTCATGTTTTCTGGGAGCTAATGAAGGACCAAATACCTCTGGTTTCTGTATTTATTACCATGGAATCTCATACACTACGTTGTTCTTTCAAAACCTCCTCCTACCTGCATATGTAACCATTCAGGTGAAGATCCTCTGCTATACTCTCTTGGAGCTTGTGAACCGAACGGCATGCCCGCGGGATCAAACGCATGCTGACCAAACTGGAATCAAAATTCATGGCTTTTAAGACTCATGATCTTTCAACAATACTCTACCAACATTCAACTCAACATTCCACCCAAAAAATTTCCAAACATCCCAATAAACAAGTTTGCAAATAAAACAAACTCTTAAGACACACACAGTATCTCTCTAAAAGAGATAGTTCAACCCTAACAGAAATCCTAGAAACATAGCAACAGGTAGAATTGCACAGATGTATTGTCAAAAAGAAGAATTTAATATTCAGAAATTCAATATAAAAAGCAAGAGTGTTTTAAGACTTACATCCTTAGGAGGAAAGGCTTCAATACCGGAGTTCAGTCTCGAATTCACTGCTTCAAGCTTCATTGACAAAAACTGTGACATCCATCCAATAACAGAGATTCAGGACAGACATAAATTTAAGAAAGATTTTAATTGAGCAAAAATAAGAAAATAATAAAAAAGCAATGATATCTACCTCAACTTGGCGCTGAAGAGATTGGATATAATTTATTATTTCATCAAGGACCAACGCTTTCCCGATAACCTAAATCAGAGAAAGCATCTCAATTCACACTTTCCATGAATTATAAATTCATAACCATACCAATAATCACAAATAATTTTCCATTGTGTTATCAATATGTATATGGCCATCTTGACAGAGACGTGCACATATAAACATCCAAAAGATAACGTTGTTCTTTTCCAACCCATAAACTTTTTTTTTTTTTTTAATTATGCGCACACATTCGTGAGCAGAAACAAAACTACACCAGTACAAAAACAATACCTTATTACAACCAGGGACCAAATCCTGAAGAATTTTCATCCTTTCACTAATCTTTTCCCTTCGAGCCTGTGCAGCATCCACCAAAGTCCCAATTAGAAATCACAATCAAGAACTTTCCTTCATCCAAACACACCTTAAACTCAATTTCCCCTTTAAATTAACATAAAAAAGGTAAACCCATACTTCCATATATTCACTTTACATTTTTAACAGAACAACCCATTAAGAAAAGAAACAAAAGAACAAAATTTTACTCGTTCTGCAAGACTGTGACTATCAGTGGCTTGACCCCTTCTGGCTCGGACGTGAATGTAATCTTGCTTGGGAGCTTCCGAAGGAGGCTTTGCGCTTTGCTCCGCAGGCTTTCCTGAACTGACTTCTCCTTCACCTTTACCATTACCATCACCATTCGCTGTTGCTTTAACACGTTTTCCATCACCCTCATTCTGCGCAATCCAAACAACCCTTAACCACATCCTCAATCAATTCAAGTAAACAAAACAAAATAACAAACGCTAGTGAGCGATTATGTACCACGGCATTGCTGGTGGACACGGCCTTAGCCGAATCATCCTCCGAGTCTCGCCGCTTTCTGGTGTTACTCGTCCCAAGCCCATTGTTGGGCCCGGGAGGAAAATCCCCAAACTGCCCCGGCCCATGTCCGAACTGCGGGCTCCGGAGACCCAATCCTCCGCCGCCATTAATCGCTTGCGGAAACTGCCAGATCTCCGCCAAGCTATACGGCGCCGTATTGCCGCTCCCATTATTCGCAAAGGAACCCTCGTTCATCATCCCACCCGGATCCATAAATGAAAACCCGAACCGCAAACTCAGTTTAACATTCACTAACGGAATAACCAAACCGCAACAAAAAAAAGAGTGAGAGAAAGAGAAAGACGAAGAGAGAGAGAGAGAGGGAGAGAGAGAGAGAGAGAGAAAGGTCTTGGCTTTGGTGCTTGATCTCCTTGGACAGTGGAGAATGGTGCGCGCTGTGGGTTTATATTATATCTCTCTCTTCACTCACACTGTTCCACGGACACAGACCTCGGTGGCAGCGTACGAAGTCGTTTCCACTGAGGTTTGAGCGGTTCTCTCTTCCCTGCCGTACGATCAAACTACCCTGCCTCGTCCTATCCAAGATTTCAACCGTTGATTTCCCCCACCCAATCCAGTTCTGCCACGTGGTAAGGGTTTTAATGTATTCGGGATCTGAAACTCGTAACAGGTGCGGTTGGGTTACGAAAAGGTTTTGGAGTAATTAATCATTGTTTGGATTTAAATAATAGGAGTGAGTGAGTATGTGATGTGAGCGAGATGGAGTGAGAGTGAGAGGGGTCAATTTGTGGTAAAGTTTCTAATAATGATGGTTATGGATATTTTAAGAATTTAATCAGAATCAGAAGAATATTCAACCCTTTTGTATATGGAAACCACACACGTTATTACGAACGAAACTGATTAATGAATAGGAAGTAAAACTTACAAAACTCCAGAAGCATTAAGATGTTTGAAAATGTATGTATTAGAAACTGTAACTGAATTAATTAGAGAAGACGTTTAAAGTAATTAGAAAGGGTTTAATATGTATAAAAAAACCATTCCCACGCATATGAGTTGTACTTGGAATAGATTTGGGGCACAAATATAGATAATGCACGAAAATTATATAATTTAAAATTTGGCATGGAATTTTGTTGTGTGCGTTTTGGGGACGTCAAAGGATAATACGATCAGGAGAACATTGGATGCATATTTAGAAGGCCCACAAGCTAACTGTTTCGGCATGGAGCTAGGTTTTGATGGTGACACTAAACTAGTCCCGTTACAGTGATCCGTTTTAATTTTTGGGCTTATCTGATTTAAATTTTTTTTTCCCTTGACGTGTGTTGTACCAGGATGTCCTCATTTTGTTGCATAATAATGCAATGGCTGGTCCCATTTCATAACTGTGAAAGGAGAGTGAAATGATGGAAGAAATTAAATTTAAAAGGTTTTTGGAGAGGATTAAGGTTAGAAAAGTGTGTTATGTTACGTTTTGGGAGTTAAACGTTGTTGAATCCTGTATAATCATGTTTTCATCACTCATCATTACATAATCTTATGTTTGCGTTTTGAAGCTGTTGTGGGTAGCAAGATTGACAAGAAGCAAGCGCGTAGCCTCTGGAAGAGTGGCCCAATTGGACATCAGCACGTGATTAAGTGCAGCATTTCGTAAAAGAAGAACAATATTGTGATTCAGTCTTTATCAAAAAAGAAAATAAATATTTATTTATTATTATTATTACTTAAATCATGTTTGGTTTGATTGCACTTAATTAACTGTGCTCCAAAAACAGGACATTATGTTTGGTTTGATTGCACTTAAATTTGGTAGAGGGAAGGCATAAAAGAAAGAGTGAAGGGAGAGAAAAAAAAAAGTGTTGAGACACTTGGTTTTTTATGATTGGTAATGCCATTGGTGGGTGCACTTGGTTTTTAACCTTAAATTTATTTTAAAATCATATTTTCTTTTTCTTATTCCCATTGAAAATCTAGTTACAAACTATCCTATCTTTACATTAAAAATGAAATTTATTGTTGTTAAAGGTAATATTTACATTTTAAAAACTATTAAATTATAAAAAATGATTATTTATAAAACATCCCCTTAAAGAGTAACGGTGTAGTTGTGAACTAATAAATTGTATAAATATAAAATAAATAATATATATAAATTATAAACATATTGTCTTCAAATTTTAAATCTAAAAAAAAGTTATAAACATTTTTAAGTCACTAATCAAAAGAGTCTAGGACAATACAACAAAGAACAAAATGTTATAATTAAAGATAATTTCTTTTTCCTTGAAGTATACTCTTTCGCTCTTTTGTTCGTTATTTGGAACAGTCAAAATCACGAACCACTTTACTTTTCTACCACTACAACCTAAATTGAGTTGGGTCTTATTTTATTTCTAATTTCATATGTGTTTTTTAGTAATTTAGATTTATGTGATCAATGTAGATTTGAACATTTTTCTACCTCCAGTCTTTCCAAATTTGTGAATATTGGAGGTTGTTTAAAGTTTTTTACATCATTATTTAATAACCTATATAAATTGTTTCTCTTTCCTACAGTGTTAAAAATATTGTTTTAATTAACACTTTTAAATGTCTCTTTTTTCTAGTATCACTTATTTTATATAAAAAAATACCGTTATCTTATAGAAATAATGATATACCCAATTAATTAATAATTATTGTAATATTACTTTTTAATGTCAAAGATACAATTTAAAAAAAGACAGAATATGAAAAAGCCTTTTGAAATGTTTATAAATAGATCTAAAATAATTTATTATTTTTTTACCCAAGATTTCATTCATCTAAAGCATTTAACTAAGATTTCATTTATCTAATGTATTTAAACTCTCCTTATATTCTTTATATGATTTATAGTTAATTATTAGTTATCTTTTCTACCATGAGGTTATACTACTGAAATAGTGATGGTGGATAGTTGAAATAGGACAATCAAAATCTTTATTAAAGTTTTTGTTTCTTCTATAATTGATTATATATCTTCTCTATTTTTTTTAATATATGAGAATTTTATACTCCATGCGTTAAAATCAACTAAGGAATAAGAATTTATACTAATCTAAATTGATGGAAATATTGATAGTATAGGTTGAAGTTTTGGAAAAAATTTCACCTCACTTTGGAAATTTATGAATATTGAAGTTACTTTTCTTACAAGTCATACTACTTAGGGGAGTTAATTAATTATATTTGTTAGAAAAATATTACTTAAATAATAGTAATAATAATAAAAATATGAAATAACATAATAATAATTATAATTAGAGCAATAATAATACTGACATGTGTATGAATAAAAGAATATTAATTAGAGACTTGATAATTCTTATAAAAATAATAAATAATAGATAAAAGATAAAAGGTAAAAAGTAAAAATAGCCTGGGTTGAGGCACACATAACGCTATTCTTAGAGAGAAAATATTTTTATTGCACAGGGCTAAACAAATACACAATCATATGTGTTTCAAATCATATGCGTTTCTCTCCCAAGATACAACAACCTGTAAGATCGACCGAATGCAGCAAAGGATCTCCGAACCTTATGAACACTACTATCTTAAAGACAAGAAGAACAATCTTGAGAAAACTCTAGTGTTTGTTATTCTTTGTTGTTGTCTTATTGTGTCTTTTCCCATGCACCTAGGTGGTATTAATAGGTAGTAAAAGGAGACAAATGAGTAAACTGTAATAAGAATATAGTTGTTAGCTATATAAAACATTAACCCATAAATTAAAGCTCTATAAAAACATGAGTAACAACAAGTTTGTTTTTATTTTAATTATTTATTTTTTAAATTATATTAAAATATTTCCAACTATCCCCACATAATTTAAAAACTAAAATAAAACAAAATATATTATCTTTTAAAACAAAATATTGTAGTTCAGTGTAAGGAACCTTCTAGGTCTGACCCTTACACCTAGTGCTTATGAACTTCCACCCAAGAAAATGCAAAGACTTGATTGTCTTGAACTACATCCCTTATGACCGGATTTTAGTAAATAACACATACAATATCGGTGTTCATTATAGGTTCTAATCAGTGGGTGCACGTTACGACCTTGTGCATGTATCTTGTTTCATGAGTGTCACTTAGAGACTTGCCCATGTCTCACAATGGTGGCCCCACCATCACACTCACTAGGTAAACCCTCAAAGGGTGGTTTGTGACTCACACCCCTACAACAATTATCATTGGGTTTATTAAGAGGTATTTTATAAAATAATACACATACCTCAACCATTGGGTTTATTAAGAGGTATTTTATAAAATAAGCATAATAATGCACATACCTCAACCTTATTATTAACACAATTTATAGTACACCTCGTTATAGGAATGAGACAAAATTTAATCAAATTATTTGGTGTACTTTAGTCAACAACAACTTCGTTGTTACCCATTGAACTCCATTCCATGGGATCGTCATTCATGTGGAGATGGGTGTCCATTATTGCAACTAATTTATGGGCTATAATCTCATTCCCCTCGACGACTCAAATACTTGTTGTTGATGCATCAACCCTTTGATAACTAGATCTACAATATTTCTTTCCGACCTGACAAAGTCAAGAGAGACAATACCAATAGTAATTTAGTTTCTAATATATTTTCCTCTCATTCTCATATGTCAACTTCATTGACATTTTTACTAAAAACTTTAAATATAACAATTTAATTGTCAGGATGCATTGGAAAAAGAAATAATTTATGCTTGCATAGTAGATCATGACAGCAACTTTTTTAACATACTTCCATGATAAGACATCTTCATCCAAGGTTAAAACATAACCATAACCAATAGTTGATATTGTGCCAACAGAATCAATATCCAATTTACATTAAAATATCATTAAATTATCTCAAGAAATTGGACATATTGCCATAACTAGAAAAAACACAAATAATATTACACTAGATGGCAAAACAATGAGGTAAATATGGTAAGCAGGATATAAAATTTCACTAATATAATGTTAGGCAAGCTAGAACTTGTAGAATAACATTTACCATATCAAAGCATTTTTTTTTCATTGCACCATTATATTAACACCATACACTATATGAAGATGTTACTTAATGAATAATATCATGAATTTTACACAAAACACTCATTTATAAAGACATGTATCATCACTTCTTTAATTAATTTTATAATTTGAATAGTCTCTAACCAAAATTTTGAACAATTATAATAATAGCATGTCATAAATCACAACTTAACATTTTGTAATAATAAAAAAAACTTATAAATATTTTATTACAAGATAAAGGTATGTAAACCAAACAAATCATCACAAATATATCATTTACCAACCAAAACACATGTCTAGAAATAATAATCTTATTGCACTCAAGAAACACTTCATAACTATGTTGAGCAGCAAGGAAGTTTCTAAATTCAGAAACATGAAAAGCTTTTTTTTTTTTTTGAAATAATTGTTGGAAGACAAGTTTAATTTTTACTTGACCATCCCTTCAATTTTTTATATGAAGATTTTTTTCTTTTATTAGCATTTACATGACTTTAAACATGATATCAAATAAAATAATTTATTTTATTTTTATGTCATAAAAAATAATTTTAAATTCATAAATTTGATAAAGATTATATTTATTATTAGTCATATTTTTTTTCATATAAATATCAAGCTATTTTTTTTTCTTTGCAAATGCAAAGTTTAGTTCAAGTGTTTTCCATAACACACTAGTAGTTTTAGTATGATAAATTATTTTATAATTGTTTTCATACAAAACAATTAAATTATATTCATGATATGAAACATCTTTATCAATGATAAGAGTAGACAATATTAAAGCATAAATTAATATAACAACAAAAACATTAGTTTTAAACATCATAAAAAATTATTCAATGAGCAGAAATTTCATTTATCCATAATTTCATTTATTGTTACCAACAGAAATAGAAATAATTATACACATCAATTTTTAGGCTTAGTTGAAACTGATTTAATTATAACCATAAGAAACACATTAGTTCATAAGATGTGTTTTCAGTCTTCAGTTCTATATTGTTTTTACTTTTAGAAATGAATACACATGAGTAATCAAAAATAGAAATAACAAGATAGTTTTTCTCTCTAAGAATGTTAGAAAAATGATTACTCAAATAATAGTAATAATAATAAAAATATGAAATAACATAATAATAATTATAATTAGAGCAATAATAATACTGACATGTGTATGAATCAAAGAATATTAATTAGAGACTTAATAATTCTTATAACAATAATAAATAAATAAATAATAAAGAATAGATAAAAGATAGAAGGTAAGGAGTAGAAATAGCTTGGGTTGAGGCATGCATAACGCTATCCTTAGAGAGAAAATGCCCCTACTGCACAGGGCTAAACAAATACACAATCATATGTGTTTCTCTCCCAAGATCTAACAACCCGTCAGATCGATCGAGTGCAGCGAAGATCTCCGAACCTTATGAACACTACTATCTTAAAGATAATATAGAGAAGACAAGAAGAACACTTTTGAGAAAATTCTAGTGTTTGTTATTCTTTGTTGTTGTCTTGTTGTGTCTTTCCTCATGCACCTAGGTGGTATTAATAGGTAGCAAAAGGAGACAAAGGAGTAAACTGTAATAAGAATATAGTTGTTATCTATATAAAACATTAACCCATAAATTAAAGCTCTATAAAAACATGAGTAACAACAAGTTTGTTTTTATTTTAATTATTTATTTTTTAAATTATATTAAAATATTTCCAACAACATTTACTTATTTAAGTTCAATTCACATGTATAGAATGGTATGAAATATTATAGAAATTAAATTGTATATGTGCAAGAAGCTGAAGTATTAATATTATGAGATTATGATTATGTTGACGTAATTTAGTTTTTAAGCAATCTTGGTTGAGTTAAGAAGATAAAATAATGAGGAATTGATGTTAAGTTAGGTTTAATTATCTGGATGGTTTCCATTTTAGAAATTCGTCCCCGTTTTTTAAAAAATTTCAATTGCGTCTCAACTTTTGAAAAAATTTCTCAATCAGGTCACATTCAGAAAAAAATTACTAATGACAAGCCACATGTCAATTTATGGTTTTTTAATTATTTTTATTTTTTTAAAATTTTTAAATTTTTGATCTGTTTACAAAAAAAATTATGTTACCACATGTCAGTTCTCTGGTGTGACACGTGGCACTGTCAGTGTCACGTGTCATTATCAAATGTCATTTTCTTGATTTCAATTTAGTACCTATATATATCTCTTTGATTCAATTTAGTCCCTACTTATGTCTCTTTGATTCAGTTTTGTCCAAGTATGTTTTCAAAATAGAGCAATATTGTCTCTCTCCAAATTGAGACCAAATTTATTATTTGTATAAATATTATTCTAACATTTTTTTATTAAAAATGACTTTTTAACATATTACATTATTGTATATTATTAACTCGTGTTTTATTTATCATTAATTTTATTCAAAATTTAACAATAGTGTCTCTATCGAATTTGAAACCAAATTTATTATTTGTATAAATATTATAATGATATTTTTTTATTAAAAATGACTTTTTAACATATTACATTATTGTATACTATTAACCCATATTTTGTTAATAATTTCTTTTACCACTAAATTTTAATATAAATATCAATACTTAATTTTGTAAAATATTTATACTTAATTAGTTTTTAATCTTATAAAAAAAAATTGATTAAAGAAACATATTAATATTATTAAAAAAAATTGGGACAAAATTGAATCAAAGAGATATAAGTAGGGACTAAATTAAATCAAAGAGACATATTTAGAGACTAAATTGAAATCAACACTTGGTAGTGACATTGTCCTACCAAGTGGCATTAACAATGTCACATGTCACACCAGGGACCTGACACGTGGCAACAAAATTTGTCGCAAAATAAAATTTTAAAAATTGAAAAAAAATTTAAAAAACTACAGACTAGCATATGACATGTTGTTAACGTCGTTAGTAATTTTTTCAGAAAGAGACATAATCGAGACATTTTTTCAAAAATTGGGATGCAATTGGAACTTTTTTAAAAATAAGGACCAACTTGATGCACTCCTACCAAAGTGGGGACCATCTAAGTAATTAAGCCTTAAAGTTATAAAAATTAAAAAAAAAATTGACTTTGTGAAGAGTTAAGTATCATTGTCCTTTTTAGTTTTGTATAAGTTGCTTGAGCGCCAAATTATCTCTTTAGAAACACTCTAAGTGGTAATAGTTGTAGAAATCAAAGAAGTATATGAAGAAGAGGATTGTGTATTATTGATTGTCTAGAATATGTTACAAGAGATATGTTATATAATACACACAAAGCTAACCCTAGAAGTCATAAGTAAATGGATCTAAAACATGGGCTTATGCTAACATCCCCCTTAAACTCACAATAATAGTGGAAATGCATTGGGAGTTTGTCAAATGAAAAACAAAATTGTAAAACAGAGTGTGACTTAGTAAACATATATGCAATTTGTAGAGTCAAAGGAACAAACACTAAAAATATAATGCCAATTTGAAGATAATGACAAGTAAAATGACAATTTGTTTCAATATGCTTGGTTCACTCATGAAAAACATAGTTGCGAGCAATATGAATAAAGCTTTTATTGTCACAACGTAGAGGCGTAGGATCTTTCAAATAAACATCCATATTTGCAAGTAACCAATGCAACCAAATAATCTCACAGGTAGTCAAAGACATGACGTGATACTCAACTTATGTGAATGATCGAGATGTCGCACATTGTTACTTACTCTTCCATGATATAAGTGAATAACCAAGAAAAACACACCACCATGTAGTGGATTTCCAATCATTAAGATCACCATTCCAATCTACATCATAATAGGCACGCAAGTCTAAAGACGTTGTAGAAGGAAGCAAAAAAAGACTGAAACTAAGTGCCTTAAAGATATCTTAATATTAAGAGCAACAACCCAATGAGTTGTTGTTAGAGCTTAAACAAACTAACTAACAACACGAACAACATGTGCAATGTTTAAATAAGTCACAATAAGATAAACCAGACTCTGACAATACTTCGATATAAAGTAGAACCTGTCAAAGGAACACCATTTGATGGGGAATATCGTGCACTTGTCTCAAGAAGAAATCTTGTTGTTAGTAAGTCAAACACGTTCAAATAGGTCAACAATATACTTAGGCTAAGACAAAAGCTAACCTTTGGAAGAAGAAACAACCGCAATACCCAAAAAGTAGCGCAATATACTTAAATCTTTCATAGAAAAATGATAGGATAATGCAGCTTTTAAATGTGGAATTTCATCAAAATCATCATAATAATAATAATCATATCACTGACATATAAGTATAGCAAAATACGTCTTGCATTGATTTTCTTCACAAATAAAGCAGAATCATGATGACTAATAACAAAACCAAGAGAAATAATTATTGTAGAAAACTTCTCAAACCAAGCACAAGGTGCTTGTTTACAGCCATAAAGGGCCTTTTGAAGTTTGCAAACTTCACCAGATTTGTGAAAGACACCTAGTAGTGGAATCATGTATACTTCACATCCATTTGAAAAGTATTTCATTGAAAAATATAAGCGACAACAATCAAGGTACGAACAATAGTCATCTTTGCCACAATAACAAAAGTTTTCTCATAATCTATGCCATACTCTTGGGTATATCCTTTAGCAATAAGTATAACTTTATACCTTTCAATTGAGTCATCTGATTTAGTCTTGATTTTGAATACCCAAACGAGATCTAATAGGACGTTTTTCTAGTGGCAATGGAACTAAACCCCATGTTTGAGTTTGATGTAGAGCTACAAGTTCCTCAGCCATAACATTCTGCCAAATTGGATCATAGATAGCCTATATATAGGATGAAGGCTCACGAAGAAGATGAATAGAGGTGATAAAAGTAGCAAATGAACCATAATAATAGGAATAAATAAGAACTGGTAGTTGAGTAGACTTATGATTACGACTGATTCAAATAAGTGGTAGAGGAACCGTAACCCCAAGAAATGATTGAGCAGACATAGTAAGGGATCAACAGGTACAACCTCTACTGTTGTGTTTGTAGTTGGTTCTAAGATAAATTCTGGAGTTGGTACAGAAGTAGGAGTAGTGTCATAAATATCAAAAGGATCAAGTTTAATGATAATCAGATGTAGTTAAATAATGAGTTAGTTGGAATAGAAAAGAATAAAATATGTTCTAAGAACAAAACATGACACAAGACCTCTGCTTTTGTGTTTGTAGTTGGTTCTAAGATAGATTCTAGAGTTGGTACAAAAGTAGGAGTAATGTTATCAATATCAAAAGGATCAAGTTTAATGACAATCAGATGTAGTCAAATAATATGAGTTAGCTGGAATAGAAAAGAATGAAATATGTTCTAAAAACAAAACATGACGTAAGACATACAATTTTTGACTAACTAGATCAAAGCAACGATATCTCGTTTAACCAAGACCTATCCAGAAAAGACACACAAAACAGACTTAGTTGATAATTTAATATGCTCAACATGTGGCTTTAGAATAAAACATGTACATCAAAATACATACAAAATAGAGTAATCAGGCGTATGACCATACAAATTTTCAAAAGGAGACAAGCCAAAATTATGCGAAGTCGGGATCCGATTCACGACAAGAGTTTTTGTAAGAATAGTTTCCTTAAGAAGACACTTGGAACATCAATAGATAACAAGAATGATCTTACAATCTCAACAAGATGATGATGTTTTCTTTTATCAATGTCATTTTTTTGAGTTGAGGATTGTCAGTGCAAGGGGTCTAATGTATAGTTCCATTAGGCAAATAACGATGTAAAATAATTATAAGTGTATTCACCCTCAAGTCACAATGAAAGGTTTTTATGGTAGCAGAGTGTTATTGTGTATGATATTGTTATGATGGTTGTTGTTGAGGTCTAGCTTTGTTTAGCAATAAAGGATACTAAGATTTCCAGTGATTCTCATGGTTACAGTAAGAACATTGATCAAAAGCAACTTTACTAGCATGTTATTTATGTTGAGCTCTAATAGAAGACCTATTTGAAGCTATAAAAAGATATGAAGCTGAAGATGGACTGGTCTTGTGATCATTATGAGTCTGAAGTCTAATTTCCTCTACTAATAATTCATTAGCAATATCATCAACAGAAGGAGAAGGTTATGATGCAGAATTGAACCAAACGTTGTGATTCCCTACAAGTAATAAAAGGTGCAAAAAGACTCAATTATGTAGGTTTAGTCAAGGCAAGTTGATCCCATAGGATTGTCATGGCAGAATAAAAGTCATGAATGCTCATGTTATTTTGCTTCAATGCATGAATATTTGTCTCAAGTTGATACTGCTTGGCAAAATTAGACTGTGTATACAATCGAGATAAGTGATCCTATAATAGTATCATATTTTTCCAATTGAGCGTGTGACATAATTATTGACCCAAGTGATAATTTTAGAGTTATCAATTTTTCATACCTTTAAGGCAGTAGTATAATCATCGACATTTGTGTCAATTCGTTTTGCCTTAACACCTGAAACATAACCATACATGGACTTTCCACAAAGAAATTTTTCATAACAACTTTTGAAGGAATAATTTTTACCATCCAATTGCACACTAATAGACTGAAAAGAATCATCTTTACGAGTTGCCATAATAAATTGAATACAAAGCAGAAATGCGAACCACACAGTGTAAGCAACAACAAAAAAACAAAATATGAACACAATACTAAAGATTGCAAATACCCTAAAATGACATAAATAACATGATATGGAGCCTCCAGAAACGCCTTAAAGTAGAAATATGAACCACACAAATACTAGCAACAGAAGCAACAAATTAAAGAAAAAACAAAATTTGTAGAAAACTAACGAAACCTGATGAAACACTTGAAAATTTGCGATCCGCGAAAGAAGAACTACTACAAGAAACCCTTCTCAACATGGATCATTTGAGGCTTTTGATACCGTGTAAAAATCAAAGAAATATATGAAGAAGGGGACTGCATATTATTAATTGTCTAGAAAATATTACAAGAAGTGTATTATATCATACACATAAAACTAACCCAAGAAGTCACAAGAAAATAGACATAAAACATGAATGTATACTAACATTAGTTCGTGTATGTGATGAACTCAAGTTATGTAATCATTAAATGCTCAAAATAACCATACTTATCGTTGAGTCTAGGGTTCTAAGACTTGAGATAAGAAAGAGATATCATATCAATCTCCTCTTTGTCTAGAATGTTTACCATTCAAACAACAAATGTTAGCTCAATTAATGAAAAGTTAAAATTCTCGGAAGTTCTTTTAAAACTTGGTAATTTGTTCAACGAGTTCGTATAACTAATGGTGTGATGCTTGAAATTTATCAAAACTATTTTTGATAGGTCAAATATTAATATTTAGTGAGATATACTTGATATTAACATAATTTTCATAAATTTCAATATAAAGATTATATTTTGTATAATAGTTTTAGTAATATATATATATATAATATTATTTTTTATAATATTATTTGATATGAGCTATTATGCATGACGAGTTTAATACCTTAACAATAGTTATCTTAATAATTACACGAATAATGATTCCACACTAATATGCACTAGTGCAGTAAAGGCTTTTGGCCCCGCTTATTTTCAATATTTTGTCCCGGTTCCAGAACCGAGGCATATTGGGGCGAGGCAAAAAGGGGTAGCTTTTGGCCTCGTATGTCAACCGAAACAAAAACATTCCCTTTCTGCCTCGGTTCTATTCAACCCAAGGTCATATGGGATCCTTTTCTGCCTCGGTTGTGGTCGAACCAAAGCTATATACTCAAAAAAAATTAATTAAATAAAAATTTCGAAGCATGTTTGGCCTTGGTTGTGGTCTGAATCGAGGCCATAGACGGTGTTGATGGCATTTTTGAAATTAGGGTTAGTTAGGGTTTCTAGGCTGGCTTATAGACTTCGGTTCTATTGTAACCGAGGCCTAAAACATCCTCATATTGTCTCGATCCATAAGAACCCGAGGCTAAATGTCCTGACGCTGGTGGCATTTTTAAAATTTTGTTTTCTGCGCTGCCTCATAAGCTTCGGTTCTTTTGTAACCGAGACCTAAAACCACTTACTGCACAAATTTTTCCGAGAACCGAGGCAATATAGTTGGATGAAATTGCAAAAATGACATCGCCTTCTTATAAGCTTCGATTCCGCTATAACTGAGACCTATAAGGCGAAGTAAAATGTCAAATGTGCACGTGATGGATATATGATAAACTTAAAATATTGTTGCAAATAATAAAAGAAGATGCTATATGATGGTAAATACCGCTATAGACAAAATTTTCTAAATAAAAAAAATGGATAGTTTTTGCAATTAGTATCCAAAAATAATCGTAAATAGTGGAGTACACAAAATATATTACCAACTAATATCCTTTTATTTCATTTTACTTTGAAAGTTCTGAAAAAAATTAAAAAAGTAAACTAATGAATAGAAACCCTTCAAACGACTGGTCTTGTTGTTACTTTTAAATAGCCTTTTCCAAGGTTTAGTTTTTATAATCCACAAAGAATCACTTTTACTTTATTATTTTACTTTTACTTTAGAGAATAACTTTTTAGAATCGTACTAGTAAGAGCATGTATGAAATGTTTATTTATTTATTTTCTTAGTTCTATGTGTTTATAAATCACATGTTCTGATCACATTTGAGTGTTTGAAATATTAACAAAAGTTAGTCAAAATATTCTGAAAAAGTAAACTATTTTTATAAACATGAAATTCTAAAGTTTACATTTTTTTAACAAATTTTCCTTTTCCTTTTCAATTTCATATTCTCTTTCTTATAAAACTATTTTGTTCCTTGCATTCAAACAAATTAATTATCGTGAATCAATTATCGTGAATCATTATTTCAAAAATTTTAGTGTGATCATAATTATAGTTAATATTTGCTTATAGTTTATATTTTTATGTAATAGATTTAAGTTTTCAGCATTTTTTTTTCAGTTTTATACTTTAAGAAACTTTTTTTTAAAGTAAAATAATTATCTCACCAATTTTATCTTTTAAATGATTTTTTTTAAATTAAATTATTTTTACCAATTTTTTTTAAAATTTAAGCATTTCTAAAATTAATGTAACTATATAATAACAAAAATATTTAAAAAAAAATAAAAAAATATTTACAATAAAATTATAAAAATTATTTATATTTATTTTTATAATTATTGTAATAATATAATATTTTATTATCATAAGGAAATAATTCAATGCACATTAAAAAAACAACACAATATTGCACATATGTATTTTTTTAGTAATAATAAATTCACTATAAATATATTAACTATCTAAATAATATAATATAACTGTCTAATTTTGTAATTTGTCATTAATATAACATATTTTTATTTTATTTTATTATAATAAGATATTTTTTATCACGAAAATTGATCATTATTCAAATATTTTCTTGTAGTGTATTGCAACTTCCTAAATTAGATACTTCATTGATGAGTATGGATAAAATATCCTAAAGTATCGGATACAGATATGTGTCAGACATTGATACGTGACCCAAATTGAAGTATCGGTACATCATAGATAAAAATTATTAAGCATTTATTATTGATAATGGTAGTGTCTTTTTTTATTTGATTTTTTCTCTGACTAATTTAATGGTGCAATTGTTTATGCATTTCGTGTCCTATATTTGCATCTCGCAATAAGCAATACTGCTATTAGAATCAACCCTAATGTTGTGTTCCTTTAAGTAGAGTCACTACTTAAACAAAAGGAAGGTCGAGTGATCGATTTGTTTACTTCAATAGATTTGACATGATTTATATGAGGAAGTAAATAATGGATCCTCGCATATACGAGAAGATAAGAGTGAAAGTCAATTCTTCATTGCCATTTTACCAACTTGTCCATTGATTTTCTCTTCATTGCCATGTACTGGTGTGAACTCTTATGGGGTGTGGTGATGTGGCCTATAGTAAGATGCAATGGTGATGTGTTAAAGCATCTGGTGAACCCCCAAAGCACAATTTTTCTGCGTAAGTTTACTTTTTCTCAAAACCCAACACACGAAAATTCACGTCTATGTGTTCGTTGTAAGACTCGAAAAAATTAAATAATTAAATAAACAATTATTTAATAAATGAGGGTAGTAGGAGCCTTTATGGAATTTAATACAAATTGTTGTGACGTGGAAAAGTACTAGCTCAAGTGGTTGAGAGTACTTAATTGTGTGAGACGACTTGGGTTCGAGTTCTATGTATGTCAATTGTATGATGTTTTATTTTTGTGCATTATTTAAGGTTATGCAGTGAATGTGAGTAGTGACAATGTAATCCTAAAATTATAAGAAGTATAAGAAAACATGAATTGGTTGAGCACTTGCTTTGTGATTGAGTGGTTGTGTGTTCAAACCTTGCTGAGAACGAAATTGACTTCTTTATTTTTGCTAATATAATGGTAGCCTGAATGTGAAATGGTGGGTAAACCCTAGAGACAATGGGCAGCCAAGAGAATGGGAAAAACAACCCAATGAAAGGCAATTATAGACAATGGGAACTATCAACCTTCTCTTCTTTAAGAACTATCAACCTTCTCTTCTTTTCAAGCAGAGAAAACCAGGTTAGGGGAACTAATTTTTATTAATGCTTAATTAGTGAAAAATTGCATGTTGTATAGTATGGAATGCATCAATAAACTCTAATGTTGTTGAATTTTTTGTACTCTATGTGATGGGATTATAGTTTTGTTGTTTTTGGTTGATGTTTGAGCAAATCCCTGAGTTTGTATGAATATGATGAGGGCTTTTGCAATGCATGATTGTTTATGACTTAATCTCACTTTTGGGAGTACATTTGGGGTTTAGAATATGTCCATAAGGAGTGTTGCTGTCATAGAAGTGCTGGTAATGTTGGATTGAGAATTTTGGGCATTGGTTTTGGTGTCTGTGCGTGACCAGGGGAGGACTTATGATATTCTCGCTCAAGCGAGAGCGAGCAAGGCTCGCCTAGGCAAAAATAGTAGAGATTCAAAACCTGGTTTTGTTCGAGCATCTCGCCCAGGCGAGTGCATCTCGCCTAAGCAAGAAATCGAAGGTTGGTGAGGTCTTGCTCGAGCATCTCACTCAGGCGAGGAGCCCATGGTTTGGACGACACAACATCTCGCTCAAGCGAGAGGTACTCGCCTAAGCGAGAAATCGTGGCAGGATGAGTGTGTTTCTGCTGACTCGCCGCCTAGGCGAGAGACCTTATTTTTGGGTGAAGGGTGATCTCACCATGGCGAGAAGGCTTAGCTTAAGCGAGACAGGCTTGGTCGCTTGAGTTAAGGCTTCTAGCCCAAGCGAGTTTAGTGCAGTTTGTGAGCATTGTTTGTACGCATTGATGTAGACATGAATCGAGAGATGTTGTGCCATGAGCGGGTAGGTTCATGGATGGTGGTTAACATATGATGGTATGAACAGGTGGGTTCATATCTAGTTACTCTCGTGTGGGGATACGAGCGAGGTAGATTCATATGTTCCGGGCTCACACTTGAGAGATGTTGCGTGCAGGGAGGTACGTAGCTGGTGGATCACGTGTGTTGGACTACGGGCGGGCAGGTCCGTAGAGTAGGACTACGAGCAGGTTTGTGTGAGCATCATAAATCCTGAATCCATGGCTAACTTTGTTATGTGAATTGAAGGTTGAAAAGCCTTGGGGGTACTAAGGACTTGGCCAAGGTCTAACTATAATAAAATAACCGGGTGTAATTTATTGAACTGATGTGTTTCTTTTATTATTAAGCTCACCCTTTTCTGTTTGTGCTTGGCGATGATCGTGTAATTCTTTACACGAGAGCAGTTGATGATACAGGTGATGTTGTTGATATTTGAGACGGAGAGAGGGGCTAGCTTGGGGATGGAGTTAGGAATTTTATTATGTTTTTATTATTTTATCATAATTTTGGAATTTGCAATAAGACTATTACTTAGCTTTAATTGAATTTTAACGCACTGAACGATGTTTTAAATTTTCCCGCATTTGGCAATAATGAAAATATGAGCTTATTTTATAAATTATTTATTCATTTATTTTAATTAAGTAATTTCCAGTAGGGATGTTACATTCATGTTGGACATAAAACCACGTCTTATATTTTGACATACGTAAATTTATGGCTCTCGATATTACGTCTTATCTAACCTAGACATGAAAACCAAAAAGCGCCAGATGTAAAAGGGCTTTTATGTATTAGTGGAAACAAGTTATAAATAATAATAATAATAATAATAATAATATGATAATAGTGAAAAAATGAAATAAGTTGTGAAAAACAATCTCTACATAGAAACAATGGAAAAAAAATTTAAACTAAAGCAAGAGTAGAACAGTAATTGCATATTTTAACAGTTGGCTTTCTGCACCGATCTTTGCTATGTTGAGAGAAGTAGTATTTACGACTCTTCTCCTTTTCTTGTCCCCCAAATTGTTTTAAATCAGCAAAAAGGAACAAGAGCACATCTCTCAAATCCCCCTCACAAATAGTAAATACCCTGATAGGAACATAGTGTAAAAGATGATATTCATCAAACAACTAACCACCCCATATCATGGAGACTTTGAGCACCGGTCAAACTAAGATCGAGAACAAATGTCTCAACATTAATACTTCTCATTTATCATATTAGTTTAAGGATAGACACAAAGATAAAAAGTGTTAGTATTGATTAATGTGTCATGCACCAAAGAATCCAATATATATTTTAAAATTTAGTTTAAATTAAATTAACAATGGATGTATGTTTTTAAAAGATTATCAATAAATGTAAAATATTTTGTCCATTCTTCATTTATTTTAATATTTTATTTCTATAACTTTAAATTATCTATATTTTTTTTAAGCTTTGTGTTGATAGTCTATTATTTTCACAATTAGATTTCATTATTGAAGATAAAGTGAAAGATAGATCAAAATTGACTGATAAGAACTTTGAATAGTATTTTAGATTCTTGAAACATAAAAGTTAGTTTAGAAGTTTCTATAACACTTTATTCTATTCCGAGAGTCAAAAGTTATCATCTTAAAATATTACATAACTCTAAGATAATTGAAGTTAATTCTCTACATGTGTTAAATTGTGTAAACTCTTGTGTTTGAATATTATAAAGCATAATGAAATTAAATTAATATTGATCACATTCAAAAATTAGAGACCATGATGAGGATGTTTTTTGTTCATTTTATCTTAAGTATCACTCAATTAGGAATGATGAATTATCATAATTAGTTGAAGGCATCAAGTTGAAATTATAAATGAGTTTGTTATGGTGTTTTAGAAATTTTGGATGGGTTATAATTGAAAGTGTTATATGTTGTGTTTTTTAGTTTCCTACATATATTTCTTGAAAAGTGGTTGATTGTTGAAATAATGCTCAAACAATGATAATTATTATGTGAATCGTGCATTGTTGGTTAAGCATCACATTGGTTTTTTGAGTGATGATGCTCATCACTTAAGCCATAATTTGGTATTTGAGTGAGAAAGATGTCAAAATAATTTCTCAGCTCTAGAACTTTCATCACTTAAAAGATATTTGGTTGCTCAAGCAATGAAGAGTAAAACAATTGATACGATTTCTGGAAGTTAGTGTTGGAGAAGAGTTTATGCTGACTCTCTTTTCACTAAGTGTTTGGTGCTCAAAAGCTAATTTGAAAATTTAGGTAGGGATGAGGTTAAACTAATTGTCTTCCATCTTGTGCTCTTATTGTTTAAGTGACACAAATTCACTTAAGTGACAAAAGGTATCACCTAAGCAATGTGCTCACAACTTGAATGAGGGAGTCTTTTTTATTTTGAGGAGACATGTTGCTCAAATAACATATCCCTGATTTCAAAAGCATGTTTTAAAAGCATGATTCGATTAATACAACTCATATTCTAGTCAGTAAGTATAATATACATACACATGCATTCATTGGAACCCATATATAAAATATATTACATAACATTATTGGAACATAAAGTTTCTCAAAATAACATATACATTACATGCACTGACGAATCTTAACCAAAAGTTTTGGAGGGACCAAAGTAATATAATTATTCGATCATTAGATTGAATCATTAGTATAATGCTTCAAAAAATTGTTCTTCTAACTGAACAATTTTGATCATTATCATAATGCTTCAAAATATGTCAAGAAATATAATCTATCTTGTTTTCATCTTCACGAATAACTTCACTTTTATCACTTTTAAACAATTAATATATTATTTTATTCTTCACCAATATACCTTTTTTTAAATAAAATTAAAATATAATTTATCATAATCTAATAATATTTTGAGACACGTAATTATTAAAAGAAAAATATATTATAGTCAAGTCACAATTAAAAATTGGTTATGAAAAAAATACATAATACATTATTTTTTCTTCTATATTCATAAAAAATAAACACAAAAAGGCTCACGAGATAAAAAATAATGATAACTATTAAACTAATATTTCATTATCAAGTGAGACAAAGAACAAGAAAGGAAAAGGACAAATGAGAAATGAGAGAAAAAATAATGAGCTTGTGTCTAGCTTCCTTTTTTTCTTCAAAAATAAAAAAGAAAACATATGAAAGTGAGATATGAGTACAATTTGTGAAAAACTAATAAGACAATAAGAAAAATAAAATATCTTAATAAATATTTCATTACTCTTCTAATTCCTATTTTCGTTCAAAAATATAAAGTTGGTCTTCCAATTTTTTTAGTCTCAATTGAATCTTAATTTTTGAAAAATTGATGTAATTTGGTCATTTTCATTAAATTTCTTGAAACAAATAAATTATTTTTCATTAAAATTGAAGTTGTTAACAAAGATAATTTGCTTTATTGGTGTAATTAACATAATCTTGTTGTCAATTTTGATGAAAAATCATTGATTCACTTCAATAAATTGAACGAAAATGACAAAATTACATCAATTTTTCAAAAGTCGAGACCAAATTGAGACTAAAAAAATTGGAAGACCAACTTAACCTTTTTTGACTAAAACCTGGACCAAAAAAATAATGAAACCTAAATATTTTTATTTTTTAATATATTTAATTTTACTTTTTATTATCTATTAACATTAAATATTGTGTTTTATAAAAAAAAATAAAAAGACATACAATTTAATTTTCATCAATTTCTAAAGTGTACTAACTATAATTTGAAAATTTGAAAATTTCAAATATATATATATATATATATATATATATAATTTTAAAAAATATTTGTGGGTCTATGGCTCCTTCCTACCCATAAGATGATCTGCCATAAAACAAAATATCAAATCATCAGTGCATATTTCCATGACAATAACTTGCAACTCATGTACTACTACGTACGATCATCACATCTTACGACACACATCCAAATGTGAACTAACTTCAATTGAAATAACATATAACATGGTACATATACACATACACACACAAATATCACACACATAAATCAATTTCATCATACTCTTAACACATTACAAATTACAACCAGAGCATTGTCATTGAGATCCAAGAATCCTCTACGACATCCTCGATGAGAAATGTAACACAACAACAAATTGAATCATTGTCATCAAGATCCAGGATTCCTCCCATCCCTAATAAGTAGTGTAAGTATGTATTAAAACTTTTTCTCCAAAGATTAACATCCAACCCATTGGAACGCCATCAGTTAAAATTAACATCACCTTCTTATGCCAATGTAGTTCATGCACCTACGAATCTAAACCTCCTGCACAAACCTCTAACCTTTAACCACTTGGTGTCTTAATTTTCATGATCATATCATTAATGAAGCATGCAATATATATATATATATATATATATATATATATATATATATATATATATATATATATATATATTTTTTTTTTTTTTTTTTCTGAATGAGTCTGATGCTTAATACCTTGACTCTTAATGATTCACATCATCCCAAGTATCCCTCATCTGCACTCATAGAGGTAACATACCCATAAGGGGTCACACCCATGAAAGGCACATATCATACATATACCATTATACAAACACACAAACAAATATACATACATATAATAATGTGTATATCTACCTACTCACAAACACACACACAGATATACCAAATTGGTGATTCATCTCATCAATATACATATTTCATGCATATCACATTTATATAATTAATTACATATATCATATCACATTATCATAATTACAGTTTAGTGTTAGTTGAGTGAGCTATTATGCTTGAGTAACCTAGTTTCCTACTACTTAGGAAAAGTTCTTTGCTCAAAAAGGTCTCACACTACTTGAGCAAGATACATCTATTGCAAAATTGATTATGTCTATTCCTCGCTCAAATCCTACTTCCACATTTGAGTGCCTATCACTTGAGCCTTATTGTAATGCTTGAGCGTTATACTTGTTGGGTCTCTTCCAACAAGTTATGTAACATAAAACATATTGTTTCACTAGTTCCTAAGTAATTAGTTGTATCTGGAGATCTATAACCTAGTTGCATGGTCTCTATGTTTTAGAACCGTGTTCGATTCTCACTTGAGTGATAACTTAGTCGCTTAACTGATACCTCTTTTATATGGGAGAGAAAGAGAATTTCCTTAGACTCTTTTAGTTAAGCTACACACTTTCGCTTGAATTATCCTCCATATTGCTTGAGCGCCTACATTGTTAATTGAACGATGATGATAAATGAAGATAATCGTTATACATTGTTTGTGCATCACTTGAGTGAATTGCATCCAAGAGTACCACTTTCCAATTTACAAAGAAATCAACTACAAGTATATTGTTTGTAACTTGCTCCAATTCATCCAACATATCAAATATGTTGATAATCATCTCCAAAAAGAATCATTAAGATCATACAACCTTCATAATACTCCATAAGTCTTGTGCAAAAGTATACCTATCAACTTCCACATACCCACAAGTCTTGTGCAAAAGTATACCTATCAACTTCCACATACCCACATACCCTATAATCCAACTTCCAAATATTCACACATCAAAATAACCATTTATTGATTAAATGATAAAACTAACTCTCCTTACTTAGAGACAATGTGCCTACAAACAAAACCTTTCATCGACACTTCCAAGTAAATCACCTAAGTGTCAAACCTTACACAAACATCATCCTCCCTTTACAAATCATGCAAAGAGAAAAAGAAAAGGAACACAATTTTTACTAGGAATTGAATAACTTACTTGAATTACAACTTTCATTAACCTACTTTGATCTTTATTATGTTGCATCCTAGTTATTATTTAAACTTACACAGAGTTAAGAAAACAATTAGTTTTAAAGAAATAGAACTTTTAGTTAAATAAAGAACATACACCTATATTTTATTTATAGACTTTCTATTGTTTATGCATTTTAGATTTATCTTTAAATAAAATTTAGGTCTTAAGTTAGCATACCATAAGGACGTCAAATGTATCATGTGTTAGTGTCTGATGAGACATACTTTTGCAAACCTTTTGGAGAACGTTGTGTTGTATGATATATCAATTGTTTTGTGATAGATGTCAAGTGAATCAAGTCACAATTAAATAGATGTACTTTTAAATACAAAGAAAAAGTTTTATCTTGAGTATCAATTATAGATTTTGACCTAATTGTAAGGTCTCAATTTAACTATTAAAGTTAAAGTCAAAACCAGAAGTTCAATCCTAATAAAATAATTACTCAGAAGGAATTATTGCAAAAAAACTCAAAAAAAAATTAATATTACATTTGTTTATTTTAAATTACTAAACATATTCTATATCACAATAAATTATTTGGCTATTGCATTACTTTTTTTGTCTTTAGTATTTCCGTTAATTAAAGAGGTTATCATTCAATAATATTGATGTACAACCACTTTAATATATGTGTTTGAGTTAGCGTTATACTATTGTTATACAACCACGTGAAGTTATCAAAATTATATACAATGAAAATTGTAAAAACAAATTCATTGTAACCTTAGTTTAAATTGAGAAATAGCACAATTTAAATTTATAAAAGTTAAATTTGATAAATACTCAATTATATCAAAGTATATACAACTTCTAAAAATATAAAAAGAAGAACTAAAAAATTTAACAAGGAATTCATTATTTTTTTAAATCTAAAATTATAATTACATAATATATTTTATAAAATAAAATTTATATAATTATATCTTATCTTGTTGTACATTTCCCTCCTAGTTTACTAATTAGTTTGCACAACACTTATAATCATGCAAGCTAACTGGTTAGAAATTATAAATTAAAAATGTACCGATCAGTAATTAACTTATAAATTAAAAATTAGTTTATTAATTACTAACTGGCTTATCATTTAGTTTTGTCATACAGATCCTAATATCTTAAAATTTTAAAACAATAGATTATGAATTTTATTTTATTGTATCAAAATAAATTCTTTACTATATTATTAATATTAAATGCTTTTTTACTAGTGATTAGTATTACATTAAATTTATTTCGAATACGAATAATAGTGATTTTGAAGACTACTTTTAGAATTTTAATATTTAATAATAAATATTTTAGTAACATTTAAAAACTATCACTAATTGAAAAAACTATTTAGTAATGGTTTAAATTCGTGGGCGTGACTGAAAACACTTCGTTATTTGGAATTTTTAAACTAAAAATTCTGGTTTCTGAGGTTAATATTGTGTTTTCTAAAAAATTAATATTTTGAGAAAATTAATTATGATTTCTGAAATTGATTCTACCTAACCTTTCTACAAAATTGTGTCAATACATGTGAGAATCGAACTTTCTCAAATTGTTTTTTTGTTCCATAGAGATATCATGAAACTTTTATTAAATTATTTTGATGTGATAGATAATCAAATTTTATAATAAATTTTTATGTTTCTATTTAATTCTCATAGAAAAATTACATGAATATACTCAATATTTTTGTTATTAAACGTATTGTTGCTATTTTTAAAAATCAGGATTGTGATTTTTATATTGAAAAATATTTCTTCTGCCAATCGACATCGATTTTGATCGGACGTCATAGAATCGTATTACATCCATTTCATATTTCATATTCAAATCGGTAGACATTTAAAAGTAGAAGGAGTGAATTGAAATTTGTAAATAAATAGAGGGGCAAATTAATTTAACCTTGGGAAAAAAAAGTCCCATCACTAAAAAAAAAAAGAAAAGAGAGGTGACAATACGAGTAACATAATAAGGAAATGTTGCGTAGGAAAGAGTGCGTGTTCATATTCAACCACAAATATAATTTTCTAATTAAATATAAGCTTTTCTAATAACGATATTATAACAATAATTTTGCAAATATTTTCTTATGTACTAAATTCACGAAAAAAATCCTTAATTAAAAGTTAATTTTAAAAATTAAAATATTTAGTTATTATAGTGACAAATTCAAATATTAATTTACAAAATTAAAAATTATTGGTTACTAAAATAGTTACTATTATAAATAAAAAATTATAATTAGTTACTAGATTGGTCACTTATTAATTAGAGACCAATTTAGAAATTAAGTCAGATTGGTAATCAAAACCTAGATAACTAATTTTTAGTGACCATCTTCCTTTAATAGTCAAAACCGTAGTAGATAATTTTAAGACCAATTTAATGACTAATTATAATTTTTTTATTTACAATAATGATTATTTTAATAACTAATTGTTTTTAATTTTGTAAATTAATATTTAAATTAATAATTATTGGTTACTAAAATTAATTATTATTTAAAAGTTTTTTTTTTAGTGATTCGGTGTATTACCCACTTAAAGTGATATACTTGAAACATATTAAAGATTAAAAATCATCTTTAAATATTCAAAAAAAAAAATCGATCTTTCTATATATGTATTTTTCAGCATTTTTATATAGAAAACCACGAGTGATATTGTTTTATATTTGAGTGTGATGAGAAAAGCATTGAAAAACTAGTTTAAAGTGAAAGGGTAATATTAATTTGAGTGAAAGAAGGGTTTTGGATGAGAAACAAAAATGGCCACATGTTAAGAAGGTGAAGATATGCTTTCAATGTACCCTAAAAGAAAGGGCAAGGGTTGGGAGATAAGTATGGTGATGAGAAACAAATTGTGTAATGAGAACAAAAATTAGAAATGTAAGCAGAGAATTATTGCAGTGCACAATTTTCACGTGGTATTAAATCGGTGAACAGAAAAGGGGTGAGGGGGAATAAGAAAGGCATTTGGCAAGTGGCAGTGAAAGAAAGAAAAAAAAAAGAAAAAAAAAACAGGCATTTACCAAAAATAGAAAAAGGAAATGGCTTTATAAAAAGAAGGAGAAATACTTGGCTTATATATTTATACCAAGGATGAAAATTGAAAAGGACTAAGCTGAAGACTGAGCACTCAGCATCTGTTGTAGTACTCCTATGCGCACCCTATGGACACGTTTTTAATCTATTTTGATTTGGAAATCCTCTTTATTTTTGTGTGTGAGTGTTTGATATGGATGGAATTGGGTGTGCAGTTGTGGATGCTACCATTTGTTTTTCACTTTCGTGTTTATGTGTTAGTTTGCAGCATCGAGGGTCGCCCAATTTGGTCCCTATAGTTATTGCCAAAGTACCATTTTATCAAAGTGACATTGATTCATGCATAGGTCACGCCAAACACTTTGCCGCATTCATATCAAATTGGGTTAGACATGTACAAAAGTCAGAAAGTTACCTTCTTCCCCTCCCTCATATAACACTCCACAACTCCTACTCGTGCACTCAACAAATTTCACCACATGCTCCTCCTCATCATCTCCTCAATCCAACGGCTACCCTTTTTCACCACGTGCATAATTACCCCTTGCTTCTCTTCTCTCCAAACCCCCATCATGTGCTTAAGTGCGTGGCAGATTGCACACCGGGAATTATCACCATCTAACACCCCATGTGCCCAACTTCCTCATTTGGCAATTGCTTCACTCACCATTGCCTTTCTTTCTTCTAACTCTGTTATGTCATTTTACACCTTCACCTCCCAAACTTTTTGCGTTCTCTCTTCTCCTCTCTTCTGTGCTAGATGCCTTTAGCATTTATTCTTATCAAAGATTCTAACAAATCCCTTATATACTTCAAAGGCGTCACTCTCAAAAGTACCTCCAACAATTCATAGCTGCCTACACTCTATGTTCACCTCTTAGTGGAAGTTTCTCGCAAATGATCAAGCAAATGTATATATGCACTATGGAAAACCACACCTTATGCTACCCCGTTTTTCAGCTTCAGTAAATCATCCACCCGCACATCACTTACTCACATACCTAACCTAAACTTTCTTTGCCCCCATCCATAACCTATACCTAATTCAAATCACACGCTCTTAATCATTAATGTTAGATCATCTCATCTCATTAACAGGATCTTCATGTTTAAGATATCTCATTCCTAATGTTAGATAAGGTAAATCAAACATCAACAACTCATACTATATATCGAATCACCACATGTAAGTGGAAATATAAGTAGGTCACTTCATCAACTCATTATCATTATAACCCTGCCAAATAACAAGCACTGCTTCTATGCCGATTCTGATCATAAATTATGCAGATGTGATGTTTTTTACGTCAGACATCCTCGTAATCCACGTAATAATAATATTTCTCGTTCTTTTTTAAAATGATGTTTGTTTTCGGACCAAACCAAAACCTGTAATAAGAAAATCATTCTGACCAAACAATACTTATATATTTATAAGTAGTTTTAGCAAAATAAAATACTTATATAATAACTAAATTGTCATTTTCAAAATACAGTATATTATGTAACAGTCACAATGAATCATCTTACCTATTTAACTGAAACTAGAAACAAATCACATAATTATTTAAAAGTTTATATAAATAAAGGAATGAAGAGGGTATGCATAGAGAAAATGTGATGCAATAGTCATATTTTGGCCCTTTCGGTTAAAATATCAATATCAGTCTCATCTTCGATTAAATTTAAATGAAATGACGTAAGTCAATAATATAATTTAAAATATGACTAAGTGAATTTAAAACTTACCCTTATGATAAGATTTTCATTTCATTGCTGAATATATAATTTGATGAACAAAACAACTCAACAATGTAGGCTCGAAGTATAATGACTATTAATTACCTTTGTGAAACGACAACAACAATCAGTGGTATAAGTATGATAATTATAAAAGAAGAAATTATTCATTATTAGCCGCTCTATTTATTAAGCCAAATACATGTCCTTTTTAGTCGTTCATCTATGTTTGTAAGTATTATAGATCAAAAGCTTTGTGTTCCAATGAATGAGTTGGAACTCACTAATTCATATATATTCCATATTCAATAAATGAATGTTGGTTAAACGTAATAATTAACATTATTAAAAAAACACAATTAAATAAAAATATTACTCACAATGCTGCACGATTGAAATATTTAACATGAAAGTTCCCTTTGATTATCTCAGATACAAAAGTTTGTGTCTCAACCTTGGTAATATCTTCAATTTCTATTTGTCATTATCATCTTCCAAATGAACCACGAATTGAATTTAGAAAGAAAAAAGAAGATATAAAGTATGCACCTCAATGATGTATAGTTGAACACTTGTAAAGGGTGACACACACCAATATGATATCGAATAAATGTCTGCAATGCAAAGTGAAGCATAAAGAGAGAAGGAGATGATATGATTGAATTACTAGAGAGGACCACAAAGATAAGAACCATTATCGTCATAATAAAAAGAAAAAAAAAAAAAAAAACACAAGAAACTTTGAGTCATAACAGAAATGTAAGGAAAAAGATAAACCAGGTCTATAATATAAGACATTGTTAACGTAGAAAAGTTAATTTTAATAAGAAAAATATTAGCAGCTTTAATGAGGAAGTTTAGAAAATATAATAATATCCGTTACCTTATTTCTGGTTGACATGTAGGGTGCATAGGATTAAAAGAAATGAGTTTTATATAAAAGTAGGAAGTGATAAAAGGTGAAGAAAATTAGGTATAAATGTGTTGATTGTTTTAATGAGGTGATCGGCATGAGACATAGAGAGAGAGAGAGAGAAAGAGATAGAAAAGTAAAATGGTTGATGATCGGAACTAATATAGCAAGCTACTAAGGTGGTTTGGAGAATCTAGGAAAAAAAAGTGATGATGAGAAGAAGACAATTGATTTAGTAGTAAAGCGTGGAGATTGAGATAGTGTGATTGAAGAACAGAGAAGTGACACATAATAAGGGTGAAAGTGTTGTGCAGTTTGTAAGTACTGTTAGGCAGAAGTGATATGTATAATTATGAATGACATTTAGGTACTTGAAAGGAAGCTGGTGAACTGCCATCTGCCACTTCTCGTCTTCAATGATAATGAACAAAGTTTTCTCAGCATTGGGTTAGCTGGCAATTGTCCTACAAACTAAACTTGTCGACCACACCCACCCTATAGTCAAAAAGGGTGTCTTCTTGTCTTAATTACAGGCCCCTCGTCGGTGATATATACCTTAAACTATACAACTTCCAATAACAATAAATAAATAAATAATAACCCTATATTCACAACTTATCAATCTTTCAATTCAATTCAGGTTTCCTCCTAAATATGTAGTTTGGGTGAATATGTGTTACATTTTAAAGCTTTTTATTTTTATTTTGCGACTTTGGTATTCGAAAAAATCAATTTATAATATATAAGTAAGTGTAAACATTATTTTATAAATTTATTTGTAATGATTTGAGTTAGGTTTAATGTTCTAAGGCTTCAAAGTCCACTTTACTGTAATGTTTGGAATGGTTTCAGTTGTGAACTGGTCGAATATTATGCAGAAACATTGTTCAAAAGAGTGTCTGTTAAATAAAATATATAACGAAGTAACGTTATTTACTTATAGTGAAATGGATATCGAACCCATAATAATAAAGAAAAAATCTAATAAACGAAGTATATAAAAAGAGGTTTACTTGAATAGAGTAGGTAGAATAACATTTTCACTCTTGTATGAATTCAAGTGATGATGATTGCGTATACATTATTAGAGGAGTACAATTCAAAGTTTGATGTGACGAGAGTACCTTAAGTATTGATTTCCTTATATGTAAATATAATTATCTATTAAAGTTACAATATTGCATATAGGAACACACTCTTGGAGTTTAAACTAATTTGATATATTGTCAATGTATGATTTGATATCTTGTCAATATACGATTTTAAATGCAATAATCTAAAAACTTAAAAACGGGTGCAATATTATTTAAGGAATGGAGAAAATGGACTTTTAAATTTAGAATTATCTTTCACATGACAAATGAGAAAACGAACTTTTATATTTAGAATTATCTTTTTTAATATTAATTCACAATCGGTTAATAAAATTAATTATGATTTATCTTAGATAATATCGTATTATAAACATAATTACTGTAAGGTCCATTTATTTTTTCTCCAATGTTTGAGGATTTGTCCTAATATATTGGGCCTAAGGCTCACCCTTAGGGTGTCCAAAACTCCTAAACAGTCCTAACACTCTCATTCTGCAATCACTTGCAAAAACAGCCACCTAACTCTCTTCTTTTTCCCTCAACAGAAGTTCTGCTAGGGTTTGAACCTCTTTCATCTTCAAGCTAGCTCAACTCTGTTCCTATGTCACGTAAGTTGGTCTTCAACCCGTATCCTCTCCCCTCTAGTCATATTATCGTGATTTCAGTTAGGGTTCACCATGGTGAGCTTGTCTTAAATCTGTTCCGCTATTTTCCAACTCTCGAATCTACTCCTAGAGCTACTGTGCTCAACTGTTTGGGTGTGCGAGTCCTTGCTAGCATTTTCCAGGTAAGGGAAGTTAGGGTTTGCCTGCTCTTTCGATTTTTCTGCATGTTTTGGTTCTATTTCGTGATTGTATGGCTCGGTTGTTGTTTTATTCGTTTGGGAATGATGAAGGATTATCTTGTTTTCTTTTAGAGTTATGAATATGATGAAGTTATTTAAGAAAGCTTTTTGAAAATTCCCACTGGACATTAAGATAGCAAGCTATCTAGATGTGAAGGTTCATTTCTCAAGCTCATAAAAGGAAGAAGAGAGTTGGATTCAAGCTTAAACTCA
>Ga0214544_1000728_pt1 | contig 63333 bp, 44 predicted proteins | sample CNSS3metaG_FD_160074 | JGI IMG/M metagenome (GOLD analysis project Ga0214544, IMG submission 160074) | Root nodule microbial communities from cowpea collected in UCLA plant growth center, Los Angeles, California, USA - CNSS3 | ecosystem: Host-associated > Plants > Roots > Nodule | place: USA... | reverse complement strand
ATATAAGCCTCTTAAAAACACAATGACAATTATTGTAGGGGTGAGTCATAAACCACCACTTGAGGGTTTACCAGTGAGTGTGATGGTGGGGCTGCTATTATGAGACATGAGCAAGCCTCTAAGTGACATTCATGAAACAAGATATATGCACAAGACGGTAACGTGCCACCATTGATTAGAACCTAAAATGAACATCGATATTGTATGTGTTATTTACTAAAACCTGGTCAAAGGAGATGTAGCTCAAGACAATTAAGTTTATGTATTTTTTCGGGTGAAAGTTTATAAGCACTAAGTGTAAGGCTCAAACCCACAAGGTTCCTTACGCTGAACTACAATATTTTGTTTCAAAAGATAATATTTTGTTTTGTTTTATTTTTTTTTAAATTATGTGGCAGTTTTTTATATATATTTTTATATATATATATATATATATATATATATATATATATATATTTATGTGTGTGTGTGTGTGTCTTAGTATTGTTATTACTATAATAATTATTATTATATTATTCATATTTTTATTATTATTAGTATTATTTATTTATTCATTTTCTAACACTACCTTCTCTCTAAGATATCTTACTCCATGTTCATCTTTTTGAAAATCAAAGACTGTAGGATTATTCTTTACAGCGAGCTAATCAAGATCAACCAATCATTTTCTTCGTTTAGGGTAAGTTATATTTTCGTCTTTTCTTGTCCCTTCTACTTGATTTGGGTCGCATGCGAGATGTTCTGGCTTGCATGTGTTCTTCTGAGTTTCCTTTTGAATCTTTGTTGATTGGTCGGATCGTTTTGTTTTGTCTCTAGCTCTAACAAGGGATTTTCGGCGTGTAGGGAGGGCTTTCTTTGTTTAAAGCTTGTTAGTAGCCAAGTCAAGGTAAGAGAATCTAGTAATTATCTATGTGTTTGTGTGTGTGTGTGTGTGTGTGTGTGTTTAGAAAGTGGATTTTGTTACCTGAAAAATTTTGTTTTTGTCTGATGAATCTAGATTGATGTGTATGATTTGGTGTAAACTAATGTGTTATATATATGACTTGATGCTTGATTTGTTTGGTGAGATTTTATGTTGATTGAGAAAAGTAGAATCTGATAAATTGAGTGAATTGGTCCTTTCCATGTGTTAGAACTATTTTGAACCAAAGTATTGAAGGAGAAATACCAAATTGAGCAATTAATTAGATTTGACTGTATTGAGTCTAGGAATCATCACAGGTGCACACCTGTAGTGAGATCTATATCAAAGGCATGTTTTTGGATATTTGAGTTTAGTGTCAACTGCTAAATATGCATTATATATATATATATATATATATATATATATATATATATATATATATGTGTGTGTGTGTGTGTGTGATTGTGTAACTATTTTGTTTCTGATTAGTTGTTCCCTGAATGCTAGCTTACCCCGTGGTGTGTATTTTGCGCTTGTGTTGTTTACTTCTTTTGCAATGATCAATTAATTGTGTGAGTAGAGGAAGACACATGTGAGGATGTTCCTTTAGTGGATAACATTGCTAGCCTCTATGTCATCCTTTATCAACTTTTTTAAGTTTACAATTTAAGAAAAAGGGCAAAAATGTTGGCCTTTTCTTCTTCTAAGTTTAATCATTAAGAAGTTTCCAAATGACCACTCATAATTTATAGATATTATCTTAATGATATTTAAAAACTATTTGAATTAATAAATTTAGTGCAATGCAATTGTTTATATATAATTATGAAATATTTAAACTTTCTTGTTAGCACCACTTTTTTAAATATTTTCTTACAAAATTTCCTTCAATATATATTGTACCGTCTAGACCTTAGTATTATGAGTTCATTTCTGATCTCTAAGAATCTTAACCTATACAACAAGCTTCATCAAAGATCAATTTAGCACCGAGGTGACCTATGAGGATGGACCATGGTTTAGGCCAAAGTATTACCATGAAATTTGATGGGCCTAGTTAGGAATATCGATTGAGTTGTCAGTCATCGGTCAAAGGTGCGAGAAGAAGTTGCTAGGATTTGGGCCGAGGTTTCATATAATTTTTCACTATCGTACTAGTAATCTTTTCCTTTCTATATTGTATTATTTTATTAATTTTGTAATCTTTTTGGTTTTGATTCTTGTAACTGAAATATTCTCTGGTTTGGAGAATAAAAATGATTTGTAACTTATTTTTCCTATAGATAAAAAATTAACTCTTATGGCCAAGGGACGAAACAATTTTGGCCTAAGTGTTATCAACTTCACTTTAGGTCAAGAGGAATCTTTGTATTTGTCTTCAGCAAAAGGCACTTAGTTTTTTAACGGAACATATACATATGCTCATGGGAAGGATATGATATAATGTTTTATGTTCTTTCAGGGCAAAATATATCTTGTTAAGACCCCAAAAGCACTAACACTTCCCTTCGAAAACTTTACTTCAAACACTTCAAGTCCTCAACTCTAAGGGTATTCGTCCCAAAGAAGGGGTACTTGTCCTTCTTAAGCCGAGTAGGAGTTGTGCTTATAGAAGACACATTGACACCCAAGTCAACCAAGTGTATCAACAAGCTATAAATATTGTAATTAATGAACGTAATTAACATACCTTGTAAGATGTGCTATTTATATTACTATTCATGGGGCCTTACTTGAATGGGCTTAGGCCACGTGACCCAATTGCATGTTAATCCCAAATTATCGTGGTCAACTACGAGTAAACGACTTGCGTTATGTCGATCTGGTCGAATAGGGAATGATCGAGTACATGTCGACTTAATAGTCTGACATGTGTTCGACCAGGGACGAGTCCTATACTGGTATGACCAAGGGATACATGGTCATATACATTTTCTTATCTTCAAGACAAATTTGATGATAAAGACAGACACAAAGATCGATGTAAATAAACAATAGAAAAGATAAAAATGGGAAAAAAGTTGTTGCTTAGAAAATTTATTAACTCATGGAGGTATGTGTTAACACTAATTTTAAAATTATTGTTTTTATTTTATAATTTAACAATTAAATGTGTATTCTTTTATACTAATACATAAATTTTCTTGTACATAATAATTTTATTGTTCATATAACGATTAAATATTCATTGAAATATTTTAATCTTAATAATTTAAATATCCATATTTAAAGTTTTCTTATTCTTAAAATAATTATTCTTACTGCGTGTTTTATATAACGATTAGTATTTTAACTTGTGTCATACATAAGATATATGTTATTCTTATATAACTTAAATTTTTAGTACAAAGTTATTTCTTTTACATATAAGTTATATTATAATTAAAATTCGTAACAAAAATATTTTTAATATATAAAATACATTTTAAATTTGTAGAAGAAAATTTATATTTTTACAAAGTTAATTATAAGCTGTGTAAAGTGGGGGATTCCTCGTACCCATATCTAGGGATGGCAACAGGGCGGGTAGTGTACGGGTAGTAGCTCCCATGTATCCTATCTCTTGAATAAATATCCGCCTTGCACTTATACCCATATCTGTGCGGGTATCCGTTATGCAGGTACTTGCATAACTTTTTTAATATCCACAAATATCTATTGGTACCTACGGGTATTTATAAAAGAAAAATTTAATATTTAACAATATAATTTAACCATAAATTTAAATAAAAATACAATACATTATATTCATAAGTTTCAAATAAAGTGTAAATAACCCATTTAAACAGTGTTGAATGACAATTTACAAAGAAATAAAGATTTTTTAAAACCAATTGATAAAAAATAACCCATTCAAAATTGATGTGTTAATGTTTTAATCATGTTTTTTTATTTTATTTTTAATTTAAATTAGAATATAGTGGGTACGGATATCCACAGATGCAGATATTATGATATCCGCACCTGCCCCTATTAACATGCGGGCATAAAAAATATCCCCCTACTTGTTATCCGCGAGTATCCATTCACAATATTTATTTCCTACCCTTTGCGGGTTTTATCTGCGGATACGTGCAGGTACAAATATTTTTGACATTCCTACCCATATCCAATTAAAACAGTCAGGGATTCTTCATACACATATTCATACCTAGTTAATACGGGGATTCCTGTCAAAACGAAGACAGGTTCGGACAATACCGACAAGGGTGGGTTTATTTGCCATCTCTAATTTATATATAAAATATATTTTAAAATAATAATATTAAATAAGATTGAAGAAGTAGTTGAAATTTGATTATATTTAAGTTCAACGCATTTTTTTCCTTATATTTGAGTTTAAAAGGAGCATGACAGCATTTCATCTTTCAAAACTATTCCTTATGTTTAACTTATTATACTTAGAAAGAGAAGAAAACGGATATATTTATAGATCATGTGATGTGATAAGAAAAGTTGATAAAAGAAAAATAAATAAATGTATAATAAGTGTAAACAAAATTAAGGTGTTCATGAATATTTTTTTGGTTATGATCACAAAAAATAGTACTCCTTATAATGGAAAGAGTTAAATAAAATAATCTGAAAAATGGAAAAGCATTTTTGACTATATGTATATAAATTTAATATTTCTATCAAGATATAATTTTTTTTTTGAATGAAATGCATCGATAATATTTATGAAATTTAAAATATTAATTATGTTGTTTAATTTTAGGGGTTAAAATGACCGGAAGATAATTTATGTAGAAAGAGGATAATAGTTAGGCAAAAATGTCAAACAACCTTCACATTATTCTTATAGTTACAGTGTAATTAAAGGATTATTTATGTTTTTTTTTCAAGTTTATGTAATGTTTTAAATATATTTTTTTGATATTTTTTATAGTATTGAAGTAAAAATATGTTAAATGGTGTAAATAACTCAAATACTATCATGAAACATGTTTGAAATGTAAAATAAATTTAATAATTTTTTGTTAAAATAATTAAAAATCCATACATTTTAAGAGTTGAGACACTATTCAATTAAAAAGTTTTAAAAATAGACTAATTTTAATTTTTATTCAAAATTAAGAGAAAAAAAATATTTAAATATTAATTATTGTTACATGAGCATTTTTAAAACAAATAAAATTATAGCTCATAAAAGAGGGTGTTGTAACACACCTACCAACCCAAAAGATGAAAACCCGTCAAACTTCCATTTCCTTTAAAATCTAATTAAATAATGGTGGAATTATTTAGTTTTTCTAGTAAAACAAACAATAAAATAATAATAATGAAATAATAATAATAATAGAAAAAGACAAAATCGTTATAGTGTAAGAACCTTGTAAAAAATAAATGAAGTCACCAGCTCTGTCTGAAAACTACCGGTCGTAGTGGTACGTAGTCAAGTCCATACGACCCACCTAACCCCGGACAGCAAATTAATTAACTCATTTTTTAGGCCCATTGTGCAAAATTCCCGATTTTGCAGCCATGCGATTCACATGTTCTCGTTGGATCTACCCAAACTTCCAATCAAAGAACACTGTATCTGTATGCAAAAATAACACTGTTCAAAAAAGAACACTATCTTATAGTATTATATTTGATATTCAAATACACATTGGGATATATAATAGAAAAAGATGTTTCTGACTTAATAATGCTGGCTGTTCATTGAAAAAGACCGGCTGTGGCGTCAGTGGGGTTTGACATGCATTGGTGTTTTAATTTTGTTTCAAAATTATTTATATTTTAAAAATGGTTATTAAGGTGTCTTTACAACTTATGAGTCTAAATGTATGTATCAAATTTCAATAGTTAATTTTATTAAATATAATGGTGGTTTAGATAATTAAGCTTGTTATCTTTTGGTTAAAAATACTTATTTGATTCTTGTTTATTTACCAAAATTTTAAGTATTTCTTAGATTTTTTTTTAGTCTCTATATTTTTTAAAATATGTAACAATTATATCCTTTTTGTGTTAGTATGATATTAACAATATTAAGTATGTGCTACATGTTAACTTCATATTTTTTGAATTTTTAATTATTTTTAATTTTAATTTTTTAAAATTATTTATGTCACGTGTCACGTCAATATTGTACTACCTGTCAAGTAAATATGGTGACACGTGTCAAATCATTGTCTGAATCTCAATTTGATCCCTATATTTGTTATTTTGATTCCATCCCAGTCCCAAACTTTTTAAAAAAATTTCAATTTCATCCCCCCCAAATTGAAACAAAATTTAACTTTTATAATGATATTTTTATTAAAATTGATCTTTTTATTAAATATTTTAACAATATTTAGTTTATTTAAATATATATTTTACATTAAACTTTATTTAAGTTTTGTTTTAAAATTTTAAATATATTTATTTTAACTTATTACAAAATTGTTTTAAAATTTTATATTTGAATTTATAAAATTTTTATTTTAAAACCAACTCTAGCATTTATATAGATATTATTGATATATAATGTTATATAAATATTTGAAATATAAATTTATCAATCTATATACTTAAAATTTTAAAATGAAATTTAAATAAAGTTTAATGTAAAATATAAATTTAAATAAACTTAATATTGTTAAAAAATTAATAGAAATATCACTTTTAATAATAATATCATTATAACATTCATATAAAATTTAAATTTGGTCTCAATTTGGAATGATGAAATTGAAATTTTTTTTATAAATTTTAGAACTGAAATGAAATAAAAATAACAAATATATGGACCAAATTGAGATTCAAATAATGACTTGACATGTGTCACTATACTGACTTGACACGTAACATGATACTGACGTGACCTGTGGCATAAATGAAAATAAAAAATTTTAAAAAAATTAAAAAAATTAAATAAAAAATTAGGAGTTGACACGTGGAACATACTTAACGTTGTTAGTACCATACTAACGGAAAAGACCTAATTGTTACACATTTTCAAAAATATGGACCTAATTGAGACAAAAAAAATTGGGGACCTATTTGAGATTTTGGTACAAAGACGATGACCAATGGAGTATTTTAAACCCTGTTTTTATATTACATCAATTTGTTTCTCCTAAAATTCTTTAGATAAACAGAGTCAACTGTTAGATTTAAAGTAATATGAGTCATTATACTTGACCCAATAGATGATGCTAAGTAATGTGGTCCAATAAGGCCTAATTAGCCTCATCACCAAAAAGACTACAGAATACTCTAAGATACATCTATTGGGGAAAATAATCACATATTCACGATAATTATGACAAATCTCGGTAGTTTGATTACGTCTTGATATTCCTTGATACCAAATATTTACAAAATATTTGGTATATCGGGTAAGGTGTCACATTATTACTATCATTGTTACTAAGGTTGTCAAACTCGAAAGTTTATATAAATTCGTGAGAGCCCAATAAACTTGGGTCGTAAACTTGTAAAAGTTTACTTTGACACGAAAAAAAATTAATTTATACAAATAACATCCTAATTCAAATAAATTCACAAAATAATACAACAAAAAAGTACTTTAAATAAATAAATAAATTCACACAAATATTATAAAATATAAGTTCAAATGTCAAATGTCTATGTCTAATCCACTAATTAGTCCTCTAATGACATTATTTTATTCTAATTAATCATTTCTTCACTACAAAATTAAAAAATATGTTATAATTTATAAATTAAATGTTATTGATGACATTTTCTATATTGCAGATAACATTTCATATTCCAAATGTGGTGACGCTTAAAAACAAATGTTTGTCATCAGTGGTTGAACATTTTCATGGATTTAAGACCAAGTTGATGTCTAAGTATGTCTTTAAAGCTAAAAAGATTGAAAATCCATGCACATGGATTGATGAAGAGACCCGTCGTCAACTTGTTGAGATTCAGACATTTGAGGGATGACATGTATGTTTATTTGAAATCAGCAATTGCTCATTTGATAATTGTGTACAATTTGAACTAATTCATAAAGTGGATTTTATGTGCTACAGGAAAAGAGAAAAAAAGGCTCAAAGAATAAGTGCTCCAAATAAAAAATCCACACATAGATGGGTATAGAAAACTTGAAGAGAAGATAATGTCAGAAAAGAAAAATCTAGGCCCCAACCTTTTGAAGGTGAAGATCCAAAGCCTTCTTCACCACCATCCCATCATGAAAAGTGGAAGTTAATTTGTCTACACATATCGGGCAACTACACTTCTAAAACTACACGAGAAATCTCCGAGAAAATTGTAAGATATAACTTTTCTTTAAATAGTTCGTTTGTCTTTTATATTGAATGATTTTCTGTAATTTTTCTTTCTTACATTTCAAGACTAGTTGGTTGAGTAAAGCTCCCAAGGAGGATTCACTCCAAAAAGTCGTCATGACATACTTGTTGCTGCAATTGGACGGCCTGAGGACCCTAGACGTGTGCGTGGTGCTGGATCAGGAGTCAGCATATGCCAATATTTTGGTTCCTCCTCTCAGCAGTCTTCATGCAAAGACAGTGCTGATTATGAAGAAAGACTAACGAAAGAAATCAATAAGAATGTGAGTTGAATAACTATTTATTTATGCCTCAAACATGTAAAATTAACAATCTTTTTTCAATAATTTATGAATTGAATAAATTATATTTAGTCAAATAATTGAATAACATTAAAAAATCATTGACTCTAATAAGTAGAAGCAAAAATGGGAGTTGTTGAGCTCCACCCATACTAGGGGATGAAATGGACGACACTCATCCATGTCAGCTATATATTTGGGATGGTACATGAACGACACTAGTGGCTCATAGAAAAGCATTTGAGGTAGCCACAATTCTTCATGGCATGGAGTTATCAGAGGATGAGGTTAAGGTCATGGTAGAGGAGGTTCCCGTGTCTTTTGCTTTAGTTCATGTGCCAACAGATGGCGTATATAATGTGTCACAAACATTCCAATGTTTCCTCGTTGGCCTAGAGATTTGGTTGATTCTGACCCCCTAGTACAAACTCTCAAACCCACCATATACTAAATTTTTAAGTTTACAAGTTTATTATATTCAACCTTAAATTGTATTTCATTTTAACTCAAATTGCATTGATAGAAAAATCCTCAACCAAAGAAGATTCCTCTCTCTTTGGACGATCCTCTTGGTGCATTACTCCAACTTGTTGAAATCATAAATGATAAGTCAATGCAGGTTCCTTGGGATTCTAATATTTTTGGGACAGACCTTGAGATCTCACTATACTTGTATTCCCAAGATGTCTTGTATCTTGCACGGGGACAAGATGAATTGAATATTACCATTATTCAGTTATGGATGATGTAAGCCTTTCAATTATTATATATAGTTATTTTATTTATTTATTTGTTTACTTATATCAAATCAATTTTTTGTTTAGGTATATGCTTGATGTCACTGAAAATATGGGGTTGAATGATCTATATGGGTTTATAGACCCCCAACTCACTCATGAAGGCAACAAGTTTGTGACCAAATGTTTTCCACTTGGAAAAGAAATTTATTTTGTCCCTTATGTTGCTGGGTAAGTCATCTTTGTTAACTTATGAATATAATCTGTCATTTCACCGCATAACAATGAATTTATTTTCTTCTCAACCTGAGGGAGAACCTTGCTGTGTGGTTTTGCTCTTTGCACCCTCCAACCACTTTGGTTAAAGGTATTTATTCTAACTAAAGTTAGTCCAGACTTTACTTTGATTAATTAAGCTTTTTATTTGAAGAGGAGATAAAAGAATAAACATGATTAGGCATAGTAAAATTTGATTGAGACTGTACTTCAGTTGAATTTAGGTTTAAATACTATTTTGGTTCTTGTTTTGGTCTAGTTTGTTCAATTTGGCCCTTTTTTTATGCATTCAATTTGGACCCTGATTTGCTAAATTATGTTCAATTTTGTCCTTTTGGTTGACGCCATTTAAATTGATAACGACATAGTGTACAAGCTGACACTGTTCACATGATGTGGCATTGATCACATTATGACTAGTTATGTTTTGTTCAAATTATTTTAGCTTAATTTGTTCAAATTTAGTCTCACCCTTCATTTCAAAGACCCTTCACCACTACCACCACCACCACCACCAATGTCACTGCCACCACCACCACCACCACTACTACCACAGTCGCTGCCACCACCATCAAACTAAAACAACCAATACCACCCTTCAACCACCACCACCATCACCTCTACCAACCCTACAACCACCACCACCACTACCAACCTAATTTTACCCTCTTGATATGTATTTGCATCCCAAAATTAAGGTCTTTGACTTTGGATGAGGCGGTCAATGTGCTACATAAAGCGTGCGTATCTAAGGAGACTCTGTTGGTGTGCACGAAGGAGAAGGATGTGAGAGCAAAAAAGGGTTGTGTGATCATTGTTCATAATCACTCCCTACAATCACACCCTACCATCGTGAATGTTTGTTAAGTCTTTACTTTCCTCTATTCTACAACTTTTTGTGCCCATCTTGATGGATGTTTACTATTTCATTGTCTATCTTTAGTGTATTTTCATCTATTGGGCTTTATTTCGCCATTATTCTGAATTTTGATTAATTTGGGATTGTTTGGTCTAATTTTCATTTGTAATTATTTTTAAGTATTTTGCATGGAGTAGTTTTGGATCTTGGACACTAATCTTAAGCTGAACATAGAGTTACCACATCATTCCCACATCATTGTCACGTGTATGCCATGTCAATTTTCTTGTCCACGTTATTGGACCAACATTTTGGGTCCAAAGTGACATTTTTGTAATTTTGAGCCTTGTAGTGGCATTTTTGTAATTATGAGTTACATAATTGATGTGACCACGTTTTTAGGGTTTTAGAGAGGTTTTTGAGAACTTTTTCTTCCTAATTCTACACCATTTCTTTTACCTTTTGGAGAGCACCAACGTGGGGATTTTCGTTTTCTTCTTCTTTCCACACATTAGAGTTTAGGGTTTCCGTTTTTCTGCATTTTGCATACTTTTCAGTTCGTTTTCTTCACAATGGTGATGTATTTTCGTTTACCTTTGCTTTGCAATTTCAATTTCATGGGTTGCTAATTTATTGTATTGACTTCTTGAAAGAATTGCAGTGAAGCTTTGAGGTTTTGCATACTTATTTTTGTTTTCGTTCTTTCTTCATCTTGATTATGTGTAGAATGGATAATCTTGCTCTATTTATGCTTCATTTATAGATTGGATATATGTGTTCTTGGTTGAGTTTCGTTCATGCTTAATGAATGTAGCTTGATTGTCACAGATTAATGGATGTATGCACTACTTAATTCTGTATTGAAACAAATTTTTGACCTTCATTTATGCGTTTTGAACGAGTGGATTGAGTGAGACCAAAACACTAATTTTGTGACGGATGATAAGTGGAATTTCATTCGAATTCAATAGTCAACACTGTTTTTACCACTATTTCATTGAACATTTTGAATTATGTTTTTAATTCTGTGTTGAAATTTTGAATCTGCTAAACCCCACCCCCCTTCTTTTTGTTTGTGTTATGTTTGCATATGGAACCTTTGATTGAAAACATTGGTCAATGGGAGACGACCTTAGGATCACTTCTTAATATTACATTTAAATTGTTTTATTTGATCAAGTATGATCTCGATCAGTGTTATTGTTTGTGGGTTTAGTGTAATTGTGGCAAATATGATTTTAGTGTGGTGGTGGGGGTGGGGTGGTGGTGGTTGCAACGAGTGATTATGTTGGTAGTTGCAGAGTGATTGTGGTGGTGGTTATGGGTTTAGTTTGGTTTTAGTGTGGTGGTAGTGGTTGTAGGGTGGTAATGGTTGTTTTATTTTGGTGGTGATGGTAGTGGTGGTGACAATAGTGAAGGATCATGAAATGGAGGGTGGGACTAAATTGAAGAAATTTAACTAAAATAGGAACTTATTTGAACAAAACACAATCAGTCATGATGCGAATAATGCCATGTCATGTGAATTATACTAGCATGTACACTCTATAGTTATCAATTTAAACGACGTTAACGAAAAGGATGAAATTGAACATAACTTAGCAAATCTGGGACCAAATTGAATGCGCAAAAAAAAAAAAAAACAAATTGAACAAACTGGATCAAATCAGGAATCAAAATAGTATTTAAACCTTGAATTTACTGTGGATAATCTAATAGTTCTCACTTTTAATTGAAACTGTACTTTGGTTAAAAGTGAGAAACACTAAGAAATAATTTATTAAGTAATAATCTTTAGATAATTGATAATGAATCTATTTTTAAAAAGTAGTGGAATCAATATATTTTCTTTAAAGTTGTTTTTATATCTTTTTATCTTTTCCCAATACTATTTTATTTGACTAACCCCTTTTGTATAGTTTTTATAAGAATTAATTTGTCAAGAATCAATTGCATGTTCGTTGGGAGACGGCTTAGGGTTGAGTTTACCCGTTCTATTTTTTTAGCTACTATCTTAACAATACTGAGGTTGCTATAGTTTAGTAGTATTAATTTGATCGTGTCAACGATAACATTATCAAAAACACAATGGAAAATCTAACTCTAAGAACTTGATAATGATCTAGTATCAAGTAGGAATACAAAATAGAAATTAAAAAGCACTAAAAGCTTGAAACAAACCGATGAAAATTATTTACAACATGATAACAAAGATTCAAATGGTGCAAACTGCAGAAAAATGCTGCAATGCTCAATTGAATCGCTTTAAAATGATTTCAATCGGATAAACCAAGATTTTGTAACATGTAAAGGATGCACATGACTTGGACAATATGGAATGGATGCTCAAACAAAATTTGAACTTAAAACGGCTACAATTCAACAAACAAAATTGATAAAAGACTCAAACAAATAAAAAATGCAAAAAGATGAACACATATAGAAGTCTTACTCAAAATTACCGAATGATTCAAGAAGAGAAATGAATCTAATCATAATACAAGCATTAACACTCCATTTAAATTGGTAAAACAGTAATACAATTAAGGAATTGTGATGAACAACACATAATAGATGAAAGGTAACTGTAACTTATCTCTTGAAGCCAATGGATTCAACCTTGCTCATGATACCACTTGATGACTCCACATGCTCCATTTGATGGTACGGTTAGGATTGAATTGATTGGATGAGATGAATAAGTCATTCAGTGAAGTCGTTTGAAATGGTGTATGATGAGGTTTCCCTAGAAAGGTGGGGCTTATTCTCGAGGAAGGAGGCTAAAGGAAGCTCCAAAGAGAAAGCTCTAACAAATTGACTCTCAAAGAAAGGATTCCAGAGTAATCTCAACATAGTTTCACTAAACATTCAAGAGTGATTTTTACAATGGTAGAGGCCTCCATTTATAGGATTGAAGGCTCCAAATTCTTAGCCAAAAGAAATAAGGGAAATTCCAATCACATGTGCTAAAGTGGTGCTGGTTTTGGTGGATCATAAGTCATGTGGCACTCACAAGCTTCCCAATCTTCTTGGATCTTTCTAGCCATGCTCATGGTGATTAGGCATTTGGCCGGGCCAATGTCATCAACATTTGAGCCAAACAAAAAGACATAAGAACGCAATCCAATTGGCCAAACAACATCTCGACTTGAAGAATAAGATGTGAACAACTCGAATTGAGGAAACAATGAAGAAGATGAACTTATCTCTTCAAATGTGTCCAACCATGGCTCTAGATACCACATGATCTTCAAGCTTTCTTCCTTATGCATGACTTGAATGGAGCTTAGAAAGAGTGTGGTGCGGAAGCAAGGAGTAGGAGAGAAGAAGTGGTCAATGATGGTAAGTAAAATGTCTCTCAAGGTGAGGTTAACTTTGGAGGAAGGAGGCAAGAGCAAACCTAAGGAGGAACTCTAGCCTAAAATGATTACAAAGGTAAAGTTTGGAGTCATCTCAACAAAGTAACTTTACTACACTCATGAATGGTTTTTACAAGTTCTAGATTCCTCTATTTATAGGAGCAAAGGAGTGTTAATGTCTTCAAAAAAAGAGAGAAAAATTTTTAGTCTTGAAATTGAATTTGAAGCCAAAAGGAGTCATATGACAAGTGTGACTTGTCACATAAGCAAGTCACACCTCCCATTCTTATAGGTGCCCAAAAGAGAACATTAACCCTAACTTTCTCTCCAAGTTAGCCCACTAAATTAGGGTTAATGTGTCTCCTCTTCTCAAGTCGAACTCCATTCTAGGCCCAAAACCCATCAAAGCCCAAATACATGGCCCCAAGAGAACCCTATACTATTAGACCCAGAATACAAATTCCAAAATTAAATCTTAGTATAATATTTACAATTATAAAGTCATAGGCTGGGTCTTCACATCCTTCTTAGCTCACTTTAGCTTAGGGCCTGCTCAAAGGAGGTCCAGTCTTCTTGTATCCTCCCAGTCATAACTTTAGTTATAGGTCACTTAGTTAGAGTTATGTGATCCGGTATTCCTTCCATATTATACAAACCAAAACTCAATAGATTAGATTATGACAACGAATTATGCAATTCAAAATATTATAATTATCCTTAAAAATTGTATATTCCATACAACAACGAATTATGCAATTCAAAATATTATAATTATCCTTCAAAATTGTATATTCCATACCTACATATAAATTCACTATTTCAAAGTGTTAACTTGGAGATTTCTAAATTTTAAAATAAAAATGAAAAAAGGTCAAAAATGAGTATCACCTATATTGTTACTCGAATGGTTTGAAAAAGAAAAGCAAGAACTTATCCAAATGAGTTGGGACTTCAACCTCTACAAACAGCTCCACCTTCAACACCTCTTTGCCAAATTAAATGGTCAAAAGAAGAGTTAGGAAATAAGAACACCAAGAAATGAAAATCATCAATAAGAGGTTGAATAAGTTATGGGTTTAAGGTTTAACGTGCTACAATGAAATAGGGATGTTAACTCTCCATATTATAGTTCCCGCACGTGACCACCTTTGGCCTCTAGACTTGATTCCACCTGTTATAATACAAAAATAGGTTAAAATACTCCGTTGGTTCTCGTTTTTGTCGCAAAATCTCAATTTGGTCCTCGTATTTTTATTAGTTTTAATTAGGTCCTCATTTTTGTAAATTAGTATCAATTAGGTCCTTTCCGTTAGTAGAGAACTAACACCGTTAAGTAGGTGCCACGTGTCACTCCTCATTTTTTTGAATTTTTTTTTTAAATATTTATGCCACGTGTCACGTCTGTAGTGTGCCACAGTCAATCTAATATGGTAACACGTGTCAAATTATTGTATGAATCTCAATTTGGTCCTCATTTGTTAATTTGATTTGATTTGAGTCCCAAAATTTTTTAAAAATTTTCAATTTCAGGCACTCCAAATTTAGACCAAATTTTACTTTTATATAATTTATGATTATTTTTATTAAAATTGATATTTTTATTAAATATTTTAATAATATTAATTGTATTTAATATTAAAATTTTAAATATATTTATTTTAATTTGTTATAAAATTATTTTAAAATTTTATATTTGAATTTATAAAATTGTTATTTTTAAGCTAACTGTAAAATATTGTTGATATTGAATATTATACAAATATTTCGAATATAAATTTATTAATCTACATATTTATAATTTTAAAATAAAATAAGTAAGTTTAATGTAAAATATAAATTTAAATAAATTAAATATTGTTAAAAATATATAATAGAAATATCACTTGTAATAAAAGTATCATATTACATTTATAAAAAAAATTAAATTTGTTCTAAATTTGGTTGTTCTAAATTTGGAGCACATAAAATTAAAAAATTAAAAAAAAATTTGGGACTGAAATTAAATCAAATTAACAAAAATGAGAACCAAATTGAGATTCATACAATAATTTGACATGTGTCACCATATTAAATTGACACGTGACACACTACAAACTTGACACGTAGCATAAATATTTTTAAAAAAATTAAAAATTCAAAAAAATTCAAAAAAAATTCAAAAAATTCAAAAAAAACGAGGAGCTGACACGTGACACCTACAATATTTTACGACAAAAACGAAAACCAACGGAATATTTTAATCTAAAAAAATATAACCAAGAACATGCTACACACCAATTTTGATCCATTTTGTTATTTCTATTTTGAAAAACTATCTAATTAAAACTTTTGTTTGAAATGAAATTCTACCCACATTTTCTTCTAAAACTTCATTCCTCAATTTACCCTTAACTTTTGTGAAGAAAATACAATAAATTAAAAGGCCATTTCTTCTTGCACTTCCATAATTTCAACTTCCACTTCCATAAATTTTTGTATTTCAAAATGTAAAAATCTGAAATACAGTTTTTAATATTTGGAATTCTAAATTCAAAAATACAAAATTCACATTCCGGATAGCATAATCTAAAAACATTAGAATTTATGAGTGGTGAAAGAAATTTGTGGTAGTGCAGGAAGAAATTGCCCTATAGCAGTGTAGCCGAAGAAAGACCCCAAGATCGAAGTTAAGTACAATCTATATGAAAAAAAAAAATACAGTAGCAAACCACATTTCAAGATGCTTGCATTCTCCAAATCAGTATCAAAGAAAATTTCTACAAGTATAATGTAACGTTAAAATTTGAAACACATAAGACGCTTGCATTCACTAAGAAACTTATCCAATGTTTTGAAACACTATCTACAAATTCACGAAATGCTTGAATTAAGATATAACGTTGACCCACAAGAAAAGTGAAGGTCCTTTTCTGAACAATGATTACTGGATCTAAGAGAAATTGAAATCACATTTTTAACCACTTTGGTTTAACAAGTTTTTTCTCGGCAGGTTTGCGTTGTTCAACAGGAGGAGGATGTGTTGGCACAGCAGGTTCAGGTTTTGACTGTACTAAAGGCTCAAATTGTTGGCCTTCATCATTAGCAGCATGCAGTTCCTTCAAAGACAAGATATCTTCTTCAAGGTAAGGACCAGTGCTACCTAAACACCCCATCAAATAAGAAAAGAAGAAAAATATAACAGCTGGTAATTATTTAATCCCATACAAGGTAGTAAGAAACACGCAGCCTTTTCAGCAGTGCATCTCTAATTAACTAGAAAAATATAAATGCACATTTCACATTTTAGGCGACAATATAAATGCACAAACAGTACAGAAAGAGACTAAATATAAAATCTGAAACAGATCAATCACATTGAAGAATTTAAACATTGAATGATGTTCAAAACCAACCTACAAATACTCCAAAAATATCTTCTTAAAAATTGATCTCGCATGTGGAGAGGTCAAATTTAGTATTGACATGAAAATTTGGTCCTCCATACATTAGTACTGATATCAAAATCAGGTAATAAAATACTTAACCCCTAAATTGATCCTTCATAGATTAGTGTCACGATGTTAATTCTCCAAAGATTTTGTGAAGTGAGATAAAAAAATGAAAGAATTGCTAAACATTTCCTCTTCGGTTGCTAATTCAAAGGACTTTACAGGATGAACTTACCTTTAGGGACATCGTATGAGAAGTAGACAATGGCACCAGGACAAAAGCCAGCATCATAAAAATTCTGAGACATGTCTTTCATAATCTTTTTAGGCGGAGTTGTATCTGCATCATTCAAAGTTAACATGATTTATTTCTCAAATCATGTCCAACGCAACTTTTTACTGGTTAATTATTTATAATCAAGAGATGATTCATTCTAAGCCACACTAAACTAATGGTAAATGGGTTAAGAGAATTTGAGTTATGCGATAAAGGTCGGTACAAATTCTAAGCACCATATATCATTCAAATCTAATCTCAAATAAATACTAATATGCCTACATATATAGAATGGCTGCTCTGGCAGTGCAATAACTTTAGTCAGGACATCAATTAAACTCTGGACTGTTTCCGATGGGTGGAATGTGGTCTCCAATGTGTGATTATCCGGGAATCGAACTCTAATTATAGCCTGCAAAAAACCCCAAACGAACATAAAAGATAAATTTATGTTTTACCAATCTGATTTATTCATAAAGCATTTATGAGGAGTGAAAATATATCCCATATGGAACAGAGTAAATCTTGTACACAAGTGACATACTATCCATATTTAGATTGATTTGTTTTCTGATTGTTTCCTAATTATTTTCGTAAACAGATAAATTCTAAATTTCTAATCCCTGAAACTAATTGGAGTGATTATCTCATCCTTGTAAGTTTTTTACTGTTATCATGGAAACATAACACATTATTCACTATTTACAGTCTCAAATCCAACTATAACAACAACAACAACAATAAAAATAATAATAACAACTACAACAACCTTGGTCATTTCTGACCTACGTGCTGCCTCTTCTGCTTCTCGGATTTTTCGAGTCTTCAAGAACTTGTCTGAGAAAATTGAATACATTTAAATTTTAATGTAATATTTTGTCTAAGCAATTCCTGACATATATAACAACTTAACTGTTTAACATCACTCTTTTAAAAAGTACCATCACCCATGAATTTTATAAATAAAAACAAATACATTTTTCTATCAGCACAAAATCAAATACATACAATTGCATTTAAAAAGCCAAAATGTAGAAGATAAAAAAGTTTACTAGAGGATGGTTTGAACAGCATTAAAAGAAATCGCAATTCTAACTTCCTAAGCAAACAAATGGCTCATTAACCTTGACTAGATAATCAATTTCGTCCTTATATTTTCTGTAAAGATTAAAATTATTAGCATCACTATAGAACAATGAATTCCCAATTAAGTTGACACCTTAAAGTCCACTAATCATTTGCAGCACGTCAAAGTAAATTAAAAAGAAAGAAAAACATAAACAAGACACAAGGATATCGAACCAAAAAGCTTGTCCTCATATTTTAACTTTTGCTTTCTCGACTTCATTAGATTATCATTTTTTTAGAAGTAAACATTAAATTCGTCAGGTAATGATCAAAATGGAAATGAAATGAGGGGAAGAGGATAAAAGTTACCCTGTTTGAGAGTTTAAATTAGATAGGAGGGAAATGGAACAGAAGGGGAATTATTTTTTGTCGTTTCCCCTTGAGGATAAAAATATCACTTCCCACTGATTGGGGTGGAATGAGGAGAAACACAAGGATAACGGAATGTTGTACACAGTTAGCACAATGGTAGCTTTGTCCCATGCCACTTCTCCCCATCCCAGCTGATCCCCTCTTTTCATGTTCAGTGTCATTAACCAAATAGATCCGTACAGAGAGTAAATAAATAAAGTGTACATCAATGCAGACAGGGCAGAAAAATAGTTTATAATAAATGGTTTATAAAATTTTACTTTTCTTGTGGAATGGTTAATATTATCATCATTACCTTCCTTTTTAGCTGCCAAAAGTCTGTGATAATCTTCAGCAGTAAACTCATAGAAGTCATCAGTCACCTCTTCTAGAAACCAACCATAAACAAAAGTTTAATCAGGATATTTGAGAATAAAGCCAACAATATCAATAAATAAAAATTTGCAGGAAAGCATTTCTAGTGCCTTGGGATATTGTCAATAAGATAGGGTGCAGTTACCATTGGATAATGCAGCATTTGATGATGAAGAAACATATGTTTCAAAAACACGGATCTCTCGCCCAGCTCTTTCTTTCAATGCATCAAGCTTGATCTGCTTCAATACAATATAATGGTGAAGGAAATATCATCGAAATAAATAGTTCATTGAAGTGTACAAGCAATAAACCTGAATCAGGAAAATTTTGGTAGCAGTACAAATACATAAATGCCTCATGGAAGATCAAAGATAATAATTTCTGAGGACAGGGAAAGGGAAATCCTTGTTATTATTTCAATTTAACAAGTTCAAAGAATCAAGAGTATTTTTATCTTGGTTTGGAAGGCGAATGCTTTTGAGTGCTGTAAGTTGCCATTTGAATTCCACATCACACAACTCACTTGTGGCTGGGTTCACATATGTAACCAACCAGTTTGGTCACGCACGAAGAGGTTATGAGAAAATACTAAAAAGGTTGGGCCAGAAGGGTGGGAAACAGCCTCTCTTAACCCTCAACTGTGATCCCCACCACAGCAATTTAGAAAGAAACCCTATCTTTCTTTTCTTTGTTATCTGCCTCTCCTTACACCCCATAGAGTTGCATGTACTTCATACATTCAATGTTTCATTCTATTTTATTACCAGTTGAAATAAATGTGGGAGGTCTGACTGGTCATTGTCCCCTGCCTCTACTTTGGTATTTTTACGCTTATTGTCTCTACCCTGAACAGACATAGAAACTTCCAAAACACATCCTCAAAATGAGAACAGACAGGAAAAATGAGTTCAGACAAGATAAAAAAAAAAAAAAATGTCCAGAGAGTCAAATTTGAATGGTGTTACATGAGATTCAATCTTTTGCTATATACAATTGAAATCCCAAACCACTCCCAAAGCCTGGGCCAAAACAGCCGTGCTTGAATCAGAGAAAATCTCAAATTTTATGATCTGATAAGAAAGATCAGTTATCTTCCATCACACCAAATTACTTCAAATCCAGAACAGATAGCTGAAAACTCACAAAATTATGCAATACAATCTAGGTCATGATTTTGACAACAAAGATAAGGAAAATGGTGGTAAGCCAATAGGACTGATTAAATTTTCAAATGCTTTGTTTGGATAGGACTATTCAAATTCACTGAATTTTAATTTTCTTGTTGTATACAGTGTTTCAATTAACAAAAAACAAGGAAAAATATTTTAATATTAAATAATTAAATAATATTCTACAATTCAAAAATATCATTTCGCAATATATTTCCATCAACATTAGTTGAGGCTATTTTTTGGTCAAAGTTTTCGAAGATTTGTTTAGTAATGTCATCAAGGGTGTTTTTCTCAATGGACATTGGTTGAGATTATTTTCATTAGATACCACCAACAATTAATTTTGCGAACAAATCCGGTTTATCTTTTGACATCAACAGTCAAGGGGTCTTTGGCCAACATTTTTACTAAATTGGCCATATGATATTGGAAAAGAACATCTTAGTCAAGGCTAGATGAAAATTTTCCCAATTGACAATAAAAAAATTTCAACGAAGTAAAAAACAAGATAATGCTGATGCCAGCCAAAATACAAACATTGCAATTATCGACCAAGACAACTCTAATAAACGTCAAGGGAAAAAGACTTGATGACATCAGCCGAAAAATAGTCCCTTTAACATTGGCTAAGTAAACTCTCTGACTAATGTTGACTAAGAAATGACTCTACTCTAAATCAATGGAAAAATAATCTCAACAATTTTAACCAACAAATAACCTATATCAATATCGGTTAAGTAATCTTGACTTATACTAGGCAAGAAAACAGTTACATCCACATTGTTAATAATAAAAAAAAAAACAAGCTGATATCACTTGAAAAGTAGCCCAAACAACGGCTAACGACTTCCCAACCAGGGCCAAACATATAAATCCAGGCCAAGACCAAGCTAGTGAGAAAAATTAGAAGAGAAGAGACTAGATATGAAACAAGAGAAAGTACAAACATTTCAAATTTCAAATTCTTACATTTTAGGAAGAATTTAAAAGGGGATGGGTTCTTGCAAACCAAATTCCAGAAGTGATGGCATGATTGATGAGAATGTCGACCAAAGAATTAAAAGAGGAATAAGAACACCCTTTGTGGAGAGTTGAACAGATGAAAGGAAGACTCGCTAAAAGTTATAGAAGGAAACACTAGCCAACCCCACCAAAGTGGGAGATAGTTGCTGTAGTTAGTGAGTATAAAATATCAAAGAATGCATAGTGCAATCAACAACCTTTTCATGCAATTGTATGTAAAATATTTCTATGTCAAGGCTGGCTGAACAGCAAGGGAATCTAGAAAAGGTTTGGAGTAATCTACTACTGAAAATTAAATTGCAAAAAGTGATTTTTTAAGAGGCCAAATAATGTATTATAACAAAAAGAAAAGGTAGATATTACTCACAAGATGTGAACAGCATTTAGCATTAGTACACTAAGAAAGTCCCATCCTGACATTAAGCTTATAAAACTACCACACATCCCATCCCAATATGAACAAGCTCAAAAGAAAAACAAACAACACAATAGCAAACAGGAGAAACAAAGCATGAAAAATTCTACTGCTATCGCCAATTCTACTGCCATCTTAATACGAAGCAAAGGATGAACCCGCAAAACATAAAAGGGGAATGACGATGTTTTGTTGCTCTTGGCTGTAATCCACGAGCAAGATCTAAACTTAATTACCTCCATCACTTTTTCCAACAAGTGATTATAATCAAGTTGATGAGAAAGACAGACCACTAAAGGAGATCACCACATGAGTAAATTTTACAATTTCCGCCCCATTTTAGGTTGCACAATTAAATGATTAGTTCTTGTGTTTTTAATCCTTAAAAACTATTTCCTTTATTGGGTACCTTGTTAGTAAATACGACTGTCAATTCAAAAACACTGAAAAACATACAGAGAGCGCTGAGAACAAAAATTATTTGCTTTCGAAGGATGTAAACAATCCAATAAAAGAACCTTGCGAAACCCATCAAAGAAATCTTAAATAATCAATAGAAAGGAAAATATTAAAAACTGTTTTTTTTTTTTAATTGGGCATCCTGTTAGTACCTATCAATGTCAATTCAAAAACGCTGGGAAAACATATAGACAGCGCTGAGAACAAAAATATTTTGCTTACCAAGGAAGTTGACGATCCAATAATAAAAAAGAAAGCTTGCAAGAAACCCACCAAAGAACTCTTAAAATTATCAACAAAAGGCAAAAATAAATCCAACCCAGATCAGAAGAGAAGATGAATAGATTATCAAAGAGATGGTGACAACACATAATTCCCAGAAATCGCACAGAACAAAGAATTCAAACAAGATAAAAAGAAGAAGTAGTGGAATAGCAGAAGAAAGAAACCTTGGTGGCAGCTTCAGTGTCCATGTCGGTGGAAAATTTGTAGGTGGCCCTTCTCTTCGTGTTAGATGTTAGTGTGCAGGAACCCACGACCATTATAAGCGATATGAAACCAAGACTCTTAATATTGTGAAAATTTTGTGTTTTCTATGAGCCGTTTCACTCTCTCTCTCTCTCTCCTCTCTCTCTCTCTCTCCCACCTTTTTATAATAATCTCTTTGGATCACTTTGATTATTTTCTTCTTAGATATATGGTAACGGGGGTAGTTTCACAAATTTATTTAAACAAAAGGCACTAAAATCTTCTTCGTTTTCTTTTTCACAGATTCACAAGTTTGGTATTCTTTGTATGCAAGCAAGGGTTGCACCTCATGATCATAATCTACCCTGTAAAATCACTTTTTACCGGACATCTTGGTTAGATTCTTTAAATTTAACATTTAGGTGTTTAGGTTTTGTATAAACCCTGAGTTTTTTCAGTAGAAAAGTATTAAAAGTTTAACATTTTGTCATTTACGTTTTGTATAAAATTCTAAGTTTTAATAGTAAAAAGAAAGTAATAAATTACATAATTAAATCAACTTTTTAACTTGCTAAAAGCTAACCTGTAACTAAAACTGTAAATAAAAGTTTAAATTATGTTCATGATCTTTGTTTTTTTTCGAAAATATTGATTTGATCTTTTATTATTTAATAGAAAAGTATTAAAAGTTTAACATTTTGGCATTTACGTTTTGTATAAAACTATGTTTTAATAGTAAAAAAAAAGGTAATAAATTACATAATTAAATAATTTTTTAACTTGTTAAAAGTTAACATGTAAATAAAAGGTTAAATTATGTTGATGATCCTATTTTTTTTAATCTTTTTATTTTTATAATTCTCAATTAGATTTCCAATTTCGATAAATGGTATCAATGATGTCTTTTCTGATAAGTTGGGGTAAACGACGTTAAGGGAACAATAAAGTGACATGGTTATGTGTGTTGAAATAGTGATAAGGCAAATAAAATTGAAATAAATAACTGACATGGAAAATTGTTATTTAATAATCGAAAATGATATTTGAACAAATTTTTTTACAAGATTTTGACAAATTTGACGTGGCAACAGACTATTAAATTTTTTATTACAAAATGCTTTAAAAAGGTAACGCTTACACGTGCGGGGGTTGGTTTCTTTGGCAACTGAAAGAGAGAACTGAATGAGAGTTCGATGTGGGTTTGCGGAGACTACAGCCACCTTTCGTCGTCGACGGCAAGGATTTCGTCATCCACAGCGTTGCATTGTAAGTTTGTTGTGCTTCCATTAGACATTTTCCTACGGTGTTCAATGGTGATGAATTTTATTTCGTTTTCGTAAAGTTTTGAGCTTTTGTGTGAAAAAGTTGGTTTTGAAGATTTTCGTTTTTCATGGAAGTTTGGAAAACTGATTTGATGGTGTTGTCATGAGTGTTTTGTGCATTTTTAGTGGCCATTGTTGTAGTTTGTTGTTGTGTGCTCTAGAGTTGTGGTTCTTTGTAAATTTTAAAGAAAGCACATGTTTTGTATTTCCGTATTTGGGTCCTGGTGTGTTGTTGTTTGGATTTTAATTTTGTAGTGAGTTACTTGATTGTTATGTAATTTTTGGGGTTTCAAGAGAAGGTGGTTTTCAACGTGTGGTGGTTCAGCAATGTCCTATTGTTTGTATTTCATGTTGTGTAAGAAATGTCCTCTGGTTTGTGTTGGTATTTGGAATAATGACATTGGTTGCAATTTTTTTTGTAGTAGTAGGATATGAAAATGTTGTGGCTGGTCAATTTGGATTTAATGACAAGGTATTGGCATGATGTTATTTCTATATTCTGTTGTGATTCTTTTGCTATCAAAATTATAATGAAGTATTAATTTTTGCAATTTTGTTGATTGTTAGGCTCGATTACGTACATTTTGTTACATAAAGTGCATTGCCGAAATGAATGGATTGATCTTGGATAGTCATCGTGCAAGGATTGAGGATACACCATTCAAATGGTGTTTGTACATGCGAAAACCATTACAGATATGTAACCCTCTTTTGCTTGAGATGTTGAAGCGTTGGTTACCTGCTCAGGAATCGTTTCGTGTGATGCAACGGTCTATCCCATTTACTTGTGTTGACATTTGCAAGTGTTTAGGATTGGGGGTTGTTGGGTTAGATGTAGATTTTGATAAAAATGTTTATGGGGTAGTGGGTGGACTTTTGAAAGACAGAATAATAATTGTTGAAACTGTTATTGAAATCATTAAGAGTTTGGTTGAGAGTGATTCTGATGAAGTTGATAACGTATGTCGTTTGTACATATTTTTTTGTTTTGTTGTGCTTTACTTTCCTAGGAATTCGAAAACTATTAGTAATATTCCTTGTAGCATTTTAGATGATATAGACAGGTTGTCAAATTACAATTGGGGTAAAGCAGTTTATAATTATTTGGTTAAAAGTTTAAGTCGTGAGTTTTTGGCACTCCGACAGACGGAGCTTTGCCTAAGTGGGTCAGCAACAGTTTTGCAGGTACATAGTACTTCATTTAATTCGTATTCTTTATTTGTACTATGTTTAAAATGTCGTAATATAGTATGTTGTTTGGTGTAGATTTGGGCTGTAGAAAGACTTTCTTTGTGTGGGCCAGAATTGCAGTTAATGTTTCCGAGAATATTGGCCTGGTCAGATGTTCACTTCAAGTCAAGACGCATTGAGAAGTTATTCCAAGAGAGCCAAGTAAAAGTTCATACAATTTATGGTTTATAACAATGTTTACTATTTTTTAACACTAAGTTCTTTGTTTTGGTGTTATTTTAGATATTCTAGGAATGGAGGCTGAGAGAAGAAGATAAGCAAAATAAAATGATTCGTGAAGCGTTGCAATTGGGTGAGGAACCAAACTCCAAAAAATCGCATGTGGATGTAAAGTTGGCTTCGGCAAAAGATTTGCTAAAGAGGTTGAGAAATCATGGAAGACGCCTACGGAGGATGAAGGAGGAAATGAGTGTATTCCGCGAAGAAATATCTTCTCGATGTCATGGTGGGGATGATGAAGGTGGGCAAGATGTTGAGGGAGAAGAAGGTGATGAGGTTGAGGTTGAACCTCGTGAGCATGATGATGAAGTTTGTCCTGACACTGCACATGTCATTGAAAGAATGAATGGTTATGATGTTGGGAAAACTTTTGATTTGAACTTTGCATCCGATGTTGGCATTTATGGTGAAGTTGCATCGCTTCAAGTTATAGTTCCATATGTTGCACAACAATCATCAATGACTGAATTTAAAGTTGACTTCATGAAGTTGTATAGGAGTGTAACATATTTCGGTGTACCTTACAGGTATAAGTAATCTTTTTGTTCATTATTGTTATGAAGTGGTTATAGAATTTTTTTATATCTTATTAACATAGTTTACTTGTAGGGTGGTTGTAAGACCCGTGAAATTTAATTAATTAAATAAATAAATAATTAATAAATGCGGGTAGGAGAATTAATTATGATATTAATTATGAGGGGAATGATGTGGAAAAGTACTAGCTCATGTGGTTGAGAGTACTTTGATTATGTGAGAGGATTTGGGTTCGAGTCCTATGTATGCCTTTTTGTGTTATTATTCGTTTTTGTGTTATTATTCGTTGTTATTTTTAAAATGTGATAATCATGTTGTGGAATAGTATGAATATTGAATTATGATTGTTAGCATGAAATATGAATTGGCATGATGGTTTGATATTGATTTGGGGAATTGCATGGTTGTGGGTTCAAGTCTTGGAGAACTTACATTAAACCTTATCTTTTTGGTGTTTTTGGATTGGGTTGAATATGAAAGGGTTTAAAGGAAACCCTAGTGGTATGAGGGGTGGTTGGAAAATGGCCATAATGAGTTGGTAAATAACAATAAACACCACTTAATAAGTAAATTTCGTCCTAAAGCATTTGGCTAGTTTTTAGGCATACTTTAAAAGGTGAAAATGAGGTAAATGGGAGGGTTTTGGCAAGCTGGAAACTAGACCAAAAGAGAGAGCGAAAATCATAGAGAGTGTGAGAGGTTCTAGTGTGATTTTGGGGTTGGATTGAGAGTAGGTGAAGGAGCCAAATTGGGAAGGGAGGATATTCACTCGTTAAGCTTTAAGCGGAGAACAACCAGGTTAGGGGAGTTTACTCGCGCTAAATTTTATGTTAATCATGACTGGTATGCAAATTGTATATAAATGTATCTTGAACCTCTGCTGTTTGTGCATTCTCGCAATTCTGGAAAATTTCCAGAAACCGCCTGGCGGGCTGTTCATAGCCGCTAGGCGGCACATGCATTTCCTTACTTGTTGTGGGTTCCTGAAGAGGAACCGCCTGGCGGCACCTTCCTTGGCCGCCAGGCGACACATGGCTATACTCAGTGTTTCTAGGTCTTATGAAGGACCTAGCGGTGGCTGTCGAACCGCCAGGCGATACGGACCCCTTTTGGTTCGGATTTGACAATGTTGAGGTACCAGGGGTGGTTTTGATAAAGGAAAAATTGGGGTTACTCATGGGAGGAAGATTTGATGTGGATTAGTCTTTGAATTCCACGGGATGGATAGTTAAATTGAATGGAACAGTGCCATATATATATATATATTCTAGGGGCGATGATGTAGGATCATTTCGATTCGTCATGTGTTAATGAGAAGTGTTGTTGAGATGGTGTGTGAGGAACCTGAGGAAATAGACCCTGATTATCAATACCTGAGTGCATCCATTGGGTAGCGAATCAGATTGGGTCAGAAAAGCGGGAATTGGATGGAGTTGCTAGTGCGGGAATTCTGGAAAATTGCCAGAACTTCATGAACCGCCTGGCGGCACAGGATCTGCCGCCAAACGCTGTCACAGAACCTTGGGTGTGTCTATAACTGCGGAAAGTTTGAGGTTTTGGGATTATTTTGGAAAAAGCTAGGGTTATATTACATGTTTGATGATTATAGGTGAAAGTAGTTTTGTCATGAGGGTGACGGTATTAGTAATGATTGGGATTGATACATAAAATAAGTTGAGGATTCTAGGATGAAGTAGAATCTGATGATTTTAAGAGTGGTATGACTGAGTTAAAACAGAAGGGTATGATGTTGAGTTGGGTTAGCTTTAAGTCCAAATAATAGCTTAAATGGTTGGATAAGTTAACTTCGCCCATTGGAAATCTAAGGACTGTAGAGCAAGTGAGTAATAAGGTTGTGAAATATGGTGGTAGTGTTGCCACGAATGTGACAGGATGATTATGAGTGTTGGAACTATCTTCATGGTTACAATTAGAACGTGAAATACAATTGCGAAATTACTTGGACTGGAGACATTACAGGTAGCAAAGATTACCAATTATAGAGACTCTGAATAAGGGGAAATGGAGTATAGACATTGTAAATGGTCCCTGAACCAAAACAGAATGGTTGTTTTGAAAATACTGTCATGGCGCCTGGCAGTAATGTGAGAACCGCCAGGCGATAGTGTTAAATAGAGGGGGTTGCAAGTTAGTGGCGCCTGGCGGAGGGGAAAAGTCCCGCAAGGCGATAGCGACAAGAACAGTGGCTCCTAGAGCAGCGTCCGCCTAGCGATGTGAATGGTCCCTCTAGGCGGTGGTTGCAGACTTTGTGAGTTTTGAGGCGCTTGGCGCCTGGTGGTATATGTCCCCCGCTAGGCGGTCTGGAAGCGGATAGCGCCTAGCGGTATGTGTCCCCCGCTAGGCGATTTGGCTGTAGTGAGTCCTTGTTATTGGACTTTGTACGGTGTTCTACAAGGCTTTTGGTGGTGCTTTAGAGGTAAGATTGCTGGGTTCCTTTAGTTGAGCTCGGAACGTATCTCTTGAGTTGAGCTCGGGATAGGGGTTAAGCACGTACATTCCTCGTGTTAAGCTCGGAATGGCATCCCTCGAGTTGAGCTCGGGATGGCGGATGAACACGTGGAACCCTTGAGTTGAGCTTGGGTTGGCGAGTGTTGCTGGTGTTAGTGTGCTGGTTGTGGCCAGTACGGATGGGTCTAGTTAGATTGCCCTCCTCAGTTGTTGACTAACGAGTTTGGTAGTCTTGGGACATTAAGGACTATGTTCGTAATTGGGAACTCCACCTGGCGTTACGGTGTGTAATCCGTGGCATTGGTTCCCGCACGTGCTCTGTCGGTTGTGGCCGATAGTTTGGCAGCAAATTACCTTGGGGTAATCACTAGAAGAGGTAAAACCCGAATAGTCTGGTTGTGGCCAGACGGTAGAGAATTGGTTAAGTGATGGTACTTTGATATTTTTGGGGCTTATATCTGTTAATTGATTATATGATATCTATTATGATGTATGTTGTTTTCATAAGCTCACCCTATCTGCTTGTGTTTGGTGATGATCGTGTACGCGGTACACGTGAGCAGAGGATGTTGATGCAGGTGGAGCCGGTGATGCATAGTCGCGAGTGGGGGTCCTTCTAGGGGAACTTCTTATATTTACTTTATTTTGTTTTTGGAAACTGTTGTAAACCCTGATGGGTGAAACTATAACATTGATGTTTTGGTTTATGGAATAAATGCTTATAAACTTTATGCGAACATTTAATAAATTTTAAATTTCCCGCGTTTTTGGGAAATGAGGTTATTCATAAAAACGTTGACTTTATATATTTAATTCTTTTATTTATTTAAACCAGTAATATACTGACAGGATGTTACATTTGGTATCAGAGCATTGTTTTCAAAATGATTTTTGGGGCTAAGGAGAGTGAGCTCATCGTGTCACGAATTGTGTGACAAATGCTTTTGGTTGAAACTATAACATTGTTTTTGGAAACTGTTGTAAACCCTGATGGGTGAAACTATAACATTGATGTTTTGGTTTATGGAATAAATGGTTATAAACTTTATGCAAACATTTAATAAATTTCAAATTTCCCGCGTTTTTGGGAAATGAGGTTATTCATAAAAGCGTTGACTTTATATATTTAATTCTTTTATTTATTTAAACCAGTAATATCCTGACGGAATGTTATATTTGGTATCAGAGCATTGTTTTCAAAATGATTTTTGGGGCTAAGGGGAGTGAGCTCATTGTGTCACGAATTGTGTGACAAATGCTTTTGGTTGAAACTATAACATTGTTTTTGGAAACTGTTGTAAACCCTGATGGGTGAAACTATAACATTGATGTTTTGGTTTATGGAATAAATGCTTATAAACTTTATGCGAACATTTAATAAATTTTAAATTTCCCGCGTTTTTGGGAAATGAGGTTATTCATAAAAGCGTTGACTTTATATATTTAATTCTTTTATTTATTTAAACCAGTAATATCCTGATGGGATGTTACATTTGGTATTAGAGCATTGTTTTCAAAATGATTTTTGGGGCTAAGGGGAGTGAGCTCATCGTGTCACGAATTGTGTGACAAATGCTTTTGGTTGAAACTATAACATTGTTTTTAGAAACTGTTGTAAACCCTGATGGGTGAAACTATAACATTGATGTTTTGGTTTATGGAATAAATGGTTATAAACTTTATGCAAACATTTAATAAATTTTAAATTTCTCGCGTTTTTGGGAAATGAGGTTATTCATAAAAGCGTTGACTTTATATATTTAATTCTTTTATTTATTTAAACCAGTAATATCCTGACGGGATGTTACATTTGGTATCAGAGCATTGTTTTCAAAATGATTTTTGGGGCTAAGGGGAGTGAGCTCATCGTGTCACGAATTGTGTGACAAATTGATTGTGTGCTTTCATGTTGATTTAATCTTAGATGTAGAATTCTGCTTTAAGCTGTGTAATTTAATCAGCTGTAAAAATGTGGCGTGCTCAGGCCATGGCTAACAGGAGGTGGAGAAACACTGTTGGAGCTAACGAGATTGCTCAGGTGATTCATCGCATGGTGGATGCGATGCATCCTATTGCTGCTCAGCCCAGAGTCGTGGTGGCACCCGTACGCCCGGTGACGATGGAGGATTTCATGAGACATAAGCCCTCGAAGTTCTCTGAAAAATCTTCCCCTGACGAGGCAGACGCATGGTTGAGAGAGTGGGAGAAGATCTGTAGGGTGATAGACTGCACTGATGCACAAAAGCTGTCATTTGTCACTTTCCTTTTAGTGGCAGATGCGGAGTACTGGTGGGTTGGCATGCAACAGTTGAGACAGACTCGTGACGAGGAGATCACCTGGACTTCCTTCAGGACCAAATTCCTCGAGAAGTATTTTCCAAACTCGGCGAGACATGAGAGGGAAGCTGAATTCCTCACTTTCCAGTAGGGGAATCTGACTGTGTAGGCATAAACATACAGGTTTGAGTATCTGGCACGATTCTATTCACCTGCAGTCACTGAGGAGTGGAGGTGCAGGAAGTATGAGGGCGGACTAAAACATGAGCTGCGCCGGTTCATAGTACCACTCCGCATCAGAGAGTTTTCGATCTTGGTGGAGCAGGCCAAGGCGGTGGAGCAGCTAAAGACGGGACCCAGTGGTGGGACTCGACCACAGAGGACCACAACCGACCCCCGTCAACAAAAGAAACCATACACCAAACCATCATCTCCATCCAGGAAACTGCAGTGTTTTAACTGTGGTGGTGAGCACTTAAGGAGGGACTGTCCAAAACCCTCTAGCAGTGCTGGAGGCAGCAGTAGCACTAGCAAGTGCTATGTGTGTGACCAGACAGGACATTATGCCAGACATTGTCCTAATAAGAAATCAGTTGGAGGTGCACCAATCAGGAAACCAGTGGGAGATAGGCCCCGAGCACCAGGGCGTGTCTTTGCGCTGACGACCACAGAGGCGACTCAGTTAGGTAATCTGGTACAGGATACTTGTTTGTTGTTTGGTAACCGTGTGGTAGTGTTGTATGATTCAGGAGCTACCTATTCATTCGTATCTAATGAATGTGTGAGGAGGCTCGGGCTTGTGATACGGGAGCTGGGGTGCGAGTTAATAGTCGCCACACCAGCGTCAGGCGAGGTGTCCACCAGTTCTGCTTGCGTGGGATGCCATATGGAGGTGGCGGGTCGCAGATTTAAGGTGAATCTGATTTGCTTGCCCATGAAGGGTCTTGATGTCATTTTGGGTATGGACTGGTTGTCGAGCAATCATGTGGTGATCGATTGCGGACGACGCAGGGTGGTATTCCCTGAGACAATAGGGTTGGAGCTCATCTCTTCTAATCAGGCTGTGAAGGAGATAGAGGATGGCGCCACATGTTTCATGATAGTGGCTCATGCAGAGAAGTTGAGTACTGTAGAGAGAATCAGCAAAATTCCTGTGGTGGAGGAGTACGCAGACGTCTTTCCGGATGAGATTCTGGAATTGCCACCGAGCCGGGATGTGGATTTCACTATAGATCTCATCCCTAGGGCTGGTCCAGTGTCCATGGCACCTTATCGGATGGCACCAGCCGAGTTATCTGAAGAAGCAGATTAAAGATCTGCTTGAGAAAAAGTTTATACATCTGAGTGCATCGCCTTGGGGTGCGCCTGTGTTGTTAGTGATGAAGAAAGACGGCAGCTCCAGATTGTGTGTCGATTACCGGCAGTTAAATAAGTTAACTATTAAGAATAAGTATCCACTGCCGAGGATTGACGATTTTCTAGACCAGTTGAGGGGAGCTGCAGTGTTCTCAAAAATTGACTTGAGATCTGGGTACCATCAGATCCTAGTCAGGCCGGAGGATGTTCAGAAGACAGCTTTTCGGTCGCGCTATGGCCACTATGAGTATGTAGTGATGCCATTTGGGGTGACTAATGCGCCGAGCATATTCATGGATTATATGAACCGGATGTTCCGGCCATAATTGGATCAATTTGTAGTGGTGTTTATTGATGACATCTTGATCTATTCTAAGAGCCAAGAAGCACATGCAAAACATATGAGAGTGGTTTTGGGGATTCTCAGAGAGCATCAGCTGTATGGGAAACTGTCGAAATGCGAGTTCTGGTTGGAAGAGGTAAAGTTCCTGGGTCATGTGATTTCAACCCAAGGAATAGTAGTAGATCCGGCCAAAATCGAGACAGTGGTGAAGTGGGAGAGGCCACAAATAGTCACTGAGGTACGGAGTTTTCTGGGCTTAGCCGGGTATTACAGGCGTTTTGTGGAGGGCTTCTTCAAGATGGTAAGCCCATTGACACAGCTTACCAGGAAGGATCAGCCTTTCTGTTGGATGGATGAATGTGAGGCTTGCTTCAAGGATATGAAGAGGAGGTTGACTACTGCACCAGTGTTGGCGATTCCTGATACGACTAAAATGTTTGAGGTATATTGTGACGCCTCTTATCAGGGATTGGGGTGTGTGCTGATGCAGGATAAACGACCTGTGGCCTATGCATCGAGACAGTTGAAGATGCATGAGAAGAATTACCCGACTCACGATTTGGAGTTGGCTGCAGTGGTTTTTGCCCTAAAAACCTGGCGACATTACTTGTATGGGGCTCAGTTCCAGGTATTCAGCGACCATAAAAGTCTGAGATATTTGTTTGATCAGAAAGAGCTGAATATGAGGCAGAGGCGTTGTATGGAGTACTTGAAAGACTACGACTTTGAGCTTTTGTACCATCCTGGTAAAGCCAATGTCATTGCCGACGCTATGAGTCGGAAGAGAGTTCATGTGGCAGCCATGATGATTAGAGAGCTGGAGTTGATAGAACAGTTAAGGGATATGAACCTGGGATTGGATATGGGTGAAGGTCAGATACGATGCAGTATGCTGAGGATCACCAACCAGTTTCTAGATGAGGTTCGGGTGGAGCAGGGTAATGATCAGGAACTGCAGCAGATCATTAGTGAGTTGGGGACTGAGAAGAGGAAGGACTTCAGGATGGGCAGGGACGGTATTCTACGGTTCAAAGAGAGGGTGTGTATTCCCAGTAGTAGAGTTTTGAGGAAGATGCTCTTAGATGAAGGGCATAAGAGTCGTCTTAGCATACACCCAAGTATGACTAAGATGTATAAAGATTTGAAAGCTACTTTCTGGTGGACAGGTATGAAGACTGATGTAGCTGATTATGTCGCTTCCTACTTGGTGTGTCAAAAAGCGAAGATTGAGCATCAGTGGCCGGGTGGTATGTTGGAGCCTCTGGATATTCCTCAGTGGAAATGGGACAGCATTTCCATGGACTTCATCACACATTTACCGAGATCAGTGAGAGGACACGACTCCATATGGGTAATTGTAGACCGGTTGACGAAGTGTGCACACTTCTTGCCCATGAATCAGAAGATGTCCTTAGATAAGTTGGCGGAATTGTATGTCAAGGAGGTGGTTCGACTACATAGTACTTCATTTAATTAGTATTTTTTATTTGTACTATGTTTAAAATGTCATAATATAGCATGTTGTTTGGTGTAGATTTGGGCTGTAGAAAGATTTTCTTTGTGTGGGCCAGAATTGCAGTTAATGTTTCCGAGAATATTGGCCTGGTCAGATGTTCACTTCAAGTCAAGACGCATTGAGAAGCTATTCCAAGAGAGCCAAGTAAAAGTCCATACAATTTATGGTTTATAACAATGTTTACTATTTTTTAACACTAAGTTCTTTGTTTTGGTGTTATTTTAGATATTCTAGGAATGGAGGCTGAGAGAAGAAGATAAGCAAAATAAAATGATTCGTGAAGCGTTGCAATTGGGTGAGGAACCAAACTCCAAAAAATCGCATGTGGATGTAAAGTTGGCTTCGGCAAAAGATTTGCTAAAGAGGTTGAGAAATCATGGAAGACGCCTACGGAGGATGAAGGAGGAAATGAGTGTATTCCGCGAAGAAATATCTTCTCGATGTCATGGTGGGGATGATGAAGGTGGGCAAGATGTTGAGGGAGAAGAAGGTGACGAGGTTGAGGTTGAACCTCGTGAGCATGATGATGAAGTTTGTTCTGACACTGCACATGTCATTGAAAGAATGAATGGTGATGATGTTAGGAAAACTTTTGATTTGAACTCTGCATCCAATGTTGGCATTTATGGTGAAGTTGCATCGCTTCAAGTCATAGTTCCATATGTTGCACAACAATCATCAATGACTGAATATAAAGTTGACTTCATGAAGTTGTATAGGAGTGTAACATATTTTGGTGTACCTTATATGTATTAGTAATCTTTTTGTTCATTACTGTTATGAAGTGGTTATAGAATTTTTTTATATCTTATTAACATAGTTTAATTGTAAGGTGGTTGTAAGACCTGTGAAATTTAATTAATTAAATAAATAAATAATTAATAAATGCGGGTAGGAGAATGAATTATGATATTAATTATGAGGGGAATGATGTGGAAAAGTACTAGCTCATGTGGTTGAGAGTACTTTGATTGTGTGAGAGGACTTGAGTTCGAGTCTTATGTATGCCCTTTTATGTTATTATTCCTTGTTATTTTTAAAATGTGATAATCATGTTGTGAAATAGTATGACAATTGAATTGTGATTGTTAGCATGAAATATGAATTGGCATGATGGTTTGATATTGATTTGGGGAATTGCATGGTTGTGGGTTCAAGTCTTGGAGAACTTACATTAAACCTTATTTTTTTGGTGTTTTTGGATTAGGTTGAATATGAAAGGGTTGAAAGGAAACCCTCGTGGTATGGCAGAGGGGTGGTTGGAAAATGGCCATAATGAATTGGTAAATAACAATAAACACCACTTAATAAGTAAATTTCGTCCTAAATCATTTGGCTAGTTTTTAGGCATACTTTAAAAGGTGAAAATGAGGTAAATGGGAGGGTTTTGGCAAGCTGGAAACTAGACCTAAAGAGAGAGCGAAAATTCGAGAGAGTGTGAGAGGTTCTAGTGTGATTTTGGGGCTGGTTTGAGAGAAGGCGAAGGAGCCAAATTGGGAAGGGAGGATATTCACTCGTCAAGCTTTAAGCGGAGAACAACCAGGTTAGGAGAGTTTACTCGCGCTAAATTTTATGTTAATCATGACTGGTATGCAAATTGTATATAAATGTATCCTTGAACCTCTGCTGTTTGTGCATTCTCGCAATTTTGGAAAATTTCCAGAAACCGCCTGGAGGGCTGTTCATAGCTGCCAGGCGACACATGTATTTCCTTACCTATTGTGGGTTCCTGAAGAGGAACCGCTTGGTCGCACCTTCCCTGGCCGCTAGGCGACACATGGCTATACTCAGTGTTTCTAGGTATTATGAAGGACCTGGCGGTGGCTGTCGAACTGCCAGGCGATGCGGACCCCTTTTGGTTCGGATTTGACGATGTCGGGGTACCAAGGGTGGTTTTGATAAGGGAAAAACTAGGGTTAGTCATGGGAGGAAGATTTGATGTGGATTAGTCTTTGAATTCCATGGGATGGATAGTTAAATTGAATGGAACAGTGCCATATATATATATATATATATTCTATTGGCGATGGTATAGGATCATTTCGATTCGTCATGTGTTAATGAGAAGTGTTATTGAGATGGTGTGTGAGGAACCTGAGGAACCTGAGGAAATAGGCCCTGATTATGAATACCTGAGTGCATCCATTGGGTAGCGAATCAGATTGGGTCAGAAAAGCGGGAATTGGATGGAGTTGCTGGTGCGGGAATTCTGGAAAATTGCCAGAACTTCATGAACCGCCTGGCGGCATAGGATCTGCCGCCAAACGCTGTCACAGAACCTTGGGTGTGTTTATAACTGCGGAAAGTTTGAGGTTTTGGGATTATTTTGGAAAAAGCTAGGGTTATATTACATGTTTGATGATTATAGGTGAAAGTAGTTTTGTCATGAGGGTGACGGTATTAGTAATGATTGGGATTGATACATAAAATAAGTTGAGGATTCTAGGATGAAGTAGAATCTGATGATTTTAAGAGTGGTATGACTGAGTTAAAACAGAAGGGTATGATGTTGAGTTGGGTTAGCTTTAAGTCCAAATAATAGCGTAAATGGTTGGATAAGTTAACTTCGCCCATTGGAAATCTAAGGAATGTAGAGCAAGTGAGTAATAAGGTTGTGAAATATGGTGGTAGTGTTGCCACGAATGTGACAGGATGATTGTGAGTGTTGGAACTATCTTCATCGTTACAATTATAACGTGAAATACAATTGCGAAATTACTTGGACTGGAGACATTACAGGTAGCAAAGATTACCAATTAGAGAGACTCTGAATAGGGGGAAATGGAGTATAGACATTGTAAATGGTCCCTGAACCAGAACAGAATGGTCGTTTTGAAAATACTGTCATGGCGCCTGGCAGTAATGTGAGAACCGCCAGGCGATAGTGTTAAATAGAGGGGGTTGCAAGTTAGTGGCGCCTGGCGGAGGGGAAAAGTCCCACCAGGCGATAGCGACAAGAACAGTGGCTCCTGGAGCAGCGTTCGCCTGGCGATATGAATGGTCCCTCTAGGCGGTGGTTGCAAACTTTGTGAATTTTGAGGCGCTTGACGCCTGGTGGTACGTGTCTCCCGCCAGGCGGTCTGGAAGCGATAGCGCCTAGCGGTATGTGTCCCCCGCTAGGCGATTTGGCTGTAGTGAGTCCTTGTTATTAGACTTTGTAGGGTGTTCTACAAGGCTTTTGGTGGTGCTTTAGAGGTAAGATTGCTGGGTTCCTTTAGTTGAGCTCGGAACATATCCCTTGAGTTGAGCTCGGGATAGGGGTTAAACACGTACATTCCTCGAGTTAAGCTCGGAATGGCATCCCTCGAGTTGAGCTCGGGATGGCGGATGAACACGAGGAACCCTTGAGTTGAGCTCGGGTTGGCGAGTGTTGCTGGTGTGAGTGTGCTGGTTGTGGCCAGTACGGATGGGTCCAGTTAGAGTGCCCTCCTCAGTTGTTGATTGACGAGTTTGGTAGTCTTGAGACATTACGGACTATGTTCGTAATTGGGAACTCCACCTGGCGTTACGGTGTGTGATCCGTGGCATTGGTTCCCGCACGTGCTCTATCGGTTGTGGCCGATAGGTTTGGCAGCAAATTACCTTGGGGTAATCACTAGAAGAGGTAAAACCCGAATAGTTTGGTTGTGGCCAGACGGTAGAGAATTGGTTAAGTGATGGTACTTTGATATTTTTGGGGCTTATATCTGTTAATTGATTATATGTTATCTATTATGATGTATGTTGTTTTCATAAGCTCACCCTATCTGCTTGTGTTTGGCGATGATCGTGTAAGCGGTACATGTGAGCAGAGGATGTTGATGTAGGTGGAGCCGGTGATGCATAGTCGCGAGTGGGGGTCCTTCTGGGGGAACTTCTTATATTTACTTTATTTTGTTTTTGGAAACTGTTTTAAACCCTGATGGGTGAAACTATAACATTGATGTTTTGGTTTATGGAATAAATGCTTATAAACTTTATGCGAACATTTAATAAATTTTAAATTTCCCACGTTTTTGGGAAATGAGGTTATTCACAAAAGCGTTGACTTTATATATTTAATTCTTTTATTTATTTAAACCAGTAATATCCTAACGGGATGTTACAGTGGTGGTCAACATCAATGGGCAGATATTGGGTACCTCTGAGTGTTGGGTTTTGGTCCTCGAAAAAAGGTGAACAATATGGTAAGAAGCGTGTTTAGAAGATTTGAATTGCTCAAGTATTTTTTTACCATGAATTGTACATAATATTTTGTAGGCTGTTCTATTTGGTGGGAGCACAATGATGTACTTTGAACGATGTAGATATGGTCATGTGAAGAGAATACATTTTAATCCTCTATATACGGTAAAAAGAATGTTTGGTTATGAATTATTTAGTTTTACCTTAGTTATAAATAACTGATGTCCATTATGAATGTAAACCCATGTGTTGCACGACTCACTCAGGATGAAGGTTAAGGGACGACAATGGACATTGAAAGACTACCTGGCCTACTTTCGTTGAGGACTGATATTGTTAGAGGACATTTTGACTGCTGATTTTGTGAGATTATTTATTTATTATGTTGTATTTTTTGTACTGAATAGTTGTAAAGTTATTGATTATAGTCATTTTTTGTTGCAGTTGTTTGCCCCAATTTTGTATGAGGATCATTGGTGGTGTTATGTTGTAAATTGTCAAGAGAAAAAGTTGGTTATGTTGGATTCGATAGGGCATTCGAACAAAAACCATAAAAGAATAGACAACGCAGTTGTAAGATTACTGTAAGACCCACTAAATTTAAATAATTAAATAAATAAATAAATAATTATTTAATAAATGTGGGTAGGAGAAGCCTTTATGGCATTAAAAGCTAACATTCATGATGTGGAAAAGTACTAGCTCAATTGGTTGAGAGTACTTTAATTATGTGATAGGACTTGAGTTTGAGTCTTATGTATGCCAATTTTGTGTAAAATGATTATTATTATTATTTATAATATCCTTGGTAATGTGGAACGGTAATATAATCATAAAATTATATTAGTCATCATGAAAAAATGACATGGTTGAATGGTTATGCATTGAATTAGACATTTGGATGGTCTTGGGTTTAAACCTTGGTAGAGCCAAATTAAGTTCTTTTTGCTAAACATTATTTTTTTTGGCATGAATGTGAAGGGATGGAGGAAACCCTAACTAAAGGGGCAAACAAGGTAAGGCTGGAAACAATCTAATAATGACTCTTGAATGGTCATTAAACCTTATATTAATCAATTTTCGTTTTATTTAGTAAATAGGGTAATTATTAGGGTGTAATGGTGTGAGAGAAAGGAATTACAGAAGAAAACAACACTGAGTTGTTGTGAGGTGAGTGAACTGCGAGATTACAGGGCTTGAGGGTGGAATTGCATAGAAGATTTAGAGTTGGTGTGGAAAGTCAAGGGAGAGGTCATTGGAGATCATAAGGAAGTGCAACTAGTTGTCTTTGGAGCAAGGATATCCAGGTTAGGGGAGTTCTTATTGGATGTTTTAATCTTAATTGCATGAATTCGTGATATGCTTGAGTATGTGGGAATGCCAAGTTTCAAATTCATCTGCGTTGCTCAGGTTTCTGGAAATTTCCAGAAACTGCCTGACGGTCATGCTCGACCCGCCAGGCGACACAAGCTCTAGACCTAGTTTTCTGGGTTTTCTCCATGAACCGCCTGGTGGCAGAGAATGATCTGCCAGGCGACGCAAACTAGGTTGTGCAGTTTTGGGTTGTTTTGGATATTTTTAGGTTACATGTGATGTCGCAGTGATGTCAATATGCTTGAATGCGAACTTTGATGAGTATAGTTGACTGTGTATATTATGGTTATGTTGAATGCATGAATTCTTATATGAAATTGGGGCTAGGGTTTATGTTGGGGGTTGAAAACAATTATGCATGATATAAGTACATGATTAGTACACTGTTTGATGAAATTGGTGTTATTATATGCAAAGCACATATATGTTTTCATGTACGAGCATGTGGAATTGTATGCAATGGGTACCATTATGGATTATTTTGAGTTCTAGTGGTGATTTTATGTAATGGGTATCATGCGGGATAAGTTGAGGGCAAGTTGGGATTGGTAGGGCAGTGGGAGTGGAAGGAAACTCAATCACGGGTATGGAATAGGAAGGTATGAGAAGGTGTTAATTGAGATATAAGTGTTAAGTTAAATAAAGATTGAATGATGATATGCACTGAAAACTATTGGAAGATCATGACTATATGTTAATTTGTCAATAAAGGTAGGATTGATATAAGTGATATTGCATGGATGGTACTTTTTTTTCCTAAACAATTGTTATTGTGAAGGTGGTTTTGTTATAAAATATTGGTGCTATGTTTGGTAAAACTGCAGTGGCATGAGTTATATAAACATTAGATTGTATGATCAAAATACTGAGAGTATGTGTGCATGATGATGATTAATTTGATGGCATGTTTGAATGGATGTGATGTAATATAGTTATAGATTTATGACTGGAAAATCGTACTGGTGCTGTAATCTGTACTTGGATTGTTTGGGGTCCATTAGAACCCATTTGATGTGCCAACTCAGTGGCAGTGGCCACTGGACGAGAACGGCGCCTAGCGGCAGGGTGGGTTCCGCCAGGCAGAAGTGGAGCGACAGCAGTACTGATTGGATGTAAATGCAACAGACCAATACACTTTCAGTCGATTAAAATATAAAATAGCAGACTAAATTGTTCTTGATGCTATGAAACAGTCGATTACAAATACAAATCAATTGGCTAAAATACTGGAGAATTATGCAAAATGCAAAATTCGCGAATTCAACTCAAACAACAATCTTTTACATACAAGACACGTTCCAATAAGTATTTATAACAAATACAAAACCTCAGATTACACAAGAACGCATTGAATCACACCAAAGATCAAATTGCTTGGTTTTCTTGAATTTTTAAAGAGTTTTAAAGAGAGGGAAATGAGGGAAAGAAGAATGCACAGCTGTTTTTATACTGGTTCACTCAATCACAGAGCTACATCTAGTTTTCCAGGACAACCTGAGCATGGTTTCCACTATATTTAAAAGTTTTACAAATCAAACACCAAGATTACACTTTTGAACGCAAAGCACACAAGACTTTTGACTCACACAAAAATCTAGAACCTCAACCTACAAGAATCACACTTGCAAACCTGAAATCACATCAAACAAACCATCCAGAGGCACAAGAACATCCAAACTTGATGGTGGTTGTCCCTAGCACACCATACATGTGTTCTTCAAGCTACTCACAAGCCAAAATGCCTCCAAGATCAACCAAGATCTTCAAACACGAGTTGCAGCTGTGTATTGCAGATAGAGAACGCTTCCTAGAGATGAATGACATAATTTCGTTCAAAAAAACTCAGATTCGCGCCTCTGCTCGTGAAAACATAACTTATATAGTCTGGTTTAAGTGAAAATAGTCGATTGAATTTTCTGTACAGTCAGCTGATTTCACCTGACTTAAGTGAAATCAGTCGATTGAAAAATAATTCAACTGACTGAATGCATTCATACCAAAAACTATATACAACAAGCCTTTTAACCTGTTAAAACCCATTTTAACAGATTAAAAGAGACATACTAAGGCACACAAGACATCTAACCTATGTCATATAGCCTATCAACAATGTATAACACTAACACATTACATTTAACATGTTATATACAAATTTAACACACTAAAACTAAATCTTCAAGTGGATCTTCATCAATCTTCATCAAACACATAAGACCTTCATGCACATGGCTTTATCAATTCTTAGCTTCAAGCTTGCTTGTGCCAACAATTCCAAGTCTGTAGGTGTTTTCCTTAGAGGATTGTAGTTGATATTTTTGTGTGAGTAAAAAATCTTGGTGTTTATATTGTTCAAAAGTTTAATCTTGGTTTGTGATTTGTAAAAGTTTTGGTAATAGTGGAAACCATACCCAAGTTGTCCTAATAAACTAGATGTAGCTTTGTGATTGTGTGAACCGAAATAAAAACAATTGTCCAATTCTTTTTCCTTCATCTTGCTTACTTTAAATTCTCAAGGAAATCAAGAAATTCAATCTTTATTGTGTTGGCATGCGTTTCTGTGTAATATGATAGTATAATCTGTTGGCACAAATAGCTTGGATTATTTGGTGCTTGAAGATTTGATGAAGGTACTTGAAGCCATTGCCTTGGAAATTGGAACCATGCTTATATTGATGAAGATATGGAGATTTGATGTTTCACATGTTGATCAAGCCTTGTGTGTGTGCTCTCTCTGGATTAATCATGGGGAAAACAAGGTTGAAGATTGTCATTCATGTTGTAGACCATTTTGCATTAATTAGATGTATATGTGTCTTTTAATTTGTTGGAATGTTTTTCAACAGGTTAAATGGTGTTTTTTAATCTATTGAATGGGTTTTTAATAAATTAAAAGGTTTGCTGCATAGTCTTAACTAGTACATATTCAATCAGTTGATTTATTTTGTAATTGACTAATTTCACTTAAGTTAAGTGAAATCAAGCTGTATTTTTCGAGAGAGAGTAGTAGAGACCATTTTTTAGCGCAAAAACTTTATGGAATCTATGGAACCCTCTCTCTTTCGTGATCATACAGTGTGTAATTGTTGAAGATTGATCTTGGATTATTCTTAGAGCATTTTGCTTGGTGTTTGAAGCTTGGAGAAGGTGGTTTTGGTAGGCAAGGTTGTGATACCAGTGAGATTTGGTCTTTCTCAAGCTTTTAGGTTGTGCTTGGTGATTTTACAGGTCTACAAGAAGTGTCTTGTTGTGCTGGTGTGATTCTTGTGTGATTCAAGAGTCATTGTGTGGTGTTTTTGCATATTTTGAAAGTGTAGTGTTGTAAACTTTACAAATCTTTTGAAATAGTGCAAAGGTCAGCCTTGGGTTACCTTAACCAACTGGATGTAGTTCAGGTTTGAGTGAACTAGTATAAAAAATCTTGTGCATTGCTCTTTTCTCTAATCCTTCTCTCTTGTATTACACTTCAAAGTTTAAAGAATTTTGATTTGAATAACCTTTTTGACATTCTTGTGTGATATGGGATTATCTGTAGCATTTCTCATTTGAACCTATCTTGATTGATCTTTCATACTGCTCCTGACTTAAATCACAAATTCGCATTTCTGCATTTTTTCCGGTTTTTCAATCGACTGTTTTTGTGATTTAATCTGTTGATTCTATTAGTACTTTATTTGTTTAATGAAATCAATCAGCTATCTCTATTTTTAATCGATTGAAAGTGTCCAGTCTAGGAGTGTTTGCATCCATACTTGGTGGTTGATTTGATACAATTCAAAACTATTTCAGGCCTTTAAAAGTCATCATATTTTTTTAACTAGCCAATTCAACCCCCCTTTCTTGGCATTTCAACCATTTCATTACTTACATAATCTTGTTAGAAAACTGCTTGGAACGAATCTTGTGTGAGAATGTATGTTGTTTGAGTGAAATTCTTGAAATCTGCATTTTGAATAATTTCCCAGTATTTTAGTCGATTGTTTTGAAAATTTAATCAATTGATTCATAAGTGTATGAACAAATTAACCTATTCTATTTTTGACCGGTTGAAAGTGTACAGTCCTGCAGCTTTTGCATTCAAATTTTGTGGTCTATTTTATTCAAACTAAAGGGGTCTTTTGCATTTGAAAATTTTTATATAACCAATTCAACTCCTCCTTCTTGGCTTAAACCACCATTTCATTACTAATAGTTAGGAAGCACGTGTTAAGTTCTTTGAACTTTCCCTCTCTTTTTGGCCGAGACTTTAGAGCTCTCCCTCTATAAATTGAGAGCTCCACAACATGTATAGTCACTCTTGAGTTTATGCAAAGTTATACCATTGAGATCACTCCATATACCTTTCTTCTTGAGAGTCCCTAGCTAGAACATCCTTTTAAGAATCTCCACTTGCCCCCTTCCTTTATGATTGACCCAACCTTCTTAAAGTTCTTCCATCACCACCAAAATTCTCCACCATCGAGCATCTCTTAATCCAGTTTGCTTCCATTACACCTCAATTAGAGCTTCAACTTTCCATCAACCATGCATTTTGAGCTCATCGAATGTTTTATATTGACTTCCATAAAGTATAAAGACTAATTACATTATAATTTAGTTTAGGAATGAAACATGATATTTTATAATAGTTTGGGACAAAAAACATATTCAACCCCTTAAAAATTAATGTAATTAACGTTCATATTTTGTTCCACTAGGAATCCCAAGTCTTGGATTATGACTTGGCCCACTTGGCCTTCACCACATGATAATTGTGCAACCCATAACAATCTCCCCTTAAATAATTGCCCACTAGGAATCAAACTCGTGACCTTGACTTTGTTACCAATTGTTATATTGAGCACTTACCACTAGATCAATTGCTTTCACTATTAGTTAAGGCACAACTCTTTCTACTTAAGAGTGTAACCACCCAAGTGTCATGATTCGATTGTGACTCGGTCCACTTGGCCTCTGCCATGGGACAATTGATGCTACCTTTAAGGACACATCAAGCAACAATAAAAGGTGACCTCTAAGAGTAAAGATTAGATGACTCCAATAAATGAAGAGTAGACAACTCTAGCATATGACCTCGGGAAGCATGGATAAATGACGATAGGGAACGAAGAGTAGATGACTCAAGCAGATGTAGTTTATAACATATATATTTATTTCCTTTGTTTAATTATAATTATAATTATAATTTTTCAATATACAAAAAATTCAAGATTAATCTAACATAACTCTTAATATGAAATAAACATATATTTTATTGGTTCACTTGTATAATTTGTGATAAAATATTTTTTCTACTTTACAGACCAATGACGATTACCTATTCTAAAAAAATATGATCAAAGTAAGTAACAAGACACATTTAGCAATCCTAATAATTATGATGATAAACAAACTTATTTAAATCTAGACGTACTGATGTGTCTTGAATTTTGTCAGTTTTCATTGTCAAAATGTTCATTTTACCATTCTAGAATAGATAATTTGAGCATATTAGGTGAGATTCCTCGCTTAGGACCATTTTTTAGATTTTCATAGAATTAGTGTTTGTAAAGTGCTTTTAAACATCATTTGAGTGTGGTTGCATCATATTTTGAGTCCTAGGATCTTAGGTTAGTCAAACCTAGTGTTAAGAACCAAATTTTACAAATTTAGCCTTTAAACCATGACATAATTGACTTTAGAGTTGAATTTTTGAAATTATTCCAAATTGTGTGATTTGACATTTTGGAATCATTATAAATGCCTAATTACACATTTTTGGAAGTGGTCAAACACCAAAATTTGAGGTTTAGGTTCAATTGAGCAAAAGTCTTAATTTTCTTATTTTTGGTAATTTTAGCTTAGTTGTTCAAGTAGTGTATAGGTAGAGTTAATCCTTACACTTGAGCTTTTGATAAAATTGCAGGTCCTATATACTTAGGTAAGGTTTAATTGAAGGTTTGAAGCCCTAGAAGTTCATATAGAAGCAAGATCAAGCGACAAAGCATGAAGTGTGCAAAAGTTGCATGTTTGACCCTAGAGTTGACTTTTGCCATTTGTACCCCAAATCAAGAGCCAACCATTTGGATCACTTTAGGACACTAAATGTGATTGGTTTGGGCCTTAGGATTGCCAAAAATATGAGAGGGGGCTGCACATTGAAGTTGGGGCTCAATTGATGAGAAGTGGCTTAGTGTAGGGTAGGTTTTGGGGTAGATTTGTGAGGTGGCATAGGGACACGAGGAGGAACCTTCCAGGACAGTTTCTACACATTCTTGGGACCACATATACTAGTTTTTGATAGCAACACAACACCTCATGCAGTAGACCCTAATTTCCCCCTAAAATCACCCCTTTTCGCTCCATTTTTTGCCTTTGGAAGCTTGGATAGCTCAAGCCTTGGTGAGAGGAAGGTTGGGGGCAACTCCTTGTACTCATTTTTTGTATTTTAATCTGGATTTGAGCTTGAATGTATGAAAATTTCAGTATTGTTCATTTGGTCTATGATTTCATAATGTTCATCATCATTTTCCACTAAACCATCACCTTGGCTACCACTTTTTTAGCTTGAAATCCACCCTACCTTACCAAATCTAGGTTATGGAACCAGGCCTATGAATTGGTGTGTTCAAAAGACCTCTATACATCATTGTTTCGAAGTAAACAAGATGAATGGGTTGGATTTAAGACCAATGTTAGTAGTCAAGCTCATTTTACTCATATTTCTCCACTTCATTGCACTCTTGCTACAATTTCGAGTTTCTTTTCATTCCACCACCTCACACACATCAGTTTAAGTTTCTTTAACTATTTAAAAGCTTAATTTTGAGTTTCCATCATTAAATCACCAAAGTTACTATTCCATTTACACCCTTTTCACGATTCACACACACCTTAGTTACTATTCCATTGAAATTCTCACTCATTTCTCAATCATTTTAAGTTCTGTAAATTCGTTCACACTCGTGGGATGTTCCCTAAGCATTTCGAACCATCACACACCCAACTCCATCACCATTTCATCAATTCACGTTTCTCTACAATTTTCCTGTTCATGTTCAACACAGATGCATTGTTCCATTAAATTTTGTGTGATTTAAGATTTTTGATTTGTTCTTGAGCTTTGTTCATCATCCTTGGATGTTTCCCAAGCGATTTGAATCATCAATTTTGCATTTCCTTCCATGAATAATCAAATTCGAAGTTCTACATCTCATCCATTCACGTTTCTACATAATTCTATGATTGCGCGATTTCAGTGATTTTTGGAGCAAATTGATTTGGGAGTTTCATTCATAGCATCATGACGAAGCTTTCTACACTTCTAATAGAATTTTCATTGCATAAGTTGGTCGAATCGATCGAAATCGCGTTTCTGCTCAAATTTGGGAATTAGGATTCATGAAATTGGGAACTTTGTGTGTAATGCCCCAAATCGAATGATTTTAGTTTTTAAATGCAATTGACATCAACTATAATCATTCTGCATCATTAAATTTTCAATTGCATCATCAAAAGATCCCAATCCGAGGTTACCATGCACTTGGCTCATGAACATGTTCTTGATTTTAGGCAGATTTTGAGTTTGATGAAATTGGACTGATTTAACCATTTCATTAGCCTAGTTTTGATCATTAAAAATGTTTTGAGCATTTAGGATTAATTAATTTATCATTCCTTACCATTTTGTGTCTTACATGTCATGCATTCATGCATAGTTCTTAGCATTTTTTGCATTTGATGATTTTAAGTTTTATATTTTTAAGAGTTGATTTTGAGTAAATTTCCCCACCACAATTCAAGCACACATATTGCATTTGATGTTAGCCATGTCCACAGATTGATTCCCAAGGTTCTCCCTATACTGCATTTTAAAGGGAAACTTGGATTTGACTAAGTCTTTTAGGCAACAAAAAGGCTTTATCACATACCTCGCCAATCAGATGAAGACCAAAAATTTCATGGTGAGTGGTTTACGCAGGACTTTTTGAATGAGATTAGATGATATGGAATTCCCAATCACATAATTAAATTGAAAGTTGGTGTACCTGTAATGGTTCTAAAAAACATTGACTAGACATATGGTCTTTGAAATGGTACAAGAATGCAAGTCAGTGGTTTTAAAAAAAATGTTATTTCTACTATTATCATTACATGAAAAAATATTGGTGGAAAAGTATTCATACCAAGAAAGCACTTGATTCCATCTGATTTCGAATTGTCTTTCAACCATTTGTTAATAATTGAAATATTATGGAATTAGTTATATATATTAAAATTTAAAAGACATTTACAATACTAACTATGAAGGAAAGAAATAGCACAAACAAGGAATTATCTACAAATGCTATGCTAAAAAGAAAGAATGTCCCAATTGAAAAGAAGAATATAACTAGGAAAGAACCAAATAATTGAAAAACAACTTTTACCCGAAGAAAAAAAAAACTAAATCTACACTATTGTCATATATTATTTTAAATTACTTTGGTGAAATGTTGTAAGACTTGACTAAAAAACACATAATAGGTAAAGCCATAGCATGTAAGTTCCAATCTTATAAGTTTTTTTTCTAAATTAACTATTGTAATGGATAATTGTTTCTAACTAAATCATATACTTTTCTTTGTAGACATGTATATCATTAAGTTCCAAAATTGTGAATTACTTTTTTTTTTATATATATAGTATACTCTACATCTTTTGCATGGTTTATGCTTTGTATTTTAAGATCCTCTACTTTTTACATTTTTTTGCATCCTCCAACCTTTGTACTTTTAGATCTTCTAGTCTTTACATTTTTCTACGTCATCTAATCTTTGTATTTAAGTAGAGACTACTCTTTTACATTTCTACAAGGCCTGATGAACCTTCAAGCGCCAAAATGAAGAGGAGAAGGTACATGGATGCAGCGGAGATGGAGCTGAAATGGAGGAGTGGAGTCAAGCTTTGAAGGCCCTTGAAGAAATGAAGATGAAGTGGAGAGGAAGTCTAGAATAGAGGTCCATTCTAGGGAAGGAGGCTAGAGGAGTTTAGAGTAGAAACTAGTCCAACAAGTGACTCTTGAGGTAATAGGGGTGGAGTGATCTCAACAATTATGCTATTACCATTCAAAAGTCACTTGCTAGACTACTTTTTACTCTAAACTCCTCTAGCTTCTTTTCCTAGAATGGACCTCTATTCTAGAATTCCTCCCCACTTCATCTTCATTGCTTCATCTCCATTGCTTCAAGGGCCTTCAAAGCTTGACTCCACTCCTCCATTTCAGCTCCATCTCTGCTACATCCATGGACCTTCTCCTCTTCATTTTGGCGCTTGAAGGTTCATCAAGGTCTATCCTGTATAGTTTTAGATCGTCAACTATTCACAATTTTATGCATAGTCTACCTTTTGTATATGTTTTAGGTTGTCTACTTCTTACATTTTTTGCATGGTCTATCTTTTGTAGTTTTAAATCGTCCACTCTTCACATTTTTCTCCATCACCTAACCTTTTTAGTTTTACAAAATTTACTCTACATTTTTTCTAAATGGTTTATTCTTTGTGTGTTAAAGAGTATACTATTTACATTTTTCTACATCGTCTAACCTTTGTATTTTTGGATCGTCTATACTTTACATTTTTTTTTGTCGTCTGACTTATGTATCTTTAGATCATCTATTACTTATATTTTTCTACACCATCTAACTTTTATATACTTAAAAATATTAATTATTTATTTTCTTAATATTTAAATCTTTTTTAATACTATATATTTATTAATTAAAAACTACATAAACATGACTACATGCATAAGTACAAATTTAAGACGACTAGTAGTGGAAGATACAATTAATAGTTCATGTAGTGAGGAAGTGTATGTTATTTATATGTTTGTAAATGTTGTTGATAGTAAAATTATGGCTTAATTACTTGGATGGTCCCCACTTTAATAAGAGTGTATGCCAATTTGGTTCCTTTTTTTAAAAACATTTCAATTGCGTCACAACCTTTGAAAAACTATACCAATTAAGTCACTTTCAGAAACAAATTACTAACGCTATTAATTGCGTCCCATGTATCAATATGTATTTTTCCTTTTAACTTTTTTTATTTTTTTTAATTTTTTTTGTTAAATGTGTTTTTGGTCCCTTAACTTCTAATAAAAATTGGAATTAGTCCCTCTTCGAAATTTTGATCCAATTTAGTCCCTCAACTTTAGAAATTTATGAATTTAGTCCTTATAATCAAATTTTGTGATGTTTAATTGACATTTCAAACACTTTCAAATGTGTTTCACGTTTAATACTGAAGTAAAAATGTGTCAACGGTGGAAACAACTCAAATCTTATCATGAAACAAATTTGAAACATCAAATAAACTTAACAAAATTATGGTTAAAAGCACTAAATCTACGTATTTCTAAAGTCAAAGGACTAAATTGAGCCAAAATTTTAAAGAGGGACTAAATTTATACATTATTGAAAGTTAAGCGACCAAAAATATATTTAATCCTTTTTTTTGCAAAAAAGAAAATTGTTGCCACATCTCAGGTCCCTAGTGTGACACGTGGAATTGTCAATGCCACATGCCAGGGCAATGCCACGTATTAGTGTCACTACCAAATATCATTGTCGTGAGTTCAATCTAGTTCCTATATATGTCACTTTGATTCAATTTAGTCCCTACGTATGTCTTTTTGATTCAATTTTGTCCAAATTTCTTTTAGTAATTGAAATATGTTTTGTTGTCCCAGAAATTCAGTCTTACTCAAGCTAAGTAGCTGAACAAAAAAGAAGACCGAGAGTTATATTTGTGGAAAGGATCCACTCCCTTCAAAAAAGGAAGGGCAATCCAACTATTCCTTTATTTAAAGGTAGGTTTCGGGAGAAAGACACCATGTCCAGATATGCATTCGCGTAGACGCACCCTCAGAGCAGAGGAAAAGGCCGACTTGACTATAGAAGAAAAAAGGGCAACTGCCCGGACAGAAGATATACATGGAAGGAATAAGAGTCTGTAGCTGAAGATGCGAAAACCCCGAGTACGATGCTGAAGTGTTCATCGATGGGTTGGGGAAGCAGGCTATTCGTTGGTGCTTAGCTTTCCTTCTAAAAGAGAAGGCTATGGGTCCTTCTGCTATCGAGTGAGGGTAGAGGTCTCTATCCTCAGGTCCTCCTTTCAAGGGTTATGGCTCCGCTCCAACGGATAGATTTAGATAAAAGAAATAGTCTTTTTTATAAGATTAAAACTAATTAAGTATAAATATTTTTACAAAATTAAGTACTGATATTTATATTAAAATTTAGTGGTAAAATAAATGATTAACAAAATATGGGTTAATAATATACAATAATGTAATATGTTAAGTCATTTTTAATAAAAAATAATAGTATAACATTCATACAAATAATAAATTTTGTCTCAAATTGGAGAGAGACAATATTGTTCTATTTTGAAAAAAAGTAATGATTGACAAAACATGAGTTAATAATATATAATAATGTAATATGTTAAAAATTCATTTTTAATAAAAAATATTGGTAGACATTTATAAATAATAAATTTGATATCAAATTGGATAGAGACAATATTGCTCTATTTTGAAAAAAAATGGGACAAAATTGAATCAAAGAGACATAAGTAAAGAGTAAATTGAATCAAAAAAACATTATATGTATTAAATTGAAATGAAAACAATGACATTTGATAGTGACAATGATACTTGACAATGACATTACACGTGACATTGTTATACCACGTGTGTAAGACCCGAGAAAATTAAATAGTTAATTAAATAATTATTTAATAAATGCGGATAGAAGAAGCCTTTAAGAAATTTAATATAGTGTGCTATGATGTGGAAAGGTAGTAGCTCAAGTGGTTGAGAGTACTTATTTGTGTGAGAGGACTTGGGTTCAAGTCCTATGTATGACAATTGGATGATATTTAATTATGTGTATTATTTTGTTGATATATTTGAATGCTAGATGTGATAATATAATCCTAGAATTATAGGAATCATCACACATGTGGATTGGTTGAATTGGTTGTGCTTTAACTTGGTGATTGATGAAGAGGCGTGAAAACCCTATCTGCCAAGAGGGGCAACTTAAGGGGCTGGAAACAACTGAATTGGGGTCATGATTAACCATTAAACATGAAACTTGCATAGCAATTTTCGTTTTGGTGTTAATTGCACATAATTAAGGTAGTAAGTGAGAGAAAGAAGGTCATTAGAGGGGAAATAGAGTACTGTAATTTCGTGTTCAATATAGGCAAGGGTTTTCCAGAGGGTTGGAGCTGATTGAAAGGAGTGGTGAGACTGAAATCACGTAGGTTGGAGTGGAAAGCAAAGACTAGGAAGGTTTTTGTGAAGGGATACGCATACCAATTCGAGTTTAGCAAGGAATCCAAGTAAGGGGAGTTGTTTTTGATGCTTTTAATTCGTGCATAATGTCCTGTGATGATATGAATCGAATCGTATGATTTTTCCCTATTGAATTGTGATGTTTTCACGAAATTCTAGGAATCTACCCAGAAATCGCTTGGCGGGCATGCATGTGTCGCTAGGCAGCACATCAGTGCTCAACGTGCTGGGTTTTGGGTTTGAGTTGCTTGGCGGTGGATTGCATTTCGCCAGGCGGTTCTTGATGTTTGTTGCTGTTTGGTGCTATTTTCTTGGATTTCTGCGTGTGTTGGGGTTCCATTGGGATAATTAATCAATTTGGAATGTTTAATTATACGTGAATGCTTCGCTGAGGATGATTATAATTTAGATTGGGATTATAACCTTTAAGGTTTCATTTACGTGAGGGTAGGTTTCCAGATTCTTTGCATTGGACGTTGGTGATGCATTCTTTAATTGGTATCATGTTAAAGAGGGGATTAGTATCACGAATTTAAGTTTTGTTTTGTAATATGAATGCCTAACGGGTGACTGGAATGAAGAGGAATGGGATTAGATTCGGGGAGAATGCGAAAACAGGTACAATGTGGCATGGCTCTGGTATGTCGCCTGGCGAGTTTGGGAATTAATTGTTGAGACTACATGGAGTTAGGTAGAAGTTATGAGTAATTGAATTGAATAAGGTATGGCTGGGAAATTGGTGTAATGTCCTGATAAATGTGGGCGTGTGAGGCTTTTGGTAGTAATCAGGTTATGAGACAAACCAAAGAGAGTGCCAAAACCAGTAGTGCGGGACTTCTGGTATGGTGCCTAGTGGCCTGCTGGTGCCGCTAGGCGATAGGAACAACCGGAAGGGTCTCTGCACCGCGTGGCGTCTGGCGATAAAGGTGTGCTCTGCCAGGCGGTGACTGAAAAACAGTGGCGCTGGAAGGGCGTTGGCACTTGGCGGTGGGCTGGTACCGTCAGGCGGTCTGGGTGTTGCGTCGGGCAAGAATCTAACAATCTATGACTTATGTTGTGTTGTGTTTAAGCAATGATGCTATGCTTGGATTGGGAGATGCTGTGCCATGAGCGGGTAGGTTCATGGATGGTGGTTAACATGTGATGATATGAGCGGGGTGGTTCATATCCAGTTACTCTCACGTGGGGATGCGAGCGAGGTAGGTTCGTATGTTTCATGCTCACATTTGAGAGATGCCACGTACGGGGAGGTACGGGGCTGGTGGATCACATATGTTAGACTACGGACGGGTAGGTCCGTAGAGCAGAACTATGAACGGGGAGGTTCGTAGAGCAGAACTATGAGCGGAGAGGTTCGTAGAGGCAGGACCACGAGCGGGCAGGTTCGTGTGAGCATCATATTCCCGAGTCCACGGCTAACCTTTTGTGTGAATTGAAGGCTATACAGTCTTGGGGTTAAGGTCTTGGCCAAGAACTAAGTAGATTGAATAAGATGGGTGTATGACTTATCTTGCCTATTTTATATATGTTATTTTATTTTCTTAACTCACCCTTTTTGTTTGTGTATGGCGATGATCGTGTGATTCGTTACATGGGAGCAGATGTTGATACAGGTGATGCTGAGGACGCTCAGGCGATGGAGTGAGGGCTAGCTTGGGGATTAGAGTTAGGAGATTTTCATATGTATTTTATTATGTTTTCGTTTATGGATAAGAATTTTGGAACTTGTAACACGTTGGTTATTTATGTTATAAGTTTTTGGCGCGTGTTTTCATAATTTAAATTTTTCCCGCGTTTGGGAAGAATAATATTGCGACTTTTGATATTCAATATTTTCTTTTATTATTTATTTTAAGTAATATTACTTAGGGATGTTACAACGTGACACTAACAATGCCATGTATCATTAGGGCTGGGCAAAAATAACTTAATTGTACTGTACTTAAGTTAATTGTACTGTTTTAAACTAAAAATAACTAAATTATTAATAGTAAAATTAAACTGTACTATTTTTTAGTTAAAGTTTAGAAAATTGTACTGCAAACAGTTAACTGTTTAGACCAGTGCACTGAACTGTAATTTTTCATTTCTCTTGAATCCTATTCAGCCTCTTAAATCACATTTGGTCCACAAGAAGAGTGATATACTTTTGATTTAATCACCACCGAGATTCAACCACCACCGAGACAGATTGAAGTTTCCTGTCTCCGTTGCCTCGCCGCCGTCAAAGGTTGTGCCGTCGTTGAAGGTTACATCGTCCTTCTTGAGGTATCTCTTGTTGTTCTTCATCTCTTTATAGCTTTAGGTTTTCATTTCACTTCTCTTTTTTCTCCAATTCGATTTTTCCCTTCAACCATTCTGTATAATTAATTCATTTGCCCATCAGTGAACAAATTCAATTTTTGGCTTCCAGTTTTAGGTCAGTGAAATTGATTACAGGAAGCTATAGAGTGTCTTCTGAACCCATATTTTTCACTTTTTTTTTCTTTGATTTGGTCACAAAATTGGAGGGTAGTGCTTAGTTTAAGCTGGGTTTTAAGCCATTTATAATAGATATGCTACATAATGCAACAACCTCGTTGCCAAGGAATGAGGTAGACACTAAAATTGCCAAGGATTAGCGAAGCACACAGCTCGTGAAATCCCTTTCTTTGACCTTTAGAGACGTGCACAAATGAACCACGAGAAAACCAAATCAAGGAACGAGAACAAAACAACAGAACCCAAAATGCGAAGAAATTGAGAACGACAATCCGAAACGAATTCGAAAGAGAAACAACCGAGCTCTAATTACCAGATGATGAAGGATCGTCTTAGATTTTCATATAACTCAAATCTGCATACAAATGTGTCTCATAAGGGCTTATATACTATGGGCCGAAACACAAAAAGGCCCAACACAACTAAAGGTCCGATAAAGCCCAAACAAAAACATTACAAATATTATAAAAGAGTTCATAATCTACGATCTGAAGCTAATCCGAGATCTCTTTAAAGGTCTTGGACATGATTCCATCAATTGCTCTGAAATCCCTGTGACGATCCTGAACCACGCCTCCATCAAATATTTGGTTGGAACAACTGGGATGAGGAATCATTTGATAAGATGCAAGGAAAATCCTAATAGAGAAGCATTCAAAAGGAAAAAAATTGTCATCATCAACTATAGAAGAGGCTAGTGTTGGCCCTTCACCAACTACTTTTAAGTTTGACCAAAATGCATCTCGAATGAAGTTGGTGAAGATGTTTGTGAAGTCCGAGCTTCCTTTTTGATTTGTGGAAGATGAAGACTTCTGTGACTTTGTACGATCCTTACAGCCACAGTTTGAGCTCCTATCCTGCACTACATTGAGACGTGAAATGTGGGAACTCTATGAAGAGGAAAAAGCAAAGTCAAAATTTTTTCTATCAAAGCAGTGTGGGAGGGTTGGTTAACTACAAACACATGGACTTCAATCCAAAACCTAAACTACATGAGTTTAACAACTCACTTTATTGATGAAGATTGGAAGTTTCATAAGAAAATTTTGAATTTTTCTCAAACAACAGGTCATTCAGGGGAGCATTGCTAAACATGTTGAGGCTTGTTTGAATAACTGGGAGTTGAAGCGAGTCCTTAGTGTCACTGTGGATAATGTTACAGCAAATAATGTTGGGGTCCAATACCTCAAAAGAAGGATGTTATCATGGAATTGTCTTGTCTTAAAGGGAGAATATGTTCATATGCGTTGTTGCGCACATATATTAAGTTCGATTGTGAAGGATGGGTTAAAAGAGATAAAAAATTCAATTTCAAAAACTTGGAGTGTAGTTAAATATGTGAAATCTTCTCCAGCTCAATTTGCTAGATTCAAGGCTTGTGTTGAACAAGAGGAAATTTCTTATAAAGGTCTTATTTTCCTTGATGTTGAAACCATATGGAATTCAACTTATCTAATGTTAGAGGCAAGCTTGAAAAATAGTGTAGTTAAGTTAAAAATTAGTGCAGTTCAGTTAAAAAATAGTGCAGTTCAGTTAAAAATAGTGCAATTTAGTTTTGACGTAGTGCAGTTTATAAAATAGTTCAGTTCATATTATAGTGCAGTTCAGTTCAGTGTAGTGCAGTTCAGTTCATTGTAGTGCAGTTTAGTCCAATTTATTTGTAAGAGAAACAGTTCAGTTCAGTTCGTCTGAACTGTTTTTCAGTTCAGTGTAGTTCATGCGAACTGTTTTTTAGTTCAGTACAGTTTTTGGTAATGCAGTGCAGTTTGATTTATTTTGCCCAGCCCTACGTATCATTAATAGTACCAAATGTCACACCATGAACCTAATACATGACAAAAAAAATTGCAAAAAAAAATTAAAAATTAAAAGAAAGTCAAAAAAAATTAAAAAAACCATATATTAACACATGAAATGTAGTTAATAATTTTTCTTGAAAAAGACCGTGTTGAGATACTTCCTAAAAAATTAGGATGTAATTAATATTTTTTTATAAACAGAAACCAAATTGACACGGTCTTACTAAACCAAATCGAGTAATTAAACCTAAAATTATCATTTAAATAATTACTATAATTTATGTTTATTATTATGTTATGTGATATTATCTAAAGTTAGTATATGTGTATGTAAAATAAATTTGATGGGTTTGAAAAGCTAGATGAATTGAGAAACATAACAATAATGAAAGTTGGATGATGATAATGAATAAGCTTCAAATTAGTAATGTTGAATAAAATGGTAAAAAGAAGAAAAGTCCAAAAAATCCCAACACTAGAAAGAAAAGTCACGGAAAACATCAGCAGTTTCCAGCGAGGGCGTAGAGCTGCATGTATGTATGTGTCTATCCTTTGCAATCACGAAGGGACCCTTCCCTCTCTCTCTTCTCAACCCGCCATCGAACTCATCCACCGTCACAGAATCATCAATTTTCTTCCCCCTTAAACCATAAACCACCAAATATCGATCAAATTCCGCATTTCAAGGTTAAGCAAAAACATACAAATAGTTTTGGAAGAATTAGAAAGAAATTGAGAAAGGAAGAGAGAGTGTTACAGTGGAGGAAGTAGTGGTGAGAGAGAAATGCCAAGTGTGGCCGTCAAGCTCTATAGCGTGTTCTTCAAGTTCCTCTTGAAGCACCGTTTGCAGAACCGGATCCAAACCTCTTCCCAACACTCCGACTCGTTCGGTGTTACCACCCGACCCGAAGAAGTTGTAGCCGCCGCTAATCCCTCCTTCGCCGACGGCGTCGCCACCAAAGACATCCACATGGACCCCTTAACCTCTCTCTCCATCCGAATCTTCCTCCCCGAATCGGCCCTCAACGCTCCCGAGTCTCGTTCCAAACCTAGGACTCGCTCTATTCCCGAGCCTCAAACTCGATCCGCGCACCTCGATTCAATTACACGGAGGAAGAGCTACGGTCCGCCGCTCCTGGAGGAGCGCCGTAGCAACAGCTTTGGAGGGGGCTCCGGCGTCGAGTGTTTGAACCTGATGACGGAAGGCCCGTACCTGGGCTACTCGCCGCCGTCGGTGGCGCAGGGGGAGCGGCGGAGGCTGCCTGTGGTCCTGCAGTTCCACGGCGGGGGGTGGGTTAGCGGAGGTAGCGATTCGGTGGCGAACGATGTTTTCTGCCGGCGGATTGCGGAGTTATGTGATGTGATAGTGATTGCAGTGGGGTACCGGCTGGCACCGGAAAACCGGTACCCGGCGGCGTTCGAGGACGGCGTGAAGGTGCTGAATTGGCTGGCGAAGCAGGCGAATTTGGCCGAATGTAGCAGGTCGATGAGCGGTGGGAAGAGTGGAGGGCATGGTGGTGGGGAGTTCAAGAAATCGGATGCTCATAAGCATATTGTTGATTCCTTTGGGGCTACTGTGGTTGAGCCTTGGCTGGCTGCTCACGCTGATCCTTCAAGGTTGTTACTATTTCACGATGATTGTGTTTTATTTATTTTGTTACTGTTATGTGGAGTTCATTGTTGTCTGATTAATGATTTATGAATTTAGGTTGGAATTTGATCTTTAATGGTCGTTTTTCTTGACTTGTTATTGAACTTCATTTTGTTGTATTGTGTTTAGTGTGTGTGTGTGTAAACATTTTCCATTGCCTCTTTGATGTAGAGATAGTGATTAGCTAAATTAGTAGAATCACGAAGGTCAAGGATCCTTCCTGAATTGGGGAGGGAGAGTTTGCAAATGAAAGTAGGTTGGGACAATGGGACTACTCTAAGTTGAACACCAAAGTTTATGTTAATTACTCAGAGGCAGTGGATTTGATTCATCCGAATTATGAACTGTATATGGTTGGATAAAATCTAGGACTCAAGATGAGAGCTTTCTTGTGACAATGTTTGATATATTTGACAAGGTCACATTTTATGGAAGTTTTAGATTTAGGACAAATAGTTAACTTTTTTTACTGATTCAATAATTCTCGAATTTCCATCTTTTAAATGAAGTCTATGTCTAACCTTAGTTGTGCGTAAATCACATTTTGGTGCTCATTCTGGTTACTAACATATAGATCTGGTTGGCTGAAAAATACTACCGGGAATGGATTTCTCTAATATTGTTTATATGTTTATATTAGCATTATGTGTCCGTAGGTCACATATTATACGTACTATGAAAAGTACAAACACATTGAAAGAGGTGATAAAGTGATGACTGATGATGACATGCCAAGTTTTCATATTCTGGAGGGGTTACTTGTAGGCCAAAACAAGTCATTCTTCACAACTGTTGAAGGAATTAAAGGGAGGCTTTTGTTTTGTTAAAATCGGACTTGTAGACATGTAGTGCTTAAGCAACATTTTTGTGGATGTCTTTATCCTCAAATTTCTTTTGTTCTTTCTTGCTGTCTCATGGTTTGTTATTGTCAGTATTGAATTTCTGTTTTCCTACAATGATGGAAGACTCGTGCACTAAGACACTCTTCTAAACTAATCTTTTAGTTGTTGGCCACCCCATCTCAACTATATCTCCTACACTAAACGATTATGTATCTTCCTTTGATAAAACCCAGTATTAAATTGATGAAGCTTCGTTATGGAATCATTGACAATATTTATAATCAAATATCTTAATTTTTTTTCTCCCAAATAGTTCTTTTCTAATAATAATCACTAATAATCGGAAGACATATTTGGCTATGATTATACGGTGAATTGAGAAGATGATTGTTTGAGCAAGTCTCTAGCTATTAACTCCTCTAGTATGTTGAACTAGGATACGTTACCTTTTTTAAAAGTTTTTAAAAGGGAAAATTTCTAATATTCTCTCTATGTAGAGGTAGCTTTATAACCATTCATATATAATTTGGTAATATTTTAGTTTTATTGTATTGTTATATGGTTTCCATTACCAGTTGTTACATTCTGAGTGGAGTGGTGTGATTCTAAGAGTAACTAAGAATCTCCTCTACTAGGGCACTTGTATGTGTGCATGGGAAGTTAACAATTTCGTAAACATTCTTTTGTATGGTTGTCACACTAATTTCTTGCCGATATGCTTCCTTTGGTACTAGCTGTCAGATAGTTCTCATAGTATTTTCCTTTTTCAGTGCTTAACATTTTTTTGTTCTTTTAATGTTGAAACAGATGTGTTCTTCTTGGAGCAAGTTGTGGTGCCAATATTGCAGACTACGTAGCTCGTAAAGCTGTGGAAGGAGGCAAACTTCTGGACCCTGTCATGGTGGTAGCACAGGTTCTAATGTATCCATTTTTCATAGGAAGTGTTCCCACACGGTCTGAAATAAAGTTGGCGAACTCTTACTTTTATGACAAGGCCATGTGTACGCTTGCATGGAAACTTTTCCTACCCGAGGGGGAATTTAGTTTGGATCATCCATCTGCTAATCCCCTTGTCCCGGGCCGAGGTCCTCCTTTAAAGTTGATGCCTCCGACATTGACAGTTGTGGCCGAACATGACTGGATGAGGGATCGTGCCATTGCATACTCAGAGGAGCTCCGGAAGGTGAACGTGGATGCACCTGTTCTTGAGTATAAGGATGCGGTACATGAATTTGCAACACTTGATGTCCTTCTCAAAAGTCCTCAGGCCCAGGTTTGTGCTGAAGACATAGCCATATGGATGAAGAAATATATTTCTCTTCGGGGTCATGAATTCTCATATTGAGTAGGATATAGCGGATTCAGATGATGATTAAGCAGGAAGATATTTACCCCACATGGGACCTGAGATATATTATTTGATTGGTTTTGATTCTTGATAAGGTGTTTGATGTTGACTGGTTCCATGTTCACCTGGCCAGTTTATTATTTTTTGGTTTGTAAAATAGAGTTGGCTGAGTAGGATTAGTTGAGCCACCAAGATGCATTGACTCGTACATACTGCACTTGACCATTCTTGTGCCATTTTTCCTGTGTATTATGATGTCTTCTTTCTCTCTGAAAAAAAAAATATAGAATTTAAGGAACCTCCGAATGGATTGAGGGTATGTTCAGCTGGCCATACTGAACCTCAGAACCCCCGAAGTCATAGATTTCATTGATATTTAGGCAGTGTCGGTTATATTACTGCTTAAAGATGTACTAATATGCAAACAGAACCTGTCCATTGATAACACTAGGTTCTTCGGTTTCGCTACTAACTGGAGAATTTGCGCAAGAGATGTGAAATTCACAAGCTCTCTTATAAAACACGCACTTTGTGGAAGCATTAAATCATATCCAGGATGCTTACCCTCATCCCGTACTTGTGATTCTGGGTGATATTCAGTCCATCTTCTAAAGTGATTGGGAGGTGTGACTCTTGCATATGCTGCATGAAGTATGTGCAATGAAGTATGTGCAACTGACCTTTTAGCAGTTCAATGGATCCTCGAATAAATAATTTCTGATTGAAAATAACTTTATGGTGATTGAAATAGAAAGAAAATTTATGATAAAAAATGTAATTTGAAGAATGAATTGAAGATACAAAAGTAATACTCTCTTGAGAGATTAAAAAAATATAAATGCTGATAGAAGAATATAATTCGGATAATACTGTTTTTAATTCTATTTTTATAAAAGATGTTTCATTGAAAGAAATATCGGTATTTTTTATATGAAGGCTGTTACTAAAAGAAATTAAGTATGAAAATAATGATTAAAAGTAGTGGAAATCTGGAATTAAGAAAAAAAAGTATTTTTAATGAAAAATCTTTATACAACGGGAGATGTGAGGAGAATGTAGATTGGGAAACCGGACGAAGAGTAACAAGAAATGTATTCGTTAATTTAAATGAGATAAGAAGGCTATTGTTTTTCTTGTACTCCTATAATTACCGACTCTGCATCTCCCAATAATAAGAGAAGACTCTTTTATCATTGTACCACACCACCCCTTCTGCTGTAAACCATAGCTGTTGCCGTTTCTATCATCTCTGCAGAAGAAGAGACAGAATGCTGTGTGGGGAAGAATAAGAGAGAAAATGTGAAAAAAAAAAAACTTGTTCCGATAAGTTTTTTCTTAATGTATTTCATGTGTTTTGAGAATGTCTTTTGGAAAATTTATTTCAGAAAATATTATATATATTCCAGAAAGTTTATTCTGAATTTTATTCCGAAAAGCTCTTTCCATATTGTATTTCATGTGTTTCTGAAATTTTGCACCAAAAATTTCATTCTAGTTCTGAAAATTCCGAAAACTTTCCAAAAAATGTACTTCAGAAGTAATTTTATTAAAGGTAAAATAATCATTATAAAAATTTGAGAGGGTGCCCGAAAGAGAAGAAAATATTGTGGTGCAGAAGATAGTAAAGGCAGATAAGAAATGTAAGAAATGTAAGCCTACAAACACTCATGCCTTTTTCAATTTGGGCTTACTCAGAGTCAAATTACGTAAAATGGTTATGCCTTTTAAAAATCATATTAAATCTTTAAACAGATAACTTTCAAATGTTCTTTTTCTATTTGATGCTTACACACTGTTTTCTCCAAAATGAACAGTTGTGAATTGTAATCTTCGCATTACTTTGATAAAAGTCGTACATATAACCTCTTTATCAATTAGCATGATAAAGAGCTTATTCTTCACTATTCGTACAAATGTACAAATAACTCCGATTTAGACAAAAATCTTCGGGATCTAATTTGACTTAGAAAACACAACATCAATCTTGTTTGTTTTTACATTCCGGATGAAATATGTTGCAAGTCTTAGTGGCTGGGTTGTAGCTTTGTTATTGTAGTTCTAGAAATTTAAAGAAACGAAAATACTAGGAATTTAAAGAAACGAAAATACTAGAAATCTCAAGAAAATGAATGGAATTCGAAGCACTATTAATTTGCGTAAAAAATGACGGTGCATGAGTATTATTCGTAAAAGGCTGTTAATCTAAATGTTGTTATGACCGGTTTATATAGTTTATTCACCTAATTGAAATAAAAAAAAAATATCCTTACTTATAATTGCCTATGACAAGCTTCTTTTTACATGCCATGTCCTTCTTTCCCCACACTTAAAAGAAGAGGCTTGACGTGTAGGCCTATGCTTCCCTACTTCCCCGAACAGATTCTATTGATTTGTTTGTGTTCCTGCAGAGAACAAACAAGATATGTTAGATACAAGCATTACCTTACTTTGGTTGTCATCTCCTCAGTAGGCTTCCTCCCGGTTGATACATGTCATTCATGGGTATCTTGGTGTGATCGGTTTGGACCCGAGGGGGTTACCTGCAGAAGGAACTCCAAAGCTCAAGTCAGCAAAATTTCTAAGAATGTCAAATATGGTGATTAGGGAAGTAGTGAATGCGTACCTTTAATTCGTAGGGTCCATGCATATTTATAGATTATTAATTATGTCTGGCCATGTCATGGGCTAGGCCCTTAGTTCGATTATTGTGGGCTTGATGATTCTTACAAAAATGCTTTGATTTTGTTAAGTTTTCCAGAGTGGCCGATCTAGACCGACTACTCTTTTAGCAATTTAGGCCGTTATTATTCTTCTGTCGGCTTAAGCCGGTTATTTTATTTGCTTCGCGTATATACAATGATTGTTTATTATTGTTATTTGGTTAGACCAGCTAGGTGTGGTAAACTAGTACCCCAGCCTTTGCCGATATATATGGCGGTGAAGGATGATAAGTGCTGACGTGTTAGAGAGGCCGGCTAGGTGTGGTACACCAGTCCCCCAGCCTTTAAGTGTGATGAACAGTGTTAAGGCTAAAAGTGTAAAGAGGTGTGTGGCAGGTGAAGGGGTTTGTGGCAGGTGAAGGGGTGTTAGAGGTCTACTCCAGAGGGGTTTCATGATGAAGGATTGACCCCAACCAAGGATGGAGGCACATGCTTAAGAAGACTAAGCATGTTTAGAAAGGAAGTTCACTAATCCTTCATCCCTTTCATTTGTGTTTGTTATTTTTAATTCCCTAAGTTGACTTAGTTGAATCAACTTTAGTTGACTTGT